>OCQA01002547.1_pt1 | contig 9419 bp, 19 predicted proteins | sample 1538571 | NCBI WGS metagenome assembly OCQA01 (sample SAMN04571708, study PRJEB22368) | human gut metagenome | biome: human gut; material: stool | host: Homo sapiens | place: Luxembourg | collected 2012-09-28 | reverse complement strand
ATTTAATTTAATAAAATCTTCTTTTTTTATTTTATTTAATAAATCTTTATAAAACAATGGTAACTTATTAAACAAAATTTTATCATTAATTAAAATTAAACAAATAAGACTTAAACAAATTGCTTCTTCTTGTTTTATGTCTTTTAGATATTCTTTGTCTTTATCAGTTACTTCTTCTATTATAGATAAATTTACAATAATTTTATTAAAAATATGTTCGAAAATAAAATGATTATTTTCATATTTTTTATTTGTTAAATATTGTCTATAAAAATAAGTAAAAACAATTAATTCATTTATTGTCATATATAAAAAATTAATATCTTTACCCATACTTTCATTATTTCTATTATATACGTAAATAGGCTATTCTAAGAAGGGAATCGCACCATTATAAAAATCAAAAATCTATAATGATAAAAATCTATCTTCATTATAAATAAATTTGCCATAAGAAAAATTATTTTTTATAAAAAATTCTCTATTATATAAATAACTATGAGCATCATGAATAAATTCATTTTTATCATAGGTCTATCCATTTACAATTCCATAATTATTATTTTCAGCATATATGTATAAATTTTCTAAAGCCTTATTATCATAAAAATAATCATCACTATCTAAACAGAAAAAATACTTATTGAAGCTATTATTAATTCCTAAAGTCCTAGCTAACGCAGGACCTGATTTAGTTTTCTAAGTGTCTAATAATATTATATTGTATATGTTATTATAAGTTTTATAAAATTCATATACATATTTTTTGTCTGGAGAATTATCACTAATTAAATAGATTACACAATCATTAATAATACTTTGTTTAAAAACAGAGTCTAAACATTTCTAAAAATATATTTTATTTACTGTATAAAAAGGAATTATAATATCAATTTTTCCTTCGTTGCGTTTTCTAAATGTCCTCATTCTATCAGGAGCATACCAAGAATCAACGTTATTCCAAGATTTCTTTTTTGAAAAATCCTAAAAATTAGAAAAATCAACAAATTTTTTATAATATTCATTATAATTTGTTAAGAATAATTCTTTTTCTGTTTTAGTATATTCATCATAAGTTTTAGTCGATTGATCCCAATCAACCACATCTCCTGGCCGACAATATTTACATATATTTTTTTCACATAATTTTAAATTCTATAAATCTTGTAAATTTGTTTTTTCTGTTAGTTTTATAAAATCTTTATTTTCTATTAATGGAATTTGTTTAAAAAAATAATTACAGAAATTATTTATGTGTGCCCCAAACTGACAAAAATATATTTTAAAATCTTTTAATGTAAAGCAAGGAATCCTATTTGGACAACTATATATACGAGTTTTATTATCTTGTTTACCTAAAGGGTCAACCAATGTCTAATCAAAGAAAAATCTATCATTTAAATATGAGATATTTTTATTATTGCTAAAATCTTTGTAGTCTTGATTAGGATATTTAGAAATACTTATATGTATATTTAATTCTTCTAATTTTTTTAATTTTTTTGTATCATAATTATTTAAAATTATACCATTAGTTAATATCTTTATTTCTATCTCTGGGAGAATATTTCTAGCTATCTAACATAATTCTATTAAATTAGGATGTAAAAATGGTTCTCCCCCTAATAGCATTAAAACTTTAATAGAAGGCAAAGTTTTTTTTACTAATTTTAGCTAATTTTGAAAATCTTCGTAAGTAATAAAAAATGGAGAAGCCAAAGGAGAAAAATGATTACAATTATTACATTGTAAGTTGCAATGGTCTACTAAATGAATTTCTAATTCAAATCCATCAAAAACTGTAGGCCAAAATGCTCTAGTAGGTCCATCTCTATACTAATTTATTTTATTCACCTTCTTTTTTTATTATTATATAAAAAAAATGCTTGAAAAGCAAATTTTAAGAACAAGCTTTTCAAGCATTGATGTTAAACAAAATGAATAATTAAATTATTAATTTGGACTCCATTATCATTCATAATAAAAATTTCATCTACTTTATTATAATTATTATATTCCCAAATTAGTTCTTCATTATCATTATAAACTTTTATATTTTCAATTTTATCTAATTCCATAAGCCATCCTAACATTTGTTTTATATTATAATTAGATGGCACATTTCCTCTAGCTGCTTCTAATAAAAACATTGTTTTTGGCTAATCATCAGAAGCAGGATGATAAGCTCGTTCTGTAACAAAACTTAAATTATCAATAGGTTTATCAACTAAATTATTAATTATAATTTTCATTTTTTTTCTCCTTTTATTTTTTATTAACCCCAAGCAACTGGGATAGGTTTCCATGAATCACTTGATGATGTACGATATTTCAATACTCCATTACTAGAAATATCTACCCAAATAAGAGCAGATGAAGAAGAAGGAGCAGTAGTCCCAATATAAATCTAATTGTTTGACGTAAAACCAACAGTAGGAGTTATAGTTGGATTGCTATTATCCACATAATTTTTAGTAGCTATATCATTACCAGATATTGGAACATAGTCATTCGCCATCTAAATTTTACCATTGGCGCTCATTACATTTACTTCATCTTTATAAAGGCGCTATTCAAAATCATCATCTATAATTACTAATGATTGTTCTTCATTTAACTAATTATCCTCTTTTAATTGTCTATATAAAGCTCTAGTAGGGATTTGATTGATAGAAAGAGTATTTAAATTTGTACTAGTTTTTGAAGCCATTTGTATACCTCCTTCTTACTTTTTCTTTCTTATATAAATAAAAAATAGGACATAATAATTTAATTATTATGTCCTATTTAAGAAAGGGGTGAGTTAAATGCTGTAAACAAAAAATTTATTTCTTATTTACATTTATATTATATAAAATAATTTTTTAAAAATCAAATTTTATAATGTCTAACTCCATGTGCTTGCTGCAGTTTTTGCCCATACGCCTTTTATTTTATGCCAGCCGGTCAAGGTAACAGCAGGTCCGCCATTGAAGGTACCTGTTCCAGCGTTTTTATAGAATACTTTATTTACTTTATCCCATAAACCATAAATATTAGTTGTAGTTTTAATAGGAATAAAATCACGAACTAAGGTATTTCCATCATAAATTTGACAAGAATATAATTTTGCACTTAAAAAGTATTTAGCGGTTCCAACATCATTTAATGCCAATAAAAACATATTAGTTGTAGCATTTACTGTGCTAGAAGTATTGGTAATCATAATATTATTAAATGAACATATATTTTTATTTTTATCAATATCTGTTATTTGCATAACAGTAGGAGTTTCAGCAGTTAATGATGAACCAAAATAATCACTACGATATAATGTAGCCGCTGGAATTGCAGCGATATAAGCTTGAGAAGCAGTAGGAGAACTTGTATTTCTTGTGCCAAAAAACGCACTCAAAGCACTCCAAACCATTGGTTCAGCTTTCATAATAGTGCGAGTTGTAGCTTTGGGAATAAAATTACTATTAATATACTATGTGCCACTAGACTATATATATTCAATTGGTGTTCCTATTGCTGCAATAGCAGTTTTTTCTGTACCTGCTGTAAAATTGCCGCCATTTTCATCAGTATAAAATTTGAAATTTACTTTATCCCATAATCCGCATTTACTATCTGATATTCTTTTGGCTGGAATAAAATCACGAACTAATGTACCATTGTCATATATTTTACAAGAATATAATTTCATTGAAGCCTTATTATAATTACCACCATTATTTACACTGAATAAATATAAATTATTTCCATTTTTTGAGAAATCACTAGAATTTGGAGCAACAGTTATTTTGCTAGTGTCAATGCTCCATATATTATTAGTATTATTTGAAATATATTTTCTTTTCCCAGTCAATTCTGCAAGCGTTTTATTATTACTTCCATAATAAGCATATATAGTCGTATTTTGTCTCCACCAAGAAAAATATGAACCACTAGTATAATCACCTAGTATCATAACCCATCCACTTGCAGGGGATACATCTATATCAGCTTCAACCTTTAGGGTTTTTGAAGCTTTGATACCAGTATCAATATATTGTGTACCGGTACTTTCAATGTATTCTAATTCAACTAATCCACTAGAAATAGTAGTATTAACTCCAGTATTTACAAACATTTGTGTTGGTTTTTTCCAATTATTCGAAGTAGTTTTCACTAAAGTATTTCCAGAACTAGCTTCTATAACGGTAATACGTATATAGCCATTACCTGCATGACCTGTTTCACTTGTACCTGTTGGAGAAATAAATGCAGCATTACCTGCTAATGTAGTAGCATTAGTTAAATAATGAGATGAATCTAACAAACAACCAGAAGGATAATAAGAGGCTGAGCTGGAAGTGTACATATAGCCAGAACCACCACCTCCAACGCCGATAGCACCGCCGCCACCGTACCAGCCGCCGCCCCCTCCTGAGCCATAATAAGTGTTTGAACCACTATTATAATTTCCACCTTGCCCGAAGCTTCCTGCAGTAGTATAATTAGAATAACTAGTATTTGCTGCACCACCCTAGGTTTGGCTGCCGCCACCACCATACCAGCTGCCACCATTAGAGGAGTCTTGATTATTATATGTCTTGCCTGATATTCCTCCACCAGCAAAACCAGCCAAACTAGTATAGCCACTAGAACCACTGCCACCACCAGCGACTAAAACTCTAGCATATAAAGAATCGACAGCAATGCGAATATCTGTGCCACCACCACCGCTTCCTCGACTATTAACTGAGGTAGCAGAACCGCCTCCATTGAATCCTCCAGCAGTGGTTGCTTCATTTGAATTATAAGTAGTTCCATTAAGGCCCTATCCACCGGTATATAAATATAAATTAGTTTTCTTATTTAGAGTTATAATTCCTTTACTATAACCGCCTTTACCGCCAGGCTAAGAAGTATTATTAGTTCCATTGCCACCCTATGCGCCCCAGCATTCTAATTGATACTATCCTTTTGGAAGAGTAATTGATTTAGCAGAACCACTATAAGGACAATTTAATATATCACCAGTCTATATTTTTGTAGGAGTTGTAACAGTTAAATCATATTTATTAGGAGCTTCATATTGAATTGTTTTATTGCCAGAAAAATATTCAATATTAGTATCACACCATTCTTGAGTAGGTTCATTTCCAGCACCAAATGCAGCAGTTAGATCAATAAGCATTGCATCATCAATATATGCTATTGTATTTGAAGCCATACCTTCAAAATCGAATCTAAATTGAGCTGTCTAGTTATCATTCCAGTTAGCACGTACATTATGCCAACTTAACCGCTACCATTGATTTAATTTAGTTTTATCTACTTTAGCAATACCTACTAATGGTTCTGCTATTGGCCAATAGCATTGCATTTCAGAACACACATTAGAAGTTTCATAAAAATAAACACTTATATAATATATATGATTTTTTCTAATAGCATATGTATTAGAGGTTACAATTAATGATTCAGAACTTGAGGTAGATGTGACTTTTAAGCTATAAGAGCCGGAATGTTTAGGAGAGGTGGCGTAACTAACTGAGCAAGCTGAATTAGCAGTCCAACCTGTCTTTTCAAAACTTGGATTAGTTAATAAATTAGTTAAAGTAATTGTTTGTTTTGCCAATTAAATCAACTCCTTAATTTGTATCATATTGTATCCAAATATCGCCGATATTACCATCTGATGCTGTTGGTTCTGCAGTAGATATTAATATTGGGCGTAAATATTTTACTGATGCAGTAATTGGAGTAGTGCCATTCCAAGTCATTGGTGTAGTTATTCCTGTTGGCTATTCGACTGTTACTGACGGAGACCAAGTATTAGTAGAAGTTAAGGTTAGATATTTAGTACTCGTAGTAGAATAACCTCTATTACGGAAATCTCTATAATAAAATTTTATAGTATTACTACCAGTAGGGATTTCAGTTAGCATATAAATATCTGAATTAAATACTACAATAATATCTTTACCGCTATCCCAAGCATCTTTAATTTCTTTATAAGTAGTAATATCTTTAGTTGCGATAAATACACCGCCTGCATTTTCAATCTATTCTATAAGTTTAGGTTTAGACATTTAAAAACCTCCTTTAATTATTAAATTTAGGAATTGCTATATAATAATAAGTATAACCGTTATTATTGAATATACTAGTATAAAAACTACTAGTAGCAGTAATAATAACTGATTTTGAATTCCAAGTAAAACTAACATAAGTGCCATTATTGTTAGGAAATGGGTATTTCATTCCTTGTATGCCACACATATAATTTTGAGCAGTACCAGCGTTAGTTTGCACCATAAATAACATCAAATAAGCAGGTTCAAAATTAAAATTAAGAGTTTTTGTTAAAGCATTATTTCCTATATAACTTCCAACATAAGCTCCTTTGATACTTATATCGCCAGTCATTCCATTTACTGATCTAACCAAATGAGATGTAAGATATCCAACATCATTAGTTAATTGACTTACTTTAGAAATTTTGTTATTCTATATCTACTAATCAACATATTTTTTATCGGTTAAGTCTCCAGTATTAGATGGTGTATAAGTACTATTCATAGTTATTTTGCCTGTTGTCATAATATTATTTTTTGAGGTTAATAGCATTTCATTCATATCTTTTGGCAATTCACTTATTTTATTATCAATAGCCTAAATAGTGTCATTTTTTATAATCTATAAGTCATTTATCACATCTAATAAATAGTCTTCTGGTTCTATTCCTCGAATATTAAGAACAATAATACTATCATTAGCTGATGCCGCAAAATCTAATAACTTAATTTTATTATCTTGAATTGTATAGTTTATATTTTTAGTCATTAATATACCATTAAAAAATATATTTAAATCTTCAGGATTTTCAACAGTAAAAGGAAAAGTAAATGTTGTATCTCCTTCTTGTGCAATGAAAGAATATTTATAAGGAAGGTCATCTTCTTTATTTACAATGTATATTTCATCATTGTTTACTTTTCCTTGTTTCATCATTTGATTATAAATTTTCCTAGATGGAACTTTATTTATAACTAAAGAATCTAATAATTTTTCATTGTTTTTTATTTCCATCTATTATTCTCCTTATTAACTCCAAGCAACAGGTACGATAGTCCAAGTTCCAGTTTTAGATGTACGATATTTAAAAGTACCAGATGAAGATGTGTCAATCCATAATAAAGGTGCTGTGCCTGATGCGGGAGTAGATGAGCCAATATAGATTGGAAAAGTAGTAGCTGTACCAACTATTGAAGGTTTACTATCATCTACATATTTTTTTGTAGCAACATCTCCGTTTGCTGAAGGAGTATAAGTACTATACATAGTAATCTTACTATCAGCAGCCATTGTGTTTGTTTTATTTAAAAACATAATATTGGAAGTATCCGATGGTAATGTGGCAACTAAATCATTAATTTCTTTAAGAGTCTTTTCTTTCACAGTATTTATTTCATTAATTGATGAAGTTTTTATAGCTTGTATTTGTTTAATTGCATCTTCTGCTTCTTTACCAAAATCAATTGCGGCAGCTCCTTCTATACCCATTACAGTAAGATAATCACCAGCTTCGGCTGTGAATCCAGTAAGTGTAATTACTTTACTAGATACTGTATAGTTATCTATCTCCCTCATCATTATACCATTATAATAAACAGTAAGTGCGCTACTGTCTTCAAAATCAAATGGAATAGTAAATGTAGACTAACCTGCTGTTGCAGTAAATGTAAATCTATTTACTATATGGTCATTAGCGGCAACCTAGTCATCTACATATTTTTTATTTGCGGCTTCTGTATCGGCTGTTGGAGTTTTTAAATTAGTAATTGTTTTATTATTAATATTAATATTACCAGTCATAGTACCGCCAGCAAGAGGTAAATATTTTCCATTTATAGTATCTAAGTCATTAATAAAAACCAGATTTCCTACTTTAGTAGCTCCATCACCTATTTTTATTTTCTTTAAATCATCATATATAATAATTTCGCCTTTTAAGGGGACAAAATTAGTTGCTTTATCCCAATTAGCTTTTGTATCATGCTTCTAAATCATACGGCCTTGGAATGTATTATTTGCCATTATATTTCCTCCTTAAACAAAAATATAGGGAAATAAATATTTTGAAAATAGTTCAAGATATTTATTTCCCTATATTAAATATCTTTCTCAATCATCTATTTTCAAAAGAGTAAAGATTATAATAAATAAGTTATCAATTTCAAACTTATCCTGTCCATTTAGTCCAAACGGCTGAATTAGTATTTTTTACATAAATAAATCCATCACTAATACCAATTGTACTATTATCTATTTTTACACCGCCAAGAGTAGAGGTTGAAGCAGTTGGTAATGTGTATTCAGATATGTCTGTTTTTAAAGCATATTTAGATAAATCTGGTTTATTTAATAAATCAGCATAATTACCTGACTAGCTACTAGATGGTAAACTATTTATAATAGCTCGACACATCGCATCTTTGCTGATTGCTTCTAAAGTAGTAGGTTTTTCTACTATCTTAGACCATAAGATATTTGCATCAGCTATAATTTCTCCTGTTGCATATAATCTACCATTTTCATCAATACCGATACCAGTTCCGCCGCCCATAACTATACCTAATGTATTTTCACTAGCTATTGGAGCATGATAATTATTCATGACATCATTTATATACGTTTTAGCCTTTTTTAAAGTTTCATTATCCTAATTATTTACATAATTAAATAATCCTTGAAATGTATTAGGTCCTTTAATTGTTCCATCTTCTTGTAACCATCTTAATAAATCACCTGTTGGCTTTTCTTTGGTAAATTTAATTATATTATAAGCCTAATTTTCCCAAGATATTTCTTTATAATTAATAGCAGAATTATCTTGAGGACTATGACCAACACAAGTGGTATCATAATATAACATATCTTCAAGAATAATACCATCTTTCTTGGGCTAAGTATTTTTTTTATATTCTATAGAAGAATAAGTTATTCCATTAGAAACAAATTCAATATTACTTTTAAAATAGAAAGATGGGGCTTTATGAATAATCCAGGTTTCACTTAAATCATTTTCTTCATTACCATTAAATTTTGTTTCTAACATTTTAGTATGATTTTTTAAATCATCTAATGTTACACATTTTAGTTCTACAAATTTATTATTTACTTCTTCAGATAAATTTTTTTCTGTTAAAATCTTAGGTTTATCATTTAAATCATTGTAGCTTGTAACTATATCTTTCTAATAAGCTATTCCGCCATTAAGTCTAATATCAGATAATAAATTTTGTAATTCTTCTACTGTTAATTTAACGACATATTTATCACTTATATTAGGAAACTATAATGATTTTAATTGTTTATCTGCCAATGAAAGTTCCTCCTTCCAATGTTTCTATTCTAAAATTATATAAAAAATAAAAATATTAAAT
>OCQA01002518.1_pt1 | contig 9540 bp, 7 predicted proteins | sample 1538571 | NCBI WGS metagenome assembly OCQA01 (sample SAMN04571708, study PRJEB22368) | human gut metagenome | biome: human gut; material: stool | host: Homo sapiens | place: Luxembourg | collected 2012-09-28 | reverse complement strand
AACCGCCGGGAGCGAGAATGCGCGTCGGCCTTTCCGGCTTGACAATGGCGGAATATTTCCGCGACGAGGAGCATCAGGATGTTCTGCTTTTCATTGATAACATCTTCCGTTTTACGCAGGCAGGCAGCGAAGTTTCCGCACTCTTGGGGCGAATGCCCTCCGCTGTCGGCTATCAGCCCACGCTTGCAAATGAAATGGGCGCATTGCAGGAACGCATAACGTCAACAAAAAAGGGTTCGATAACCTCCGTTCAGGCGGTTTATGTGCCCGCGGATGACTTGACCGATCCCGCACCCGCAACCACTTTTGCGCATCTTGATGCAACAACGGTTTTGAGCAGAAGCATTGCTTCCCAAGGCATCTATCCCGCAGTTGACCCGCTTGAGTCAACGAGCCGAATCCTCTCCCGCGAAGTTGTCGGTGCTGAACACTATGCAATTGCCCGAGAAGTTCAGCGCATATTGCAGCGTTACAACGAACTTATGGACATCATTGCTATAATGGGCATGGATGAGCTTTCCGATGAAGACAAACTGACCGTTTCGCGCGCACGCAAGGTTCAGCGTTTCTTCTCTCAGCCGCTTACGGTTGCGGAGCAGTTCACCGGTTTTAAGGGCAAATATGTTCCGCTCAACGAAACGATTCGCGGTTTCCGCGAAATTATCGAAGGCAAGCATGATGACCTGCCCGAATCCGCCTTCCTCTTTGTCGGCTCGATTGATGAAGCGGTTGAAAAAGCAAAAAATCAGAACTTATAGTGTTTCGGGAACATAATTAATGTCTCCCGCACACAGCGTTTATTGCAGCAGGTGCAGTATGAAAGATTATACCCTTAAAATTTCAACCCCCGACGGTGATGCTTTCTCGGGTTCCGCCCTGAGCCTTTCCGTGCGCGGCACCGAAGGCGAGCTTGGCATTCTTGCAGGCCACGCCCCGTTCGTGACGGCCGTTGTCCCCTGCCGCTGTCGGCTCATTGAAGCGGACGGAACGGAACGCAGCTTCAGCTGCGGCGGCGGCTTGCTTTGCGTTGCACCGGGCGGCAATTCGCCCGAAGTTTCCCTGCTCTCAAGCAGGATAAGCTTCGAAAGCTGAACACAGTATTTTTTACGACACAAAAGATAAAAGCGGACAGTCCGAGGGTTTGCTCTCAAATATCGGGTTGTCCGCTGTTTTCAACTTTTTCTCGGCATTCAGTATAAAACCGATTCATTGTATAACCTTTGTTTTTATACCTCTGCGTCTTTTATCATATACCATCAACGTTGTTTCCGTGCACAAAATGTGCTCAATATATTTATATTGGAATGACTTCGTTCCCGCACCGTTTCTGTTTTTGATAATTGAAAACGATTTTTGTTATTTGATTATATCCTACTCTTTCGGTACGAAAATATGTATTGTCCAAAGCGCAACACAACATCTTGGGCTTGACTCGATGCCGAGTGCCAAAATATAGTGTTCAAATGTCGCCCAAAACCCTTGCAGCTTCCGCTGCGCTATGCTATAATAAAAACAGACGATAGAATCATTCTCGAATTTATTCTGTTTCCGGAGGTAAAACACTATGTATAGAGTCATCAAGAGGGACAACAGCATCGTTGATTTCAACCTTACAAAAATCAAGGACGCAATGAGCCTCGCATTCCAATCCCGGCAAAAACCTTGTCATCCCGATGTTTTGGATCTGCTCGCGCTGAAGGTTACAGCCGATTTTTCATCCAAAGTTAAGGATGAACTTGTGAATGTCGAAGACATTCAGGACAGTGTTGAGTCCGTTCTCATTCAAGCCGGCTATGCAGATGTCGCAAAGGCATATATTCTCTATCGACGCCAACGCGAAAAGCTGCGCAACATGAAAAACACTTTCCTCGACTATCGTGACACGGTTAACAAATACCTGAACGTCACCGATTGGCGCGTCAAGGAGAATTCAACCGTCACCTATTCCGTGGGCGGGCTTATTCTTTCCAACAGCGGCGCAATAACTGCCAACTATTGGCTCAGTGAAGTTTACGACGACGAAATTGCGAACGCTCACCGCACCTGCGAATTCCATCTGCATGATCTTTCAATGCTGACGGGTTATTGCGCGGGTTGGTCGCTGCGCCAGCTTATCGAAGAGGGTCTTTCCGGTGTCGCGGGCAAAATAACGTCCTCCCCTGCAAAGCATCTTTCAACGCTCTGCAACCAAATGGTCAATTTTCTCGGTATCATGCAGAACGAATGGGCGGGCGCACAGGCGTTCAGTTCATTCGACACATACCTTGCACCGTTTGTCCGCACGGATAATCTGACCTATGAACAGGTCAAAAAGTGCATCGAAAGCTTTATTTACGGTGTGAACACCCCTTCCCGCTGGGGCACTCAGGCACCGTTCTCCAATATCACCCTTGATTGGACCGTTCCGGAGGATCTGCGCGACCGTCCTGCAATCGTCGGCGGCAAACCCATGGATTTTACTTACGGTGACTGCAAAAAAGAAATGGACATGGTCAACAAGGCCTTCATCGAAATCATGATAGACGGCGATGCGCACGGCAGGGGCTTCCAATACCCGATTCCGACTTATTCCATCACTAAGGATTTCGATTGGTCCCCCACCGAAAACAACCGGCTTTTGTTCGAAATGACGGCAAAATACGGCACACCGTATTTCTCCAACTATGTCAACAGCGACATGAAGCCCAGCGATATCCGCTCCATGTGCTGCCGTCTGCGCCTTGATCTGCGCGAGCTGCGCAAAAAGAGCGGCGGATTTTTCGGAAGCGGTGAAAGCACCGGCAGCGTCGGCGTTGTTACGCTGAACATGCCGCGTCTCGCTTACCTTTCCGCAAACGAGCAGGAGTTCTATCAGAGGCTTGACAAGCTTATGGACATTGCCGCACGTTCGCTGCATGTAAAGCGTACCGTTATCGGCAGACTGCTTGACGAAGGACTCTATCCCTATACAAAACGCTATCTCGGTTCGTTCAACAACCATTTTTCCACCATCGGACTTGTCGGCATGAACGAGGCTTGCCTTAACGCAAGTTGGCTGCGCGAGGACCTGTCGCACAGAGAGGCGCAGGAATTCACAAAGGCGGTTTTGAACCATATGCGCGGCAGGCTTTCCGACTATCAGGAACAGTACGAAGGGGAATTGTTCAACCTTGAGGCAACTCCGGCGGAATCCACCGTGTATCGCTTTGCAAAATACGACGCAAAGAACTTCCCCGGCATAATCACCGCCGGAAAAGAGGGTGAAACGCCTTATTACACCAACAGCTCACATCTTCCCGTCAGCTATACGGAAGATATTTTCGCTGCGCTGGATATTCAGGACGAGCTGCAAACGCTCTATACCTCCGGCACGGTGTTCCACACCTTCCTCGGTGAAAAACTGCCCGATTGGCAGAGTGCGGCGACCCTTGTTCGCAAAATTGCGGAGAATTATAAGCTGCCTTACTATACCATCTCCCCCACCTACTCGGTTTGCCGCACGCACGGTTATCTTGCAGGCGAGCAGCACACATGCCCGCATTGCGGAAGCAAAACCGAGGTTTACAGCCGAATCACCGGTTACTACCGCCCGGTGCAGAATTGGAACGACGGCAAAGTTCAGGAGTTTAAGGACAGGAAGGTGTACAGCATGCTGGACTACCGCGAGCATAAGCAGCGCAAAGCCGAAGCCGCTGGGAAACGCGAAAATTTCGAAGTTTTCGGCAGCGCATCCCCCGATGTCGCGGCTGCATACACGCTTTTCACAACAAAAACCTGCCCGAACTGCAAAGCGGCAAAGGCGATTCTTGACCGAGCCGGAATCAAATACGATGTTGTTGATGCGGAAGACGAGCCCGAGCTTGCTCTGCGCTACGGCGTGATGCAGGTTCCCGCATTGGTTGTTGTCAGTTTCGGCGAAAACGGCTCCGGCAACGCCGAAAAGCTGTCCGGCGTCGGACCTATCAACGGCTTTGTGCGCAGCATGGGCTGTGAACAGACGGCGAACTGAGTGTCCTGCTCACAAATTTCGGTAATGAAATAACAAGTACGATCTGCCGCCGGGCAAAGTGATTGCCTTCACCCGCCGCATAAAAATGCAGCTTGTGTTTGTCACTCGGTCCGTGCGGCATTGTATTATTATATTGCTGCCTGTTTTTACTTTATTGTCCAACGGAGTGTTTATTTTATGGAACTTTTCGACACACATGCCCACCTTTCGGATGAAGCCTTTGACGAGGACAGGCATTCGCTGATTCCTAAGCTTTTCGAAAGCGGCGTCACACGCATTATCGATGTTGCCTGCGATGTTCGCACCGCTGATCGAACGATTGAACTCATCGATCGCTATCCCTTCATTTACGGAACCGTCGGAATGCATCCGCACGATGTTTCCGCAATGGATAATGCGATGATGGACAGAATTTCAGATATTTTGCAGCACAAAAAAATGCTTGCTCTCGGTGAAATCGGGTTGGATTATCACTATGACCTTTCCCCGCGCGAGTGTCAGAAAAAATGGTTTGCGGAACAGCTTGAGCTTGCAAAGCAGCTCGGTTATCCCGTTGTGCTCCATATTCGCGAAGCATTCGGGGACTGCATGGACATTCTTCACGCACACCGTGACGGACTGCGCGGAGTTATGCATTGCTATTCCGGAAGCGTTGAAACGGCATTTGAATGCCTTGACTTAGGACTGAAATTCAGTTTCGGCGGAGCCGTAACTTTTAAAAACGCAAAAAAACCCGTTGAAGTTGTTCAAAAGCTGCCGCTCGACAGCATCATGCTGGAAACGGACTGCCCCTACATGACCCCCGTGCCGCACCGCGGCGAACGCAACCACCCCGGGTTTATGCACCTTACGGCAGAAAAAATTGCGGAAGCTCGCGGCATTTCAGCAGAGGAAGTCTGCTCCGCAACTTATAAAACTGCCAATAGCTTTTTCGGCATCGGATAATGAATGCAAAAATGCCCGCAGCACTTCCGTATTCACGGCAAATGCTGCGGGCTTGTCAATGCTTTATTTTACAATTAATTCACACTTTTCGGTTTTCAAACCGCTTAAGCGCGAAAGTCAGTCATTGTGCGCACTTGAGTTTCTTTTTGCTATTTCCATGATTTCGGGATATTTGCGGGTTATATAGGCATAGCCCGCTTCGCTGTGCGGAAGGCCGCATGCAGAGCAGTCCTTCACTCCACCCGCAATGAATTTGAAATTCCCGCCGCATTTATCGCCCAATGCATACAGCGGACAATAGCAGAAAAGGCAATTGAAAAAACCGTTTTCAGGCAGTTTGTGGCAGGGGAAATACTCGCACCTGCTGTTTTGAAAATACGCAAAATGCGGCTGACCGTAATTTTCTCGCTGCTCAGTTTCCGAACCGCTCGTGCTCATATCATTCACATTTTTTGTTTCATCCATGTTCAAAATAGCTCCTTCTTGATAGAATCCGATATTCTGCAATGCGTTCCGTTTCAGCTTTCCGCAGCTTTTTCTGCATTCTGCATACTGTCAATGTATTCGCATGCCGCAATCGCCGCAACGCCGCCGTCCGCACCCGCTGTCACAAGCTGTCTTACGGATTTTGTTCTGCAATCCCCCGCTGCAAAAATCTCCGGTCTGGAAGTCTTGCAGTCCTCGCCCGAACGGATAAAACCGCTCTCATCAAGCTTCACAAGCTCCGCAAACACACCGTTGTTCGGCGCAAACCCAACGGCGATGAATGCGCCGCTGACCGAAAGCTCCCTTTCCTCGCCCGTTTCGCGATTTTTAACAACGATTCCGGAAAGCTTGCCTTCCCCGATGAAGCGCGCAACGGTGCTGTTCAGAACCGGCTCAATGTTTGCGCAGGCAGCAAGTCCGTCCGCAACATGTTTTTCGGCACGAAATTCGCTGCGGCGGTGAATCAGATAAACCTTGCTGCAAATCTTTGAAAGATATATCGCATCCTGAACGGCTGTGTTTCCTCCGCCGATGACCGCAACGGCTTTATCCTTAAAAAACGCACCGTCGCAAACTGCGCAAAATGATATTCCGCTGCCGATAAATTTCTGTTCGCCCTCCGCGCCGGGCAATCTGTGTTTAAGTCCGGTGGCAATTATAAGCGTTCGTCCCGTAAATTCCTGATAATCGGTTCGAACCGTCACTGTTTTGTCCGCATTTTCGCTGACAGCAACAACGGCACCGACTTCAACATCCGCACCGAGATTCATGACCTGTTCAACAAGCACTTCAACAAGCTCATTGCCGCTCATCGGGCGTGTGAACGGGTAGTTTTCAACATGCGGGGAGAGCGTTATCTGTCCGCCGAATGCTTCTTTTTCAATAAGAAGCACGGATTTTCCTGCGCGACGCGCATAAACTGCGGCTGTCAACCCGGCAGGCCCCGCGCCTGCAATTATAATGTCATAAATTTTTTGCTGCATTGGAAATCCCTCCGTTACATCAGTTTCTTCAGCGGTTCAAGTTCCAGTTTGTCGAAAGCTCTGAGCGCATTGTAAAGCTCCGCCGCAATAAGACGCATTCCTCCCACGGAATTGCTTTCGATATTGCAGGGCATGAGCGGATCGTGCAGGCTGCGGCGAACAAGGAACCAGCCGTTTCCGTGCGTTTCGTCCGCATTCACGCGGACTCCCTCGTAATTCGGCTGAACAATTTCAAATCCGGGAAGGTTTGAAAAATGCTTTTCCACAGTTTCCAATACGGCGGCGGTGTAATCCGCCGTGTCGTCAAGCAGCACATTGAGCCGCGCTTCCGCGCTTTCGCAGGGTTCTTTAAGGTTTGCAATAAGTTCGTTCAAAGTCTTGCCTTCGCGCCGCGCTTCAACAAGCGCGACAAGCAGCTTTACAATTATGTATGCACCGTCATCAAGAAAATAGTTTTCGCGCAATGCACCGTGGCCGCTGGTCTCCATAGCGAATATCGCATCAGCGAGTATCGCATTCGCGAATATCGCATTTTTTGCCGCTTCTTCCAAGGCAAGCAGGCGTTTCGCTTCGTTTATAACGTTGCGATAGCCGCGCTTGAACCTGTGGTGACGGCAGCCGAGGGAGTTGATGAAATCCGTGAGTCTGGTTGATGTAATCGAATCCGTAACAACTGTTATCGGGCCGTACTGACGAACGAGAATCGCCGTCATAAGCGCAATCAGCCTGTTCCTGTCAAGCGCAATAACGCCGCCGTCGGAAGGGAGGACCGCGCCCGCTCTGTCAACATCGGTGTCGAAAATAATGCCGAAATCCGCACCCGTTTCCGTAACGGCATCGCATATGCTGCGCATTGCTTCGGCATTTTCGGGATTGGGCTGATGATTCGGGAACCTTCCGTCCGGTTCAAGGAATCTGCTGCCCGTGATATCCGCACCCAACGGTTCAAGCAGCCGTTCGGCAAAGAAACCTCCCGCACCGTTGCCGGCATCAACAACGATTTTAAGGCCGCTGAAAGGTTTTTCATCTTTTGCACAGCCGAGGGCGGAAAGGATTTTTTCTTTAAGTCCGTTCACATAGGGCGTCATAACGTCAACCGTTCCGCATTGGCCGCGCTGCACGGCAATCGGAAATGCGGCTTCTTCGGCGGACGCAAGAATTGCCGTAATATCGGCCTTTTCAAGCCCGCCCGCAATTGCGGTGAAAAATTTCATGCCGTTGCGTTCCATCGGCAAATGACTTGCCGTGACCATTATTCCGGCATCAAAATGCAGTTCGTTCACGCAGCACATAAACATTGCCGGAGTGCTTGCAAGGCCGCCGTCATAAGCATTTGCCCCGACGGAAGCAATGCCGTCCGCAAGCCAGACAGTAAGCTGTTCACCGCTCAGTCTTGAATCCCTGCCTATTGCAATACGCAGTTCGGAAGCGGGCTTATTTGCCCTGTCCGCAGCAAAAAGCGCAAATGCCGCGCCGATGCGCACAACGCTGTTCTGCGTTAAATTCACGGGCTTTCCGCCCTCGGTTTCAATCGCAACTCCGCGAATATCGCTTCCATTCTGAAGTTTTTTAAAGTCAGTCATGCCATTCCTCACATTTCATTCGGGCTGTTTTCTTGCGGTACAACAAACAGGGCAGCCGCAAAACCGCCCGTTTGCAAATTACAAAAATCAAATCAATCTTATCAGGCTTCGAAATAGTCGCCCCTGCGGTAATCATACAGCGCATTCACAAAGCCCTTGTCGATATTGTCAAGCACCTTGCCCGTGCCGATTGCAACGCAGGAAATGGGATCCTCCGCAACATAGCAGGGAACCTTCGTGTGTTCGGCAACGAATTTATCCATGCCGTAAAGCAGTGCGCCGCCGCCCGTGAGGCAAATGCCGTTTTCAGCAATGTCGCTTGCAAGTTCCGGCGGAGTTTTTTCAAAAAGGTTTCGAACCGTTTCAAGGATATTCTGAAGAGGTTCTTCAAGCGCATCGATCATTTCGTTTGAGCCGATCGTTATCGCCTGCGGCAGACCGGAAATCAGGTTGCGGCCTTTAACATCGATAAATACCTGTTCCTTGCGCGGATAAGCCGAGCCGATGCGAATTTTCATCTCCTCTGCGGTGCGCTCACCGATAAGAAGGTTGTGCTTTTTGCGCATATAACGAACGATGGATTCATCAAACCTGTCGCCCGCAACTTTTATTGATTCGCTGAGAACCGAACCGCCGAGAGAGATTATCGCAACGTCGGTCGTTCCGCCGCCGATATCAACAACCATGTTGCCGCGCGGCTGGGAAATGTCTATCCCTGCACCGATTGCGGCGGCGATGGGTTCTTCAATAAGGTAGGTGTGGCCCGCCTCCTCGGTCGCCTCGATTACGGAACGCTTTTCGACTTCCGTAACGCCGGACGGAACGCACACAACCACGCGGGGCTTAAAGAAAATGCGTGTGCCGACAACCTTTTTGAGGAAGTGGCGCAGCAGTCTTTCCGTAATGTCGAAATTGGAAATAACGCCGTCGCGAAGCGGACGTATCGCAACGATATTGCCCGGAGTCCTTCCGAGCATACGGCGCGCTTCCTCGCCGACAGCATAAATCTTGCCCGTTATTTTTTCAACCGCAACAACGGAGGGTTCACGCAGCACGATACCCTTGTTTTTTACATATACCAATACGCTGGAGGTACCGAGATCGATACCGACATCGTTGAATTCAAACATACCCATTATTTTTAACTCCTAACAAAACCCGAAGTCGGGGGAAGTTCATTGTAGTTACAGCTCTTCAGGGAGTTCCCGTGCTCATACATCATTGCAAAACAGCCGAATGAAGTTTGAGCGCAAAAATACCCATATGCTATTATTTTAACATTAATCAACGTTCCAATACAATAGTGAATGCGGCTTTTTTTTAAAAAAATTTAAACATTTTTCGATATAATCGGTAAGTATTGCAAATTCGGCGAATATGCTTTTGCAAGGGGTGCAAATCCTGCCTTCGATTTCGTCTTCCCCCTGTTCTAAACAGCTTGGAAAGGATGCTCATAATGATTTTCACCTTCAGACCCTGCAACAGGCGTGCACATTACAGAAAGCGCAGAGTTCCGCGCTTTATCGTGTCGCTGCTGCTCTCACTGCTCTGCATA
>OCQA01002516.1_pt1 | contig 9544 bp, 10 predicted proteins | sample 1538571 | NCBI WGS metagenome assembly OCQA01 (sample SAMN04571708, study PRJEB22368) | human gut metagenome | biome: human gut; material: stool | host: Homo sapiens | place: Luxembourg | collected 2012-09-28 | reverse complement strand
TTTTCCTGCTGATCGGTGAGCGGGACTGCGGAAAGTCGGTAGTGATCAACCTGCTGGCGGAAATGCTTCCGCCGGACAAGATTACCAACTTTACGCTGGGGCAGTGCGGTGACAACCGGAACACACAGCAGTTGTGCAATGCCTGCGCGAACCTGTCCGGCGAAAACGAAGAGGACAGCATCAAGTCCATTCATATCCTGAAAGCCTGCACCGGCGGAGACCGTATCTCTGCCGGTCGCCGGTATAAGGACAACATTATGGTCAAGCCCTGCGTCCACTTTGTATTCGCGCTGAACCGGATGCCGGACAACCAGTCCGCTGACACCTCGGATGCGTTCTACCGCAGAATGCGCCCGCTTGTTTTCCCCTACAGCATCCCGTTTGAACAGCAGGACCCGTTTCTGCTGGACAAGCTGCTGGAAGAGAAAGACCTGATCGTGACTGCCGGCATCTGGGCTCTGCACCGGGTAATGCATGACGCGACCTCGAACTACCCCTTCACGGTTCCTGAAAGCTCCAGGGCTTTTATGGATGAGTACCGGGATGATGCAAACTCGGTACGTGCATTCATCCATGACTGCCTTGCGTTCAGCACGGAAGAAAGCGGGTACTCGGAGGACTTCAACAAGGCTTACAAGGCCTACTGTGACCGGAATGGTCTGGAAAAGATGAGCACCAAACGGCTGATCGGCCAGATCAAGTCTGCCCACAGCGGCGTGGAGTCTTTCCGCAAACAAGAAAATGGAATCCTGCGCCGTGGTCTCAGCGGCGTTGGTTTCCGGAAATAAAACATACATATTAAGATAGGAGCGTTTTACAATGAACGAAATGAAGAAGGACACCGCAGTCAACCCCACTGATATTCTGGCGAATATCAACCGCAACAAAAATGCACTACTTCGCGCCGTGAGTTCCAACCGTGCATTGATCTACTGCTCAGCTCAGAAAGCTTGTGTTGCAGGCTGGAATTATCAGATGCCTCAAATCATTAAGGAAACCAGCTATCTGAATGTGCCGGAAAAGCCTGCGCTGGAATCGATTGTTGATTTAATTGAGCAGGCATACCGCAAGCAGCACCGTTCTGAACTGGGGCTGAAGGTGATGCTGGAAGAATGCTTCAGCATGACAAACTGGTATCAGACCCTTTACAGCCGGTATGAAAACTTCAAAGAAGGACACGCGCGTGACCTGACCTGCATCAACCGGGATCTTCTGCTGACCCTTGAGACGATGCTGAGCCTCTGCGTCAACAGCTATTATCAGTCCACCTTTGTCCTTCACCTGAAGGAAGCGGTCGATGAACTGAACCGGGTCGTTGCACAGGCTGCTGAACAGTAAAATTTGTGTCCTCAGATGCCGATTGGTGTCTGGGGACATATTTATATAAGAATATTATAATTTGTTGCAAATTTGATTGTATTTTCAAGGTCATATCCGTTCCCATACGGAACTATATCCTTAAATTATTTGAATCACTTTTGCGACACAGAAAATGGTGAGACATTATGATAAACAGCAGCATTCATACCGTTGAACTGTATAAACGGGTATGCTATTCCGACCAGCTTGCCCTCTCCCGTACCATGAAACGCCTTGGAGTTCCATCCTATTCTAAAGGCCACGGTTTCGTTTATGTACTGGAAGGACGAGAGAGCACCGGGATCACATCCATGGGACTGTTTAGTCACTATAGCAAAGCACTCGGATACAATGTGGACTTCCATCTGGAAATCGCCCTGAACCCGATGCATGCTGTCTGTGATACTGCACAGAAAAATGCAAAGGCAATCAGCCCCGATCTGCTTCCCGATGCACTGGCAGCGGTACTTTTCTCTGCTGACCAGATGTTCAGACTTGACCTTTTGGATGATGTAAGTCTTTCGCGGGTCGATTTCTGCACAGACCTGAAATTCGACCGGCAGGAACAGGCAGATGAATATATCCGCCTGCTGAAAAAAGTGCCCTGCAAACGGGTTCTTCGGGAGGTTCTTCACTGGGACAGTACGCAGCGCCGTTGGGTTCCCTATTCGGAGTCCAAATTAGTACGCTGTGGTTCCTATGAGTTTCAAATCTACCCGAAGCAGCCGCAGATGCTGACACGTGGTCTGTCCGGGGCAGAGTATGCCAAAGGCGTTGTCCGGATCGAGCTCCGGGCGGGACGGAAAAAACTGAAGTCCTTACATTATAAATATGCCGCTCTTCTGAACCCCTGTGAAAACTGGTGTCAGGAGCTCATGGTCATGGCAGGGCTTTCAGGCAAAATTATAGAAGGGATGATGATTGACATGCTGGGCACCGGCGATTTTTACCCCATGAAGACCATTCTGCAAAAAATCGATGCATCCGGCTTCTATGCCTGCACGAAGCAGCAGATGAAGCGGGTCCTCGACTACTTTCCCCTTCACAGCAGTGGGGAAGATGCGCTGAAGCACCTTGGCCTGTCACAAAAGCAATGGCGGAAAGTGGTGAATCACTTTTCAAAAATTGGGTGCTGCCCGATTCCAATTCCCACAAGAGCGTGTCAGCCATGGTATCCCGGTGTCACAAACTGGGATGCTTACTTCTGCACGGCTTGAAAATCACGTATCTGCAATATTATAAAGTATATATTATATACCCGACCGTATATCAACCATACCAGAAAAGGAGTGTTATTTATGGAAGCTATTGAAATGCCCTTCGTCCCCAAGGAACCTATCCACTATACCCGTGACAAGGGTGTGGTGCCCATCAGCCAGAAGTGCGTCCTCACACTGGAAGAGGCCGCGCAGTACAGCAACATCGGCATCCACAAGCTGCGCGAAATCAGTGATAACGAAAACTGTAAATTCGTGCTGTGGAATGGCAAGAAGCGGCTCATAAAGCGGAAGAAGCTGTCTGGATAACTGCTACTCGATCTGAGCTGTTGTACATCGGGCTGGGCCTTCGGGTTCCAGCCCTTTATTATAATATAATAAGGAGAATGTTACGATGAAAGACCGTAGGACTAAGAAGCGTGTCAAACTTAGAAAAGGTGAAGTGGAACGTGCGGATGGCTATTATGTTTACCGTTGGACAGCACCTGACGGCAAACGGCACGGAGTTGTCGCCAAAACGCTAGACGAACTTCGCATCAGAGAGGATGAGATTCAGCGCGACCAGCTGGATGGGCTTAAGACTATTACCCGTGATGTAACGCTGAACACGATTTATCTTCTATGGAAGAAGAACAAGCGAGGCCTGAAAGATAACACCCTCACCAATTACTGCTATATGTATGAGTTGTTCGTGAAGGATGATTTGGGGCAACATCGGCTCCGGGAAATCCGGCGTTCCGATGTGAAAGCCTTTTACAACAAGCTGGTGGAACAGCGTGATCTGAAGATCAATACGCTGGAAATCATCCACAATGTCCTGCATCAGATTTTGCAGGTGGCGGTGGATGATAACTACATCCGGCAGAATCCAAGCGACCGGATTCTTAGTGAGCTGAAGCGTTCCAGCTGCTACGAGGAGCCGCATAAACGAGCCCTGACCATTCAGGAGCAGGAGCTTTTTCTGAATTACCTGCGGAAAGAAGGCAACCCCTATCATCATTGGTATCCTGTCTTTGCTGTGATGGTTGGTACTGGAATGCGCGTAGGCGAGGTCACGGGTTTGCAATGGGAAAATGTTGATTTTGAAGAAGAAGTCATTACTGTTGACCATACGCTGGTCTACTATAACCACCGGCAGGAGATTGAAAATACAGGCTGCACCTTCAATGTCCACAGTACCAAGACCGAAGCGGGTACGCAGATTCCGATGCTGCCTGAGGTAAAAGAAGCCCTTCTGATGGAAAAGGAATATCAGGGGCTGACCGACACCCATTGCACCTCCAGTATTGACGGCTATAACGATTTTATCTTTGTCAATCGCTTTGGTGCAGTGCAGCATCAGGGTACACTGAACAAGGCTCTGCGGCGCATCATCAGGGACTGCAATCAGGCTCAGCTGGACTCCGGCAAGGAAAACCCTGTCCTGCTGCCTAATTTCAGCTGCCACTCCCTGCGGCACACTTTCACTACACGACTGGTGGAAGCCGGTGTCAACATCAAGGTGATTCAGAACCTCTGCGGCCATACGCGGTCGGACATCACCCTTGATATTTATACCACCGTCACCAAGGAGCTGAAGCAGCGCGAGTTCGGCAACTTCTCAGAGAAGATGGCCCAGCAGCGCGCAGAGCTGGACAAGCTGAACGCTGCCAACGCTGTGGATAGCGAATAAAATAATGAAACCAGAATAACAGGCTTACCTCAAATGCCTGCCGTTCTGGTTTTCTTTTTTGCATATTTATTGTCACTCATCAAGCACTGCCTGCTCACCCTCTTCCATGTAACGGAGCAGCTCATTTTTTCGTATACGCCACTTTCTGCCGACCTTAAAGGCTGGAATCTCCCCGCTTTGCAGGCGGAACAGCAGCTGGTTTCGTCCGATGCGTAAAATCTCCTGAACCTGCTTGAAGTCAAGAAGATACGGATAATTTTCAAGCACAAATAACACCTCTTTCCATATTTTCTTAAAGAAGTGTTGTTTGATACGGTTTAATGCAGTACCTTTTTGCAGTTCTGAACGCAGGCAAACCCAACCGGACAGCAAAAATCGTAGAACCCCTGAAAGCAGCCTGCCTGCATAACGCAATTCGTCTGAACCCTATTTGAAAATATATATTATACCCCTGTATGATGCACGTCCGGCAGAACTGGCTGCTGCGGAACATAGAAAGGAACGTAGAATTATCAGGAGGTAGAGTATGAAAAACTTGCACACCAATCATTTATTTGACGAACTGATTGCAAAGAGTATTGAGGACGCTTTATCCAGCCTTCCACCTTGGCAGGAAACCGAAACCAGCCACAAGGCCGAAGATGTTCTGTCATCCCTGTCCAAAGAGCAGAATGACTGTCTGCGCAGCTATCTGAACGAACTGGCTGAACAAGAAGCCGCCGAAAAGCAAGCTCTCTACTTACAGGGTATTCTGGATGGCATTGCGCTTGCTGGCATTGTTCAGTTGGAGCAGCACATTGCCTACGGACGTTGGAAGAAGTTCCGAAAATAAAATCGTCGAGGCACTCTTCTACGTTCTGACTGCAAAAAGTAAGGCACAAATTGATAATTCTAACTAAAAAGGAGCAACTATTATGAAATCAAATTTTAAGGCGCAAGTAGATACGTTTGAACTGATCGGTAAGTACCATGGAAACATCAGCCGGGTGATAAAGAATCTGCTTGACTTGACGGACGGTGGGGAACTCATTCGCAAAAACGAAAAGGAAAAATTTGAATGGAATCGGAAAGGGTTGACTATTGAAATCTATAAAGACAAGCATGAGCAAATGGCTTTCATCAGAATTTTTGTTGAATTACCGATTCTTTTGGACATAGAACCGCACGAACCGGTAGAGTTAACTCCAGAATTGGTCAGCCAAGCAGAAAACAAAATACTGGATATTCTGCAACGAATTGGTATTTGGGACTTAGCACCTAGTGCGCAGTGGAAGATGAACATGGTTCAGCTGAGCAAGGATTTTTATGTTGAACATGATCCTCACCTGCTTATGAAGATTATAGAATACTATGTAAATATCAAAGACGGCAGACAATCCTGTGAAAAAGAACGCCTTCAAGCAAAATATTCCGCATCTGAAGTAAACTCGATTGAATTTTGTGATGATGGTGTCTATCACACATTGAGCATTATTCAGAAAAATGTACTGTCGAAGGAAGCTGATGCTACTGTAGGCAGATTTTCTCAAACACCAACGCACAGGGTACAATATAAAATTGTCTGTTACCGCAAGGAATTGACCTGTTTTGAACAGCATCACGCTGATTTAAGAGAAAACTGTGACCTTAGAAGCAAATTCGTTTCAAGGTATCTGACTCAGCTAAATAAGGCTGCACTTAAAATTCTTCAGGATGAGGCTGTAGCCTATTTTGATTCCTATTCGTGGGGAATTTCCGATACCGTACATGAGCGGATGAAAAAATTCTCCGAAAGGACAGGCATCAATTTTAGCCAAGAAGTTCTGAGCAAGATAGAGAATTATCTGATTATGATCAATACAAATGACATTGCTGGCATTGTAGACGGTTTGCTGAGTATGGGGCTATCAAATGCAGCGGCGCTGGATGCGATATTTGAAAAGCTTGCATTGAACAGTCTGGTGATTCCAGATGATATTTTGGAACCAGAGGAGCGGAAGCTTTTCCCCTATCCAAGTCTGGAGCTACTGCTTCAGGACAAAGTTTGTGAAGAAAACTTATAACCAATCAAAAAACAAGGCAGTCAGAGGTGTAAATTTATCACCTTTGACCGCCTTGCTTCTTTCTGATCCTTTGTTCAGTTGTTCCCGGATGCTTTATAGTGTTCTTGCCTGTCCTTCAGCCCTTGCATATAGGCCAAGGCAAGCTGCTTGCTGGTTTCGTCGAGCTTATCCCACTCGGTCAGAAATTCACATTGGTCTTTACTGAACGCCACCGTTTCATCATCCAGTGCGAAGAACTGCGCCAGCGTGATACCGAATCCTGCGCACAGCTTTTGCAGTGTGTGGACAGTCGGCGCATTGGTTTTCCGTAGCATTGTGCTCAGGGTGGAGTATGGAATGTCCGCTTCCTTTGCCAGACGGTAATACGTCCATGAGCGGAGATCACATAACTCCTGAATCCGCGCAAGAACATCAAAATCTTCCACTGCTCCGTCCTCCTATGGGTAAAAATCTTTCTTATACTGCTATTCTACCCACAGAAAGCTGGAAGTCGAAGATGCTAAAAGACGCAGCAATTTCATTGACTATATAGCGGAAAACAGCTATAATCTTAGACAAGATAGTGTTTCTTTTCGTTACATTCTTATGAAATCCATAGTGCTTATCCGTTGGAAGGAGGATTTTTGCGGAGGTACGGTAAATATTGAGGGAGTTGATAGTATTAGTAGTTTTTGCTATTTTCACGGCAGCATTTTCTCTTTTTGATTGTACGAAAATTTACTAGCTGTTGACATAGTCAATCTGTCTTGTTGCCGCCTTCACTATGAGTAAACATTAAAAGGAGCTTTTTTTCTATGCCTCAAAAGAACACACACCTTTCCAGCAAAAAAATTTTTGTTGTGATAGGCATTATTGTAGTGATTGTTGCAATTATTTTTGCTCTTTCTCGCAAAAATGATACTGCAAATATCGAACTTCCTACTTCAACCGCTTCTGTTTCAGAAGTATCAAGTACCGTATCCGATTCTGAAAATGCTGTTAATTCTACTCTCTTCGCAGTTGAAAACTATTCCGGTTACTGGTTCAATGGATCACACAGCACGCCGTATTATATTCAAATTGTTCCATATGAAAATTCCGGAATCGAAACAGATGTGTATTCAGAATATCGTCATTGGCACTTTATAATTCCAGATATTGCTGAAGCCTATATCCCTGCTGACCCCGACAAAGAAGTAAAAGATAACCGAATCTGGCTCAATTTTAAAAATTGTACTTGTACTTCCTATGATGGAAAAGATTCAACACCTTATATTGAAGGCTGGATGATCTTTGATTTTGAGAAAAACACTGTCTACGTTTCAGATGTAAGTGTTGACTTTTACTATCCGATTTCTGAAGATAATTTCAATGATGCGGTCTACGAATTATCTGGAGCTTATCCTTCCAATGGTGCAGTCAATTCACCCTCGGCAGCCGATAATATTGCCTCAACTGATTGGAAAAAAGAATGTCTTGATTTCATTTCCACAAATGATTCAGACTATTCCTATATGTTAGCTGACTTGGATGGAAATAGTATTCCTGAACTTTTTGCGTTTGAAGATGGCATCGGCGATATCTACTGGTATGCACCCGGAAATGGCTTTGGGGATACTAATCTCGACTGTACTGTGATGAGCGGATATGATCCAATTTACTATGTGACAAAAGATTCGTATTCTATCATTTTTGCATTAACTTACGATGGATATTGCATTGGACAATTCCAAGGCAATGATTATTCAACGGTTGCTATTATATCTGCGTGGAATGCTTCTGATGGTAGTACTTCCTACTCACTTCATACAGATGAAGCAACTCGTGAAATTACCGCGGACGAGTACGACACTCTGCCAAATGACTACATGAATAATTTAGCAAGTTCAGATTGGTGGGATGTTAGAAATGAAGCCTACAGTGCCTATAGCGCATCTGAAATCAGCACTATCATTCAGTCTTACTAAGACAATCGCATTATTAGCATTTTGAATCATATATTATATTCCTGAAACAGCACGAAGCTATTCCACACAGCTTCGTGCTGTTTTTATTTTACCCATCGAAAGGAGTCTGCTATGGAATCACTTGACCCTCAGATTATCGTTCACATCATCGAAGTTGCCGCTGAGGTACTGATTGCAATTCTTGGCGACGAAAAATAACTATCATTCAAAATCAGGAGGAAATTACTATGTCCGCAAATGTTGAAACCATGTTCTCTGTCCGTGAAACCCCTTGGCACGGTCTTGGCCGCATCGTGATGGATGCCCCTGCAAGCCGTGAAGCCTTGGAGCTGGCCGGTCTGAATTGGCAGGTAGAGAGCCGCAATATCTATTCTGGCACGGGTGCTATGATCCCCGGCTATCGTGCCAATGTCCGCAGCACCGATGATGCTGTTCTGGGTGTGGTGTCTGACCGCTACCGCATTGTGCAGAACGAAGAAGCATTCCAATTCACCGATGACTTGCTTGGTGAGGGTGTCACCTATGAAACTGCTGGCTCTTTGCAGGGCGGCAAGAAGGTCTGGATGCTGGCAAAGCTGCCCGAAAAGTACATCATCGCCGGAGATGAAGTAACCCCATATCTTGTGTTCTTTAACAGTCATGATGGCAGTTCTGGTGTCAAGGTCGCCATGACTCCTGTTCGCGTCGTCTGCCAGAACACTCTGAATCTGGCTCTGGGTACTGCAAAGCGCATCTGGACTGCTCGCCACACTGAAAATGTTCTGCTCCGGGTACAGGATGCTCGTGAAACCTTGCAGCTCGCCAACAGCTATATGGGGGAACTGGGCAAGGGCATCCATGAGCTGACCACCATCAAGCTGTCTGACCGCAAGGTGCAGGAGTTCATCAATGAGTTTTTCCCTGTCACGGAAGATTTGACTGATGGCCAGCGGAAGAACAACCTGCGCTTGCAGGAAGAGTTGAAGGCTCGCTATTATAACGCACCTGATTTGGAGTGGGTCGGAAAGAACGGCTGGCGGTTTGTGAACGCTGTTTCAGATTTTGCCACCCATGCAGACCCCATCCGCAAGACCCGGAACTACGATGAAAATCTGTTTTTGCGAACCGCAGAGGGCAATCCGATGATTGATAAAGCTTATAAGATGGTGCTAGCAGCAGCATAAAGGAGGACGTATGAACGATGTGAGCAATCGGGCTGTCCGGGAATTTTCTGAGTTCCTTGACCGCATCGAAATCAATTTTCCAAAACCTACCTGCACCACAGCATACGAGATCACGATGAAAAGCACCATTGTCAGTGCCTTGATT
>OCQA01002481.1_pt1 | contig 9674 bp, 4 predicted proteins | sample 1538571 | NCBI WGS metagenome assembly OCQA01 (sample SAMN04571708, study PRJEB22368) | human gut metagenome | biome: human gut; material: stool | host: Homo sapiens | place: Luxembourg | collected 2012-09-28 | reverse complement strand
CACGGTTTTGATAGAAACTCCCAAGGCCTCTGCGATTTGGGGATTAGATTGCTCTCCGAATCGGCTAAGTTTAAATGTCTCCCGGTAATTCTCAGGCAATTCTTCGATCGCTTTCGTGATATTCTCTGTAAGCTCGTTTACGAAATAGGTATCAGGATTCTCAAATTGATCTTTAATCTTATCATAAATCAGGCTATGTACTCGCTCATGATACAATTGCCTTTTGATCGCATTGAGGCAACGATGCTTAACAGCCATAAAAAGATAGGATTTCAAGGATATCTCTACAAATAAGGAATTTCGGTTTTCCCATATAAATAACATTAGCTCCTGAATAAGTTCTTCGGCATCCTCATCAGAAACATATTGGGAAGCATATTCGCATAGCGGCGAATAAAATTTGATAAACATCTGTTTAAAAGCGTTTTTACTTCCTAATTGTATTTGTTCAATTAAAGTAGAATCATCCATAGCACCTTCTTCATCCTTTCTTTTCTGTAAGCAAAGATATATTTTATCTTGGATATTCAAGGTTAAAATTAGGGTAACCGCATCGAAATATCACTTTTAGGACATCCTTATCGCAAGATATACTTACTTTACCGATGAAGTACTACTTACTTTACTGATGAAGTATATATCCAATGGGAAAGTAAGTAGTAAAAGTCTAACGGTCTTCCGTAAAAAAAATTGATGCGGTTACCTTGGACTAAAAATGAGAAAGTTGAAAAAAATTGCTTTTTAGTTAAGGGTGTGTTCTTTCAGGATTGTCTTAGTTATAGAAACAGATAAGAATGAAAACTGAAAATAGACATATTAATTTCCAAGAGCCGGAAGGTATGATGCTTTTACGGTATATAAAGGACACAGCTTCCAATGAGGAAAAATCTTATATTGAAGCTTGGCTGGAAGCGGATGAAAATAATAAGAGGATCTTATTACAGACCGCCCGTATATATTATGCGAACAATGCGATGGAACGGATCGCTAGCCGAAATCCATTGATTGCCTACGAAAAGCTGGAACAACGATTAGCAAAACGGACTCGTTCATATTGGCTGAAGAGGTTCTCTGTCGCTGCGGCTTATAATTGCTATCATTGGACTATCAAGCTTAATCTCATATATAAGGGTAGGTTCGAGTGCCGGTGCTCCTCAGCATATAACGCTTGAAGCCAATGCGGGGATACGTACTCATTTTAATTTACCAGATGGCACAGTCGTGTATTTAAATTCAGGAAGTAGCCTGTCCTATCCAATGCCATACGATTCCAAAGAGAGGAAAGTATGTTTATCGGGAGAAGCTTATTTTAAAGTTACTCATAACGAAAAACAGCCTTTTATTGTTAGTGCTTTCGGTGATCGATATAACGTGAGGGTATTGGGGACGGAATTTAATATGCAAGCATATGAAAGTGAAGGTCAGATATCGACAACTTTAGTAAAAGGTTCAGTGAATGTAGAAGTGAAAAACAAGATAGGGAAGATTTATAAATGGAAATTAAAACCTTCAGAGAAGGCTGTTTGTGATATAAATGAAGGAAAGATCTCAATAACGAAAGTAAATACGATTTATGAGACAGCTTGGATGGAAGGGAAACTTATGTTTAAGAATATGCCTCTACCTCAAGTACTAAAGAGATTATCTTATTTTTATAATGTCAAATTTGAAATACAAGATCCAGTGATTAATAGCTATTACTTTAATGGAACATTTGAGAATAAACAATTATCTCAAGTTTTGGATTATTTGAAGATTTCTTCACGGATAGACTATGAGATCAAACAAGCTATGACGGATGACAGCCAAGGTTCCCAAAGTACAATGGTTATATTGAGAAAGAAAAAAGGAAATGAGTGAAATTAAAATAGAAGTTTAACCTTAAATGTATTGCTTATGAGAGAATAGAACCTTCAGACTCTATTAAAAAACATACGGAGAGATGTTACCAGCATCTTTCCGTATGAAATCATCAATAGTAAGTCTTTAAACAGTACTAAAGAATTTATTTTTTTAATCTTAAATCAGTTACAAAAGTATGGTAAAAAATTATTATTACCAACAGGGAAGGCATATTCCTACCCTAGGGTTGGTTCCCAAAGTCGCAAGAACCATGAAGTTAACCTGTTTGTTGCTTTGTTTATCTATTGGATTTGTATTTGCCAATCAGTCACAAGCCCAAAGAAATGTATTATCTCTAGATCTATCAGAGACTACTGTTTCTGATGTTTTGGAAACTTTGGAGAAGCAAACCGATTTTCATTTCTTTTATAATAGTAAACTAGTTGATGTCAATCGTAGGATATCGGTGAATGTTAAAGGACAAGATCTTTTTTCTGTCCTAAATCAAATCTTTAAAGATACAAATATTCTTTACAAGGTGGTCGATAAAGACGTTATACTTACAGTTGCGGACTCCAAGAATACAGCTCAAGATGGTCGTAAGGTGACAGGTAAAGTAACGGATAGCAGAGGTGAAGCTATAATCGGTGTGAACGTTATTGAAAAGGGAACTACAAATGGGACGATTACAGATATTGGCGGAAACTATAGTATTGATGTTCCTTCTGGAGCTATATTGGTGTTTTCATATATCGGGTATGTTTCTAAAGATGTATTAGTAGGGAATAATTCTGTTGTGAACGCTACGTTGTCTGAGGATATGCAATCGTTGGATGAAGTGGTTGTCGTGAGCTATGGTACACAAAAGAAGAGAGACTTGACTGGATCTGTTTCTATGGTCAATGCGGACGAATTATCAAGTATACCGGTAGGGCAGCTCGGGCAAAAATTGCAAGGGCAAGTTGCAGGTGTGCAGATCAATCAAGTTTCAGGAATGCCGGGTCAAGGTATGGCATTCCGTATTCGTGGAGCTGCCTCTATAAATGGAGGTAATGAACCATTGTTTGTGGTGGATGGACTACCGATATCAACCGGGTTAAATAATATCAATCCGGATGAAATAGAATCTTTCTCTATATTGAAAGATGCTGCGGCAACTTCTCTGTATGGTTCGAGAGCCGCAAATGGAGTTGTTTTGATTACCACGAAACGAGGAAAACAAGGTCGGACGGAAGTGAGCTTAAATGCTTCGTATGGAATACAATCGATCCGGGGATTAAAAGAGCCAGATGTAATGAACGCACGTGAATTTGCTCAATTCCAAAAAGAATTTTATGAGGACAAGGCTAAATATGAAGGCTATACGGAAGGTGTCCCAGAGGCTTATCAACATCCAGAGCAATATGGGGAAGGTACGAACTGGTATAAAGAATTAACTCATTCGGCTCCTGTTCAAAATTATAGCTTAAGTATTTCGGCAAGTAAGGATAAATTCAATTCTGCGATTGTCTTAGGTTACTTCCGTCAAGATGGTGTTTTGTATAATACTAATTTTGAGCGTTTCTCTCTTCGTGCGAATAATGATTATCAAGTGAATGATCGTTTGAAATTAGGCTTGAATATAGCTCCGACATTACAATTGGCAAAAAATCAAACGATTGACGGACAACGTAATTTGCTGAGTGCCGCTACATTAGCTTCTCCATTGTTAAGTCCTTATGATGCAAATGGAGATTATGTTTTGGCTTTGAATGCGCCTAATATGTTTCCACAGCCAAACTGGCGACGGGTATTAGATGAAAAGATTGATCAGAGGAAAACGATAACGGTTTTGAGCAATATGTTTGCGGAGCTGGATATTTGGAATGGCATCAAGTATAAATTTCAAGCTGGAGTAGATATTGGATCGAATAATTTACGTGACTTTACTCCATCCACTGCAGGAGGTGCTTTTAATATTGCACCCCCTCAGAAGGCAACAGCTAATTTTAATACGGGCTTCTATTATAACTGGACGGTTGAAAACATGTTGATGTATAATAAGACAATTAAAGATCATAGTATAGATGCTTTGATTGGCTATACTGCACAAAAATATACGTGGGAAGGTTCAGATTTGTCAGGAACAGATTTTCCAGATGATGATATCTCTTGGATTGATGCTGCGGCTACTAAAAATGGAACTAGTACGATGCAACAATGGGCGATGGCTTCTTTCATTGGAAGGGCTAACTATAGCTTTAAGGATAGATATTTGTTGCAAGTAACTTTCCGTCGTGATGGTTGTTCTCGTTTTGGCTCAGGAAATAAATATGCGAATTTTCCTTCAGTCTCTGCGGGATGGATTGCCTCTGACGAGGCATTTATGCAGCCGATATCTCAAATATTGAATTATTTGAAGGTCCGTGCGAGCTATGGTTTGACTGGTAATTATAATATTGACAATTATAATTATCTAGCTCGGGTTGCTAAGGCAAATTATGTTTTAGGGGGAGCTTTAGCACCGGGTAAAGCTTTGGAAAGCCTGAGGAATAATGAATTAACTTGGGAAGAAACAAAACAGCTGGATTTGGGTATTGATCTTGGTTTCTTGAATGATCGTATTTTTGTGATGTATGATTATTATTTGAAACGGACGGACGGAATGTTGTATCAAACGGATATTCCTGCGGCTACAGGTTTTTGGGATATACAATCCAATATGGGGGATTTCAAGATATGGGGGCATGAGATAACCATTACATCTCGTAATCTTGTAAATGAATTTAAATGGACTACTAATCTTAATGTTTCTTTCAACAGAAATAAAATCTTAAAATTAGGTACGGAAAATGCTCCGATTGGAGGATATGAGACTTATGGTGATTTTAATCGATTAGAAGTTGGACAACCGATTGGTGCTTTGTTCGGGTATATTTATGATGGAGTATACATGACGGAACAAGAATTAAATTCTCAACCTAAACATGCTACATCGGAGATTGGAACCGCTCGGATGGTGGACGTAAATAATGATAAAAAAATTGACGCTGATGACAGGACGATTATAGGAAATCCTACTCCTGATGCTATTTTTGGTATGACTAATGAATTCCAATATAAGAATTTTGATTTGAGTATATTACTTCAAGGTCAGATTGGTGGAGATATAATGAATGCCAATTATGAGAATACGGAAAATCTAGATGGTGTGTTCAATGTCCGTAAATATGTACAAGACAGATGGCGTTCACCGGAGAATCCGGGCAATGGTATTGTTCCGCGTACAAAATCAGGGACTACAGAGTTATTCCGTTTGGGGCATAGTGGACAAGTGTATGACGCTTCATATTTGGCGATCAAAAATGTTACTTTGGGGTATACGATTCCATTTACTCCTAATCATTATATATCGAAACTTCGTGTGTATTTGACTGCCCAACAACTTGCCGTTTTTACGAAATATCCGGGTCTTAGCCCAGAAGTTAGTCAAAATGGAATGGATTGGAGAGGATTAGGCGTAGATCGTACGGCTTATCCAGTTCCTAGAACATTTAGTATTGGGTGTAATATAACTTTCTAAGAATCTGTATAAAATAAATGAATTATGAAGAAGTTAATAAGTATATGTATAACTACTTTGTTTTTAAGCTCTTGTTCTGGTGATTTTTTAGATTTGGCACCTCAGCATACAGGAAGTGAATCTACTTTTTTCAAGACGGAAGAGCATTTTACGCAAGCCATTAATGGAGCATATCAAAGATTACGTGATGTTCATGGCGTTTATGGGACATTAATGTCCGAAATGCGTGCCGATAATACTCATTATATCCGCTTTGAGGCGGATAGGGCACAACGTCAATATGAGGAAGTGGCAGATTTTACAAATGATGAGCAGAATATTGTAACTGATGATATGTATTATAACTGTTTTTCTGGCATTTCTAGGGTAAACTCTATATTGGATCGTATCGAGGGAATGGAATTTTCAGAAGAATTTAAAAATCATATAATAGGGCAAGCGAAGTTTTTGAGAGGGTATTACTATTTTCAATTAGTTCAGTATTTTGGAGGAGTTCCTTTATATTTACATGAGGTAATCGGTGTTAATGATGCGTTTTTGGCTCGTTCTTCTGAGGAGGAGGTTTACAAGATAATTTTGAGTGATGTAAATGATGCCGTTGCTAAACTTCCTGTTGTTAGTTTTCCACAAAATGGTTCTGCTACACAAGGTTCTGCACGTATGCTATTGGCCTATGTCTTGATGACAATGCCCTCTCGGGATTATGTTGGAGCAGAAGCTCAATTAAGGGAAATACTGAAGATGGGATATGAATTACAAACAAATTATGCGTCAGTCTTTGAACCCTCGAATAAGAATAGCAAAGAATCTATTTTTGAAGTCCAGTTTCAACAGGGGGATCAAGGACAGGAAAGCAACTGGTTGTATTATTTTATACCGAGAACAAGTGAGGCTGAGATTATAACAGGCGTTCCCGCAAGTAATACACTTAGCGATGCTGGCTGGAATATACCCACACAGGAGATGGTCGATTCTTATGAAGAGGGGGACTTGCGTGTAGATCCTTCGGTTTCTGTAATAGCAGGACATAATGATGAGTATGGACGTTTTGTATATGATAAAGTTTTTAATGTAGGGGATCTTGGAATTAAGGACTATCCTATATCTTATTATTTTATCAACAAATATCATCATGCTCATTCAAAAGTGAAAAATACGGATGATAATTGGCCTGTTTATCGGTATTCGGATGCTCTTCTTTTACTTGCGGAATGTTTGGTAGAACAAGGTAAGGCGGGAGAAGCTGTAACATTCGTAAATCAAGTTCGCCAACGAGCAGGATTAAAGGCTTTGTCTATGGTAAATGCTGATATTGTCGCGAAAGAGCGTCGGCATGAATTAGCTTTTGAAGGTCATAGATGGCAGGATTTACTCCGTACAGGAAAGGCTATAGAAGTAATGTCTGAATATGGAAAACGTATGAAGTCTTTATATCCGTATTTAACAGAAAGAACTTATCAGGTAACAAAAGAAAAATTAGTGTTCCCGATACCTTATCGTGAACTTCAAATTAATTCTTTGCTTGAGCAAAACACGGGATATTGATTAGTAAAAAATGAATTTGTTCCGGAGGCGCTTTGTTCTCCGGAACGAATAGAAATACTATCTTTACCATTATTTGTTAACTGAAAGGTCTCTAGGGGCTACTAATTATTTAAAGTTTATGAAACAACGACTTTTCTTACTGTTCTGTTTACCATTTCTTATGCCTTCCATAAATTTTGCACAATCTCAAAAGTATAAGGGATATCCAAGACGGGGAGGAGATATTGATGTCTTATCCGGCTTTCAGAATCCCCCTAAAGGATATGGGAATGTTCCTTTCTATTGGTGGAATGGAGACCGTTTGGATAAAGAGCGGTTAAAAGAACAATTGGATATCCTTTCTTCTTCTGCGACAGACGGTTTTGCGGTTAGTTATATACATACAGATCCGAAAGTGGATACCTTGTTCAATAAAGACGGGTATGGCCTATATGGACGGACTGAGCCCGGTGAACCTGCTGTATTTTCAGATGAGTGGTGGAATATCTGGAAATGGTTTTCGGGAGAATGCGCTCAACGTGGATTAGGGATTGGACTAGATGATTATACAGTTGGCTGGATTGGAAACGGCTATTATCCGGATGAATTGGATACTATGGATATCTTTAAAGGATATAAAGGAGAGTTGGAGATAAATGCAATTCCTGTAAAAAAGGATGAGGTTTTCCAATATGATGTTCCGGCGGATTTAGTGGCTGTTGTCGCTTGGCCCGGTAAGATTAATCTCGAAACTAGCATTAAGAATGGGCAGATTATTTGGAAATCTCCTATAAGAGAGGATGTGAATGTCTATGTTATTAAGGCAAAGAATAAATATGTCCTTCATCCGGATTATGGGAAGACTTTGGTTGATGTCTATTTTAATCGTTTTGAAAATAAGATGGACTCTGTGGGAAAGGCTGGCATGAATTACTTTTTTCAGGATGAATTATCTTATCCAATCAGTATGATGTCTTGGTCTGATGATTTTCAGTCGGAGTTTCAAAAACGAAAAGGATATGACATAACCCCGTATTTACCCGCATTGAAAGAATATATAGGCCCGATTACTCCCAAGATTCGATTAGATTATGCGGAGGTTTTAATGGATTTGTCTGAAGAACGTTATTACCAACCGATTTATGAATGGCATGCTAAGAGAGGGCTAATATATGGTTGCGATAATTTAGGACGTGGACGAAATCCATTATCTTATGTTGATTATTTCCGTGCGATCAGTTGGTTTACTGCTCCGGGAAATGATGCTCCATCTATGGGTTCCAGCTTTTTGGAGACGAAAGTTTCGAGTTCTATAGCGCATTTATATAATCGTCCAAGAACTTGGCTAGAAGCTTTTCATAGTATGGGTTGGGGGAGCTCCGGTGCATGGTTGACTCAACAAATAGATCATCATTTTATGGCTGGTGGTAATTTAGTTTGTATGCATGGTTTGTATTATTCAACTCATGGTGGTTGGTGGGAATGGGCTCCGCCTTGTTTCCATTTTCGTATGCCTTATTGGCCTCATATGAAAACTTGGTTGAAATATACGGAAAGAATGAGTTATCTGTTGAGCCAAGGAGAGCATGTTTGTGATATAGCCCTCATGTATCCGACTGAATCCATGCAAGCATATCCAGATATGACAGCCGATACAACATTTAATTTGGCTATGAAGTTAAGTGCTGCTGGATTGGATTATGACTTTATTGATTTTCGTTCTTTAAGGCAAGCCTCTTTTGACAAAAGTTCGTTGCATATAATGAATGAGAAGTATAAAGTAATGGTTATAGCAGGAATGAAAGCGATGCATTTTTCTTCTTTGCAAAAACTTAGGGATTATTACAGGGCTGGTGGCATTATTCTGGCAACAGGGGAGTTACCCTCTGCTAGTAGTAGAGAAGGTGAACAAGATAAGGAGGTCGACGAAATAGTAAAAGAGATATTCGGTTTGACTGCGATGGAGGCTCGTTCAGGTAAAACGGGGCAAATGCAAAGGAATGTGGCAAATGGAATTGGGTGGTATATTTCAGATGGTTCGATTGAGAAATGTATCCCTCAATTGATTACACCAGATTTTATTCCTAATGAAAATGGAGGTAAAGTGTTGCATCGAAAAGTTGGTGATCGAGATATTTATATGGTAATGAATGTGGATAAGAACTCTGAGTGTTTTTTCCGTAATACAGGCAAAGTGGAATTATGGGATGCTCAAAATGGGACGATACACCCTTATCCTGTTCTTCGCCAGAATGAAAAAGGTACTTGGTTGAAATTGAAAAAAGAATATACCAATTCTTATTTAATTGTATTCTCACCGGGCACACCCATTCTAGAAAATATTTTGGAAAAGAAAGAATCCCTTGACTCTGAAATTTTGTTAGATGGAGAATGGACTGTCAATTTGCTGCCGACATTAAATAATAAATGGGGCGATTTTCGTCTACCCGCATCCAATGAATATATTGGAGCTGAAGCTCGTGTTTTTCGTTTTATGGCAGAGAACCAAGCTCCTAAGTCTTGGATGGAAAAAGATTTTAAGGATGAGGATTGGGAAGAAGGAATTTATGGATATGGACCTCAATATGAGACTTATTCGGATTCATTTCCCAATTGGAAAACCGTTTCGTTTTCTTGGCAGTATGGAGTATGGGATAATCCGGGTGCTCAAGGATATCATGGGCTGAAAGGTAAGATTAGTGATGGCTTCTTTATTTTGGATAGAGGAGGATTGCAAAGGTTTAGG
>OCQA01002470.1_pt1 | contig 9732 bp, 6 predicted proteins | sample 1538571 | NCBI WGS metagenome assembly OCQA01 (sample SAMN04571708, study PRJEB22368) | human gut metagenome | biome: human gut; material: stool | host: Homo sapiens | place: Luxembourg | collected 2012-09-28 | reverse complement strand
TTTCGACATATCTGGCAACAAATCTTAATTTGGGTGGCGCATTGACGAAGTCAGGAGCATCGTACCTTGTTGTTTTTGTCCATTCTTTCTTAGTCGAATCAAGATTTGATGCATCCAATTCCATATATGTGTCTATATCAACAGAAAGATACATTTCTGTCGTAGTGACATTCTTGTACCTGTCTGATCCTACATCTTCAGATGAAACCACTTTGCAAGTACCTTTCACAGCAAACAAATGTTGCCCGGTATTGTTATTGCGATGGTGAAACAAAACATATCCAATAGAAGATAGGTGTTCCACTATTTTCATAGAGTCTTTTGTGTATTTAACCCCAATGGCGAGTTTGCCTATTGGAAGAAACTTCATGCACTTCGTATCATAGTTCTCCATCATAACCATCAACACTCCATCTTTCTTTATCTCAGCGGCAGGAGAGCAACCTTCCGATATGGTCTTTTGAAGAACTTGCATCGGTTGTTCGCCGAGTTTACATTCTGCTATGTAGAAATACTGTTGCAATTCTTTTAACAAACACTCATTCTCTGTCTTATTTTCATGATTAGTAATATCTAATGCTAATGAATAAACCGTATTATCTATAAAAGGCGTATAGACTTTGCCCAATAACTGCTTAAAATGCTTTTTAATGTATTCCTCACCGTTTACATCCGGATGGGCTTTCATCGCGTAAAAGCCATAGTCCCTTTGTAGCCATTCTTGGATTTCTTTACGAAACTTATTACGCACTTTTTCTTTCCATTCCGCTTTTTGGACGGCATTGTTACGGGCATATAATGACAAAACAAACAGAAAGTTTACATCATAGTGGAATAGCAGCAGCGTGTCGCGGTCGAAGAGCCTATTCTTAAACTGCATCTTCTTGTGCTTGTTGTGCTTGCGGTCTGTTTTCTCTATACCATCGTCAGAGTAATCGAAGTGCTCATTGAGTTTTGCTGAGATAAAAAAGTTCGGAATGATATTGTAGCCTTCTGTTACGTCATCACGTAATTTTACACCAGATTCTGTTTGACGGCCATCGTTGAAAATATCCAAATTCCATTGTATCACATTCCGGGCATACGTGTATTGCTTATAAACAGATCCCGAGCCAAGCTCATGTCCCATCTTATAATACTTGCTGTCACCAATATAATAAGTTTGTTTGGCTTCACTGTCAATCAGACTTTGAGCCGTGAACAGATGATCGACAATTTTGCCGTCCTCTTGCTTCTTTTCCATACCATCGGGTAATGGGTTGTCACCTACCAATTCATCAATAATAGCCTCAAACACGACATAGAAACTCTTTACTAACAGATACTCTCTTTTCTCAGTTGTGATATACACTTGTCTGGCTTCATCGAAAAACGCAAAGCAAAGCTGCCACAATTGAAGAGCTTTGTCTGAAAAGTATTTGTACTTGATTTGTCTAAGCCGTGTCTTCCCAAAACCGTTGAGATATGTTTCAAACCGTTTTCCAGTAATAAGCTGGTATTGGCAGCTTATCTGTTTGGGGAATCCATAGGCATCTCCAATGTAATTCAAAATGGAGAAGAATATGATGAGCAGTTCCTCGTCAAAGTTTATTTGGCGTTTTTTGTTTACAGGGTTCAAATAAATGGGTTGCCCGTTTTGGATGATGGCATTGGTCGTTCCGATAGTACGCATCCAATTTATTTTGTTCAAACCGCTGTGCATATTCTTTACGATGGTAAAGAAAAAGTTTTGATTGTCCTTATTGAATTGTATCAATGAAAGAAGAATATCCAGATAGGTGTTGCTCAGCCTGCGCCTGCCGTTACCAACTTGCGCAATTTGTGAGTAGTAGACAATCTCCGTATCACTACGCTTGTCGTTTTTATAAACTACAATGGCGCGGTAAATCCATACAGCAAACTTATACAAGAAGTCACGTTCAACCGAATTTAGAGGATTATTCTCATCAAGATTTGCTATGTTTTCCGGTTTGTATTTGGCGAATACTAATTCTTTTCCGTCAACGTCTTTCAATAGGACTTTTGGAAGGATAAACACGCAATCCTTTAACAAGATATTGTAATAATATCCCACATAATGAATAGACACCTTGCCCTCCACGTTCTCCAATGCGTCTATGCCGTGAAGAATGTCCTTTACATCAGCTACGTTATATTGATATTCTTCTATAAGTATGCGCATTAGTCAATCGTTTCAATTCGTAAACCCCATTCTTTTGAGCTTACGTTGTCAATTAAAGCATTTACCGTATCAGGAACCCAACCATGTGTTGCAACCCATACATGAGTACCGTCGCTGCATGTTACAACCTGAGCCCTTTTCTTCCCGTCTTCAGTACGCTGTTCGTGTTCAATATCACTTTCTACAAACCTCGTGACATTAGAAAGAGGTTTCCATTGTTCTATCACACTATCTGCATTAAGTTCCGGATGCATTTTGACGAACCGCTCAATTAATTCTTTGGCTAATAACCGCTTAGGATAATTACCTCCGCCATTTATCGCATAGCGTGTCATGTCTCTGTTGCTCTCATCCTCTGTACTTTCTGAAGTAGTCTCTTCTTCTCCATCAGTTTCTATAGGTTGAAGTTTTAGGTTCTTCAAGAACAATTTTACCTTTTCCTCAACCACTTTTGAATTATTGCCCTTTGCTGTGTAGAATTTGTCAAAGGTCAATTTGTTCCCGTCTGTATCATTGAATGCTTGATCGCAGAAGTCATAATCTTTAAAGACATCGTTCCAAAGGTAGAATATCACCTTGCCTACAAATGTATCGGCGGAGATTTCTCCTTCCCTTGCTTTACAGAAGAAATAGCCGAGTTTCTTATCTTCTGAGTTCGTAGTCCGGCCAATCAAGTCATTTATTCTTTCAACAAACTGCCACCAATCGTAATGACTATCACCTATGTTAATAGTCCATCCCTTATTCGCATTGGAAATTGGAATGTACGTCCAATCCCAACGACGCTTAAATGCACTATCAATCGGAAATAAGCTCTGGTCGCTAGTGTTCATCGTTGCCCAAACGTATAGATTGTTGGGCAACAACAGCAAGTCGCCATCCAACACTTCCTTTACCACGTCACGATCTTCATACATGGCATTGATGTTATGCTTTTGCGGAATATCCAACCCTTTGAAAGCTTTTTGAAGTTGCTTCTTCATATCTGCGTCGGCCTTGATTGGATATTCTGAGAAACCATCGCAATTACGGTCGAGCAACTGAAATAGGTCACCGAATATCTGTGCACAATTGCCTCGATTTATTTCTTCAATCACAAGAAACTGTTTTTCAGGCTCGCGGTTTTCCGTACCTGCGTATTTTTTCCATGCGGCGATATAGGCTTGCAGGAAAGACTGGGCGACAAACTCGTATATTATTTTTGACTCCTTACGTTCGTTCCCATCTGCATCTTCCACAGGTACTGCTTTTGTTCCTATGACCGTCATGACAGTTTCTTCAATCGTAGTTGGTTTGTAAGCCCCTACGAAAGATGAATAATCTGTATCTGGATGAAACGTTGTACGGATTACGTCTTCATTTCTTGTCACTTCCTTTATTGTATGCGACTTACCTGTTCCTGGAGCACCATAATATATTTGTTGTAAGTTTTCCTTAACTAAGGGGGCATTCTTTTTTTCTATTCCATCAACCGGTTTGTTATTAATAACAGAATAGCAAAATGATTTTGGATTAATCTTAATCTCATCAGGCTTCAAGAATGTAATATAATACAATGGAATATTGTTCTCAATTCGGCTTTCTAATTTAACTATATCATTTTCATTAACATTATTTGCCTTGAAAAGCTCTCCTAAACTGGGTATTCTCTTTTCTTTATTACTTTGTTCAAAGTATACAAAACGTAAATCTATAAGTTCATCTGTTTCGTGCCCTTTTGTGAGATTCTTTGCTTTAAACTTTTTTTCTAAAACCCCATTGTTATTATCCAATTCTGATTGAAAGAATTCGGTTGAATCAAAATCATTCGGCATACGAATGTATATCTCATGAGTTCCTTTATTACCGACTTCTGTTGCCGTCAGTTGTTTGAAATAAAAAATAGACTTATCCATTAAATATACTTTTTAATAATTGTTGCTATTTGTTTTGCCATCAATACGGGAACAGCATTACCTATCTGCATATATGTTTTAAGATATGCACCTAAAAACAAATAGTCGTCAGGGAATGACTGCACACGCGCAGCTTCTCGTGGTGTCAAACTTCTAATTTGAGTTGGATGTATATGAGACAAACAGTCCATACGTAGATGGGCTGTAATAGTCCGGCATGGTCTATCTGCATAAAGCTTGTAGTATTTATCCTTAAAGACCCCGTTCCTATGAGCATATGGCATTATATCAGCAATTTTTGGACTGGTTGAATCCTCTCCAGGAGAAAGTCTTTTGAATATTTCATAATTTATATCACTACAATATCTTGCTTTGTGATTAAATATAAAAGGAATATGTCTTCCACCGTTAATGACTCTCAGGTAGTCATTTCCACAACTATCATAATTATTAGGGCCTATTTTCATTCCGGTTTGGACACTATCAATCTCTGTCATTCCCTTCATTCTTGGTGCTTCGAGAGGAGGGATAAACTCTAAAGCTGATTGCAAATTAACCTTTTTACGGCTTTGACAGATTTTATTGATTTCTTCAAAAATATTTTCCGCAGTGATTCTTTTAGAAAAAGATACATCATTTCTAACGGCAATATAAATTAATCGCTCTCGGCTTTGTGCAACACCGAAATCCACAGAATTTAAAAGACGATAGGCGATATCATATGTATATTGATGCCCATTCTTACTTATCGTAATAGATTTATAATCTTCAACGACTTGATTAGCTACTGATAACATACCACGAACATTTTCCATCAAAATAAACTTTGGAGCTATATGTTTTATGGCTTCAATATAATACTTATATAGTTCATTTCTTGGGTCATCAATAATTCGTTGCTGATTAGCACTACTAAATCCCTGGCAAGGAGGTCCTCCAACTACTATGTCAATATCTTCATCAATGTAGTCACATATATTATTGACTATATTTCTAATATCTTCTTTTACGACCTTACTTGCTGGTAACTCAGGGTGATTATAGCGATAAGTTTCTACACAAACATCTTCGTTATCGTTAGCAAAGCAAACCTTAAATCCCGCCTGAGAGAAGCCACAACTTAGGCCACCTGCTCCAGCAAAAAAATCAACAAATTTCGGTGCAGTTGTGGTTTTTGCCTTTTCCTGAAGTTCCTTACGATGCTTGTTGCTTAATTTGTACAATAAGTTGCCAAATAATGATTTGTTCTTAATATAAAAAGCTATGGAAGAAACAAGTGAGACATATCTTGTTCCAAGAATCTCTTTTAGAATTGTTATATCATCAAAAGATTCTATCATACCCATATCTTTTAATTCTATATAGACAGAGTTTGATAGGTCGGAAATGTTATTAATACTCTTATTATTAGAGTCTGCAATAACCTCAACCATACGAATATATATAAGAACAAGTTCCACGAACTCTTTCTTATTCGTTATATGTTTTACCGATTCAAATATCATTCAAATTCTTTTTTATTGATGTAGCTAATGCCTCTGCAAACAATGGTGGAACTGCGTTGCCGATTTGTTTGTATTTTTCTCCGCGACTGCCTTTGAAAACAAAATCATCAGGGAAAGACTGTATTCTTGCAGCTTCTCTAACTGTAAAAGACCTGGCTTGACTCCCATCTGGGTGGATAAACTGAAAACCATCTTTATATATGTGTGCTAATATTGTTTTTGATGGCAAGTTCCACCACTGAACAACATAACTATTGTCAAACAATCTGGCTCGTTTATGTTCATACTGAGGCATTTCTCTCCTTAATTGACCAAATGACCAATGATGTGAAATCATCTGTCTAAATCGTTCTCTATCTAATTCGTTATGTTTTCTCGCAATGTGATCATATAATGGATATATCCCTCTATGACCTATTCGCCTTAAAAACTCGTTGTTGCAAGGATAAAAAAATGTGTCTGTAGAGGCATCTTTTCCAGGTTCCACTTTGGGTAAATCTCCTATGGCTTCTTTTACATCAACGTATCGTTTTAATCCGTTTTTTTCTTCAGGGCTTGATTCTGGTGCCCAATGCGTTTTAACAACATCGTTGTATAAATCCAATGCTTGTTTTCCATCAATGTCCTTTCTGACACCCATGAGAATAATTCTTTTTCTCAGTTGCGGCACACCAAATTCTACTGTGTTATAAATAATCATTTGAGGGTCATTTATAACATCATACTCTTTTCCCAATGCTGATATAATTTGAGGAAAGATGAATTTACCTTCAACCTTTGCAGATAATACACCGAGCACATTTTCGAACACAAAGAACTTAGGACGATAATATTCTAGAATTTTGACATAACTTTCAAATAGATAATTCCGAGGATCCGAAGCCATGCCTTTGGCATCCCTAACTCTTCCCGCTGTAGAATAAGCTTGACAAGGAGGTCCTCCTATAATAATATCTACAGAAGAAGATTCTATAGCAGAGTCAATTTGTGAAATTATTTCACTTGATGTGATATCAGCTTCAATTACCTTCTTGTTTATATCCTTTTCCTTGTATCTATAAAAACGCATTCGTTCTCTCAGAGTCTCACATGCCCAATGATCAATTTCAACATGAGCTAATGCTTCAAACCCTTGTCGATAGAACCCTTCTGAAAGCCCACCGCATCCTGCAAATAAATCTATGAATGTATATATTCTTTTTTTAGCCATATAATAAGTTCCTATTCATTTCACTATGAATGAATAAAACGATGGATATTCTTAAATATCTACTCTTATTCTGCGATATTATTCTTAAACTCTTTAAACCTAACTAAGTCTGTCAACTCGACTTCTAAGAGTTTCGCTATTTTCATTAAACTTTCAAGGTCTGGCTGGCTTGTATTGGTACACCACTTAGAAACGGTAGATGGGGTGACATTCAATTGCTCTGAAAGCCACTTATTTGTCCGTTTCTTTTCAGCCAAGATAACTTTGATTCTATTTAAGTCGTCCATATAATCTAATTTTATGGTGCAAAAGTAGTGATTTTAATTCACTTAATCGCGTGATGTGGATATTTATTATGTTTATTTATTACAATTCAGATTTCTAAGACGATAATTTTGAGGCATCCTTTTCTTTCTCCCTTCTTTCCTTAACCTTATCCAATCCCGGCATCTTCTTTGATACCGAAGCCTCACCAGCAGGGAAGTACGATTTAAAAACCTGACATAAGAAACTCACAATGTCACTACGTTTCTTGCCTATATTGGAGAAAGCGGAGTAAACGCAGTACATGAGTTCCTGCTGACTGCACATTTCGTTTGGTTGGACTGTGATTGAGGGTGGAAGAATCAAATTGTGTTCTGCAAATGCGTAGGCACTGGCAAGAATAGCCTTTTGTTCCTCTTCGCTGAACATCTTGATTTTCCCGGCAAACCATCCAAGTTCTCCTTTTTGAAGTACTTGTTGTTGTTCACTCTGGCGTTCCATTAGAATGGATACTTTTTCTTGCTCTTTTTCAGTAAGAGCTTCTTCAAGCACGCGGTTCTTACGCTTTAGGACATTGTACTTTTCCATACAAGCAATGGCAATACAGAGATAACCTACGGTTACGGTAAGTACCAGTACCGCATGAAATCGGAACTTGGACGGAAAATCCGGCAAAGCGTCAATATAGTCACAGACGATAAGAGCAACTACGAGCATAAGCGCAGCTCCGACATACATCGTCCACACTTTGACTTTTTGGCTTGCAGGAGAAACGCCCATAAGCAAGGCTATCGCCAAAGCTGCGACTAATAAGATGGAGACCAAGATAAAGATTGTCATGTGTCACGCCCTCCCTATTATGGTTTTACGATGATACGCCAATAGCCTGCCTTATCAGAACCTTCATGGACGAGAATGCCTCTCTCACGGAGATTTTTAATCTGTTTCTTAACTCCATCTAATGAAATGCCCAATTCAACGGCCATTTTTTCACGGGTTATCATTGGATTTGATATAACCATGTCTATGATGCGTTGAGCAGTCCTGCCCACGGGTCTATTCAATTCGTTTTTTACAGGGTACTTTTTGAGGGTACTTTCATTATTTACAGGGTACTTTTTCTCCGAAGCTCCTCCGTTTACAGGGTACTTTTTGAGGGTACTATTTACTCTGTCGGCCACCTCTTCCACGGAGATTCTACCATTCTCACCCCAATTCAGATTATAGAAAGTGGTGAAGAATGAGGATGCTTCAGTTTTATAGAGAGGTTCTTTGCCGGGTAAGAAGTTGGGCAGCTTCTCGGTCAGTTCACGCATCTTGCGCAGACCGGAACCACGTTTCTCCATGTAGTCGAGTTGGGTAAACATATCGGCAATGACGGGGTTGCGGCGTATGGACGGAACATTGTAAATATCGCGGTCTTGAATCTGTGTGCCGTCGAGCATCGCGCCGGGCGAAACTAATTCTACACGGTCATCGTAGATGTCGATATGTACCTCACCGCCCATCACCGTATAATCCCGATGGATAAGGTGGTTTACCAATCCTTCAAAGATAGCACGGTCGGAATAGTCGGGCAGATTGAGGCGGTAATTGGGCATCTTCACCCATCCGCTCATGGTGTAGTTCTTGATGAAATCCATGCCATATTTCAGAAGCAACACAAGATTGGCACGATGCTCCACGGAGCTGATGGCATCATCTTTATAAAGTCCCGTCCAACGGGTACAGAATATGCGGGATTGAAACACGGTGCAGTTATCCACAAATAACAGTCCGGCATTGGTAAGTTTTCCGTCAGAAGTCACCAGCCCGAACGATTCCAAATACTTGTCGTTCCATTCCTGGTGTGTCTGTTCACGGAACGTATTAGCAAGGATGATGAAAGAGTGTTTATTTGCATCCACTTGTGTAGGTAACGAATCCCACGTCATGTGCGTACCTTTCAGTACCAACGAGAGAAGTTGCTGAGAGTTGCATTCCACGCTTTCGTTGCCAACTCTTACATAAGCCGTGCGCGTTCCGTCTTGGTAATAATAATAAGGTGTCAAAACACCAGCCTTGACTTTCACTTCAAGCAGGGTGCGTCCTTCATGCTCAATCGGTATAAGCTGCACCTCCGGTACAGGGTCAAGCCTTGCTTTTATCATTTCGCTGATAAAGTCGGCATCTGCCTGCACGTTCTCCAACCCTACAATTTCACCTTCATCGTTTACGCCATAGAACAAGCTGCCACCATCCGTATTGGCGAAAGCCGACACGGACTTGAGCCAAGATTTCACTTTCTTGCGTTCCAGCATCTCCTTGAAATCGTAAGACGTACATTCTGCTATGAGTCTGTTATCGTGTATCTGCATGATTTTCTTGCTGTTGTTTGGGCACAATACCTCAATATTACATACAAAGATACGAATAAAAGTGGATATTCTGTTAAATTTATGCCTCACTTTTGATTATTATGCGTTTGTATTCTATGAAGTGATTTAAACTTATTTCATTCTCTTAAAATCGTATCAAAATGTTAAAGCACAGCGTACAAATTGAATTGTTCCCTATATTATGGTGACCAAACTCATATATAGTGAAAGTCCAATGTACACTATGCTCGACAAAGATACGATAAAAAATGAAATATTGCCTCATCTTTCCAAGGCAAAACGTGGTTATGCCACTCAA
>OCQA01002466.1_pt1 | contig 9750 bp, 10 predicted proteins | sample 1538571 | NCBI WGS metagenome assembly OCQA01 (sample SAMN04571708, study PRJEB22368) | human gut metagenome | biome: human gut; material: stool | host: Homo sapiens | place: Luxembourg | collected 2012-09-28 | reverse complement strand
CGCCGGAGAGCAGCGCGCCCCGCTCACCCACATAGGTGTCGAACCCGTCTGGCATGGCGCAGATGTCGTCGTAGATCTCCGCCTGCCGCGCCGCCTGCTCTACCTCAGCGTCGGTGGCGTCGGGGCGGCCATAGCGGATATTTTCGCGGATGGTGTCGGCGAACAGGAACACGTCCTGCTGCACGATGCCGATGGCCCGGCGCAGGGAGCGCTGGGTGACGGCGCGGACATCGCGGCCGTCGACGGTGATACTGCCGCTGTCCACGTCGTAGAATCGGGGCAGCAGCTGGCACAGGGTGGTCTTGCCGCCGCCGGAGGGCCCCACCAGGGCCACCGTCTCGCCGGCGGAGATGTGCAGCGTCACGTTGTGCAGCACCTCGGCCTTTTCGCCGTAGGCGAAGGAGACATCGTTCACGTCCACGCGGCCCTGTACATGTTCGAGGGGCCGCGCGTCCGGCGCGTCCTGAATGGACGGCTCGGTGGCCATCAGCTCAATGAAGCGGTGCAGGCCCGCGAAGCCGTTGGAGAACATCTCGGCGAAGTTGGCCAGCTTGCGGATGGGACTGACGAAGGCGGTGACGTATAGGGAGAAGGTGATCAGATCCACATAGTCCATTTTCTCCCCCATGATGAGCCAGCCGCCCACGGCGATCACCGCCACCGGCAATATGCCGGTGCAGAACTCCATCACCGCGTTGAAGCGGCCCATCTCCTTGTGAAAGCCACGCTTGGCGGTCTTGAACACCTCGTTGGCCTCGTCGAACCGCTGCTGCTGGGCTTCTTCGTTGGCAAAGGCCTTGGTGGTCCGCACGCCGGACAGGCCGGACTCGATGGCGGCGTTGATGGTGCCGGTCTTGACCTTGGCAGCCCGGGAGGCGGCGCTCATCTGCCGGCGGCGGCGCAGGGCCATGGTCAGCAGGACAGGCAGCAGCACCAGCAGTACCAGCGCCAGCTCCCAGCGCAGGGTGAACATCACCGCCAGCGCGCCCACGATGGTCACCAGGGAGATGAACAGATCCTCCGGCCCGTGGTGGGCCAGCTCCGTCAGTTCAAACAGGTCACTGGTCAGGCGGCTCATCAGCTGGCCGGTGCGGTTGCGGTCGTAGAAGTCGAAGCCCAGCTCCTGAATGTGGCGGTACAGATCGCGGCGGATATCCGCCTCCACGCGGATGCCGAAGGTGTGGCCCCAGTAGGCCACCACGAAGTACAGCGCCGAGCGCAGCACATAGGCGGCCACCACCACCGCCATGACGATGAAGAATACCCGAAACTGCCGCTGGGGCAGCCAGGTATACATGGCGGCGCGGGACACCAGCGGGAACGCCAGGTCGATGCACGCGATCAGGAACGCGCAGGTCATATCCAGCGCAAACAGCCTCCGGTGGGGCTTGAAATAGGAGAGAAATATCCGCAGGGGACTGCGGGTCTGATAATCTTTCGTGGTCATGCTATGCCTCGCTTGGTGTTTTTTTGAACATATAGTATAGCACATCGGCACGGCGTTCGCAATAGCACGGCGCCCCGGCTTGCGTGCCGGGGCGCTGCGTGTTATAATTGGGCCATGACCTGGCCGATAGGGCCGTCGATGGTGACGGCGGCGCCAAGACCGCTGCCGGCCCCGCCCTTGTTGATGACCGCCAGCTTATGGCCGCGGTAGTACTGTATCAGCCCGGCGGCGGGATAGACCACCAGCGACGTGCCGCCGATGATAAGCACGTCTGCCTGCCGGATATAGTGGATGGCGCGGGCCATCACGTCCTCATCCAGGGACTCCTCATATAGCACCACGTCCGGCTTAATGATGCCGCCGCAGGTGCAGCGGGGAATGCCGCGGCTCTCCGCGATGCGCTCCACACCGTAGAATTTCCCGCAGCGGGTACAGTGGTTCCGCAGCACGCTGCCGTGGAGCTCAAGGACCTCCCGGCTGCCGGCCTTCTGGTGCAGGCCGTCGATGTTCTGGGTGATGACGGCCTTCAGCTTCCCCTGCCGCTCCCATTCCGCCAGCTTGCGGTGGGCGGCGTTGGGCTGGGCGTCCAGGGCCAGCATTTTGGCCCGGTAGAAGTCGTAGAATTCCTCGGTGTGCGTCTCGTAAAATGTGTGGCTGAGCATGGTCTCCGGCGGGTATTTGAATTTCTGGTGATACAGGCCGTCCACACTGCGGAAGTCCGGTATCCCGGACTCGGTGGATACGCCGGCGCCGCCGAAAAACACGATGTTGTCACTGGCGTCTGTCAGTTCTTTCAGCCTGCGGATGGTTTCGTCCATACTGTCCCTCCATTTCTTTTGTAAGGAGCATACGCTATGAATATTCAGATCTTCGGAAAAAGCAAGTCCTTCGACACGAAAAAGGCGGAGCGCTGGTTCAAGGAGCGCCGCATCAAGTACCAGTACATCGACCTTGTGAGCAAGGGCGTATCGCCGGGGGAGTACCGTTCCATCCGGGCGGCCGTGGGCAGCTTCGACGCGCTGGTGGACAAGGACTGCCGGGCGTATGAGGCGCTGTACATGGCCTATATCACGCCTCAGGCGGCGGAGGAAAAGCTGCTGGAATACCCGGAGCTGTTCGCCGCACCTATTGTCCGCAACGGGAAGCAGGCCACCGTGGGCTATTGCCCGGAGATATGGCAGACGTGGGAATAGGAATAAGGGCTCTCAACCGTGCGCCGCAGGCGCACGGTTTTTTTCGGGCAGCACCGGGGCTTTCACTGTGCGGTGTTGCCCTTAGTCCGTGTAGCTGTGCTCCACCGTGACCACGGCGTAGTAATTGCCGTCCATGGCGCGGACCAGAGCGCGTATCTCCTGCGCTGCCTGGGCCGGGGTCTTGCTGCTGGAGAAGGGCAGTACCGCGTCGAAGATCAGGTTATCGTGTGTGGTGCCCCGGACCACGCGGAAGTCGTGGATGGTCAGACCGGGATCCACCTGCTTCACCAGCGCGGCCACCTGTTCCTTCAGTGCGGTGACGGAGCCGTCGGTGACGATGGGGTCCATGTGGATGACGGCGTGGCAGTGGAGCTTCTCCATCAGTTCCTTTTCAATATTGTCGATCACATCGTGCATGGCCATGATGTCCCCGTGGGCGGGGACCTCCGCGTGGAGGGTGATCATCAGACGGCCGGGGCCGTAGTCGTGGACCACCAGATCGTGTACGCCCAGCACTGTGTCGTTGGAGAGGACGATATCCCGTATCTGCTGCACCAGCGCCGGGTCGGGCGCCTGCCCCAGCAGGGGGGACAGGGTCTCTTTTGCGGCCTTGTAGGCGGAGAACAGGATGAACAGCGCCACCACCAGGCCCACATAGCCGTCCACCGCCAGACCGGTCCATTTGCCGATGAGCATGGCAAGGAGCACCGCCAGGGTGGAGACGGTGTCGGAAAGGCTGTCCATGGCGGTGGCCTCCATGGCGGCGGACTTGATCTTCCGGCCGACGGCCCGGTTGTACAGCCACATATAGACCTTCACGCACACGGAGGCGGCCATGATGGCGATAGCCATCAGGGAAAAGGTGACGGCCTCCGGATGGAGGATCTTGTCAAAGGAGGACTTGGCCAGCTCCACGCCCATCAGCAGGATCAGGCCCGCTACGATCAGGCCGGATATGTACTCGATGCGGCCGTGGCCAAAGGGGTGGTCGGTGTCCGGCTTTTTGCCCGCCAGACGGAAGCCCAGCAGCGTCACCGCCGAGGAGCCGGCGTCGGACAGGTTGTTGAAGGCGTCCGCCGTGACGGCGATGGAACCGGACAGCTGTCCGGCGAAGAATTTGCCGATGAACAGCAGAATATTCAGTGCGATGCCCACAGCGCCGCACAGGGTGCCGTAGGCGCGGCGGACGGCGGGGGAGGACACGTTGTCCCGGTCAGGAATGAACCAGCGGCTCAGCAATCGTATCATAGCAGTCGTCTCCTTTCGGCGGGTAGACCCAGCGCTTTGTCAGCCAATAGCACAGAGGGATGGCGTACAGCAGTATCTCATAGGGGATGGCGGACATGTCCGCGCCCAGCATGGCCAGCGGGATGGACACGGAGATGTTCCAGGGGATCAGCGGCGAGAGGACGATGCCGGAGTTCTCGATGTCAAGGGCCATCTCGCCCCTGCCGTGGCCGCGCTTGGTGTAGTCGTCCTCCAGCAGCTGGTTGCACACCACCGCGCAGGTGGACTGGTTGCAGAACACCATGCTGCACACCACGGAGATCGCCGCGCAGGCGGGGAACCGCCCGGCTCTCCGGGCCAGGCGCTGGGCCAGATGCGCCGCGCCGTTCAGCACGCCCATGCCGCCCAGCAGCCCGGCGTACAGCCCGGCGCTGACGGCCATGATGGTGGCCGAGACCATGGACATCATGCCGCCGCCGGAGAGCACGTCGTGCAGCGCGCCGGGGGCGGGGAGGTAGCCCAGCACCGCATCCCGCAGGGTGGGCAGCAGAGCGCGGCCCTGGGCGAACACCGTCACCAGCAGCGCCGTCAGCGCACTGACGGCCATGGTGGGCCGGATGGGGACCTTGCACAGCGGCAGGATCAGGATCAGCAGCGCCGGGATGGCCGTCCACCAGCTGAGGCTGAAGGTGCCGGACAGCTGGTCCAGCACACCGCTGTCCACCATGGCCAGCGGGTGCGTTACGGACAGGGCGGCGTAGGCCGCGAGGCTGACCAGATAGGGCAGCCAGCCGGTGCGGTGCATCATGTGCAGGTTGTCATAGAGCTTGGTATCGGTGGCGGCGGCCACCAGCGTGGCGCTGGAGGAGGCCGGCGAGCAGCGGTCGCCGAAGTAGGCGCCGGCCACGATGGTCCCCGCCGTGATGGCCACGCTGACGCCGCCGGAGCGGGCCAAGGCCATCAGGATCACGCCCAGGGTGCCCACCACGCCGAAGGACGTGCCCAGGGCGTAGGAGATGAAGCTGGTCAGCAGGAACGTCACCAGCAGGAACAGCTGCGGCGTGATGATGCGCAGCCCGTGATAGATGAAGAAGGCGATGGTCCCGGCGCTGCGCCACAGGGCGGTGATGGCGCCGATGAGCATGTAGATCACGATCACGCAGCACATTTTGCGGCCCTGCTCCCAGGCGGCGTCCCACATGGCCCGCACGGTCATCCCGCGGCGCAGGCCCAGGGCGGCGAAGGCTGCTATGCCCACCCATATCGCAAGGATCAGGGACTGGCCCAAAAGGATGCAGAGACCCACTGCGGCCAGAAACAGCAGAAAACAGAAGACAGCGCCCATGTTACCTCCCCGGGATGGTCAGCGTCATGCGGCAGCACAGATCATCCAGGTCGCTGTCGGTGGCGGCGGGAAGGCGCAGGCGTCCCCCGCATTTGGCACAGGTCAGGTCCACCGCGCCGCGGCGCACCTGCATGGTGTATTCGCGGCTGCCGCAGGTGCAGGTGATGCCGCCCCGGGCGGCGATATCCTTCAGCTCGGACAGCACCTCGTACATGATGACGTTGTCGGTGAAGGCCTCATCGGGGGACGCTTTTTCCTTGGCCACCCGCAGGGCCAGACCCTCCATGGCCTTTCGCACCTGGGGCTCCTCGCCGATGTAGCAGCACAGCTCCTGCTTCACCGGGCAGGCCAGGCCGATGCCCCGGCCGTGCAGCAGCGCACCGGCGTCGCACTCCGCCTGGTGGTGCCCGCCGCACACGCCGCAGGGCACCTGGAGCCGGAAGCGCAGGCCATCCGTCTCGGCGGTCAGAGCTTCTTTGCCGCATTCGCATTCCATCCGCGCCGCGGCGGCGTTCAGGGCGAAAACGCTGCGGCTGTGCAGCACGGCCTTGCCGCAGGCCGGACAGATATATCCAAAGCTACGCATTTCTTCCATGACATACGCTCCTTTGTCAACCAAAAGTCACAACAAGTTCCTGTATTATATACCATTTATTCGCTGTTTTCCAGTATTGCGGGAAAAAGAGTTTTACATTATAATGGCGCCGTTATCCCACGCTTCAAAGGATGTGATACCGTGCAGAACAGGAGCTTTGCCGCGGCGGTGAAGGCGGCGTTTCCCCATACCATCCCCATTATGACCGGCTATCTGGCCGTAGGCATGGCCTACGGCGTGCTGATGGCCTCCAAGGGCTACAGCTTTCTGTGGGCGGGCTTTGTCAGTGCCTTTGCCTTCTGCGGCAGCATGCAGTATGTGGCCATTACGCTGCTGACAACGGCCTTCGACCCCCTGCAGGCCTTTGTCCTCAGCCTGATGGTCAACGCACGGCACCTGTTTTTCGCGCTGGCGCTGCTGCCCAAGTATCGGGGACTGGGCAGACTGCGGTATTTTATGATCTATACCCTCAGTGACGAGAACTTTTCCCTCTCCTCCTCGGTGGAGCCGCCGGAGGACACGGACCCCACGCTGTTCTACTTTGCCATGAGCTTCCTGACCTGGCTGTACTGGGTGGCGTTCTCCATGCTGGGTGGCCTGCTGGGCGGGCTGATCACCTTTGACATCACCGGCATCGACTTTGCCCTGACGGCGCTGTTCGTGGTGCTGTTCATCGAGCAGGTCGTCAAGAAAGAGAACCGTGCCCCCGGCGCTGCCGGTCTGGTGTGCGCTGTGGCGGGTCTGGCCGTTTTCGGCGCGGACAACATGGTCATCCCGGCCATGGTGCTGACCCTGGCGGTCCTGCTGCTGGGAAGGAGGAAGCTATGCGCCTAGACACGATACATTCCCTGATCATCGTGGCGATGGTGGCGCTGGCCACCCAGATCACCCGATGGACGCCGTTCCTGCTGTTCTCTGGGGACAAGAAGCTGCCGAAGGTGGTGGAGGATCTGGGCAAGCTGCTGCCGCCGGCCATGATGGGTCTGCTGGTGGTATACAGCCTGCGCAGCACCGACCTTCTGGGCGGCAGCCACGGCATTCCGGAGGCCATCGCCGTGGCGGTGACAGCCGGGCTGCACCTGTGGCGGCGGAACACGCTGCTGTCCATCCTGGCGGGCACCGCCTGCTATATGCTGCTGGTACAACTGGTGTTTTGAAGATCTGCGAAAGCGCCGTCCCTCGGGACGGCGCTTTCATATTTTCCCGTAAATGGTGCACACTACGGCCAATGCTATGTTTGCGAGGTGCGTATCATGGACGTAAAACGCTTGAGCCGGCAGACCTGCCGGTTTTTGCAGCCGCCGGGAGTGGTCAGCTTTGCGGCGGTGGCGGGAAAGCTGGAGGGCGAGGGGCCGCTGGGCGGCTGCTTCGACGCTGTGGGGACGGACGCCTTCTGTGGGAAAAAGACCTGGGAACAGGGCGAGGCACAGATGCAGGCGGATGCCCTGCGTCTGGCCCTGCAAAAGGGCGGGTTGGCGGCGGAGGACGTGGACTGCGCCTTCGCCGGGGATCTGCTGAACCAGAACATTGGGGCCACGTTTGCCCTGCGGGATTTCAATATTCCCTTCTACGGGGTATATGGGGCCTGCTCTACTATGGGGGAGACACTGTCGCTGGCCGCTATGGCCGTGGCCTCCGGCGCGGTCCGTATGGCGGCGGCGCAGACCTCCTCCCACTTCTGCACGGCGGAGAGGCAGTATCGGATGCCTCTGCCCTACGGCAGCCAGCGTTCTCCTACTGCCCAGTGGACGGCCACGGCGGCGGGGTGCTGCATTCTGGGGGCCCAGGCGGAGGGACCGTATATCACCCATGTGACCCGGGGACGCATCGTGGATCTGGGTGTGACGGACATGACCAACATGGGCGCGGCCATGGCACCGGCGGCCTTCGACACCCTGCAGGCAGTGTTCCGGGACACCGGCACCGTACCCGGGGACTATGACCTGATCCTTACCGGCGACCTGGGCGATGTGGGCAGCCGCATCGTGCTGGAGCTGTTCGCCAGGGAAGGCGTGACGCTGGAGAATTACACCGACTGCGGACTGATGCTCTATGACCGGAAGAGACAGGATATGCACGCCGGCGGCAGCGGATGCGGCTGCTCTGCGGCGGTGCTCTGCGGCTATCTGCTGCCGGAGATGCGCCGGGGCCGGTGGCGGCGGGTGCTGTTCGCCCCCACCGGGGCGCTGCTGAGCCCCACCAGTTCATTTCAAGGGGAGAGCATACCGGGCATCTGCCACGCGGTGGTGCTGGACCGGACGAAGGAGGATGCGTGATGGAGTATCTCAATGCCTTTCTCTGCGGCGGGCTGCTGTGCGCCGTGGGCCAGATCATTCTGGACAAGACAAGCCTGACCCCGGCCCGTATTCTGACGGGCTATGTGGTGGCAGGTGTGCTGCTGCAGGCCGTGGGTGTGTATCAGTATATCGTGGACTGGGGCGGCGCTGGGGCCACCGTGCCGCTGACGGGCTTTGGCTACTCCCTGGCGAAGGGTGTGGCCAAAGCGGTGGCGGAGGAGGGCCTGCTGGGTGTGCTCACCGGCGGACTGACCGCCACCTCCGGCGGCATCGCCGCGGCGGTGGTGTTTTCCTTGTTGGCGGCGCTGCTGGTGCGGCCCAAAGAAAAACGTTGACAAATACCCAGTGGGGGTATATAATGCGGTCGTGATCAAAAATACCCCCAGGAGGTATACGACTGTGGAAAATACTTGTTGCTGCTGCCAGGGAAAGACCAAGCACCGCACGGCGGAGGAGCAGAAGAAGCTCCTGAACCGCTTGTGCCGCATTGAAGGGCAGGTGCGGGGCCTGCAGGAGATGCTGCAGAAGGACGCCTACTGTCCCGACATTCTGATACAGGTATCCGCCGTGGGCGCGGCACTGAACAGCTTTAGCAAAGAGCTGCTGGCTACCCACATCCGCACCTGCGTGGCGGACGGTATCCGACAGGGGGACGACGAGGTCATCGACGAACTGGTGACCACGCTGCAAAAGCTGATGAAATAAGGAGATGACAGTATGACAGAGAAATTCGTCATCACCGGCATGACCTGCGCCGCCTGCGCCGCCCATGTGGAAAGGGCCGCGGCCTCGGTGCCCGGCGTACACAGCGCGTCGGTAAATCTGATGCTGGGCTCCCTGGTGTGCGACAGGGACGAGAATGTGGACCCCACCGCCATTGTGGCCGCCGTGACGGCGGCGGGCTACGGCGCCGCGCCGGAGAGCGAGGCCCGGCGGGACCTGCACGCGGAGCAGGACGCGGCGGTAAAGGCCATGGGCCGCCGGCTGCTGTGGTCGGTGGTGTGTCTGGTGCCGCTGTTTTACCTGAGCATGGGCCATATGATGGGGCTGCCGGTGCCCATGTTCATGCACACACAGCCCTTGCTGTCGGCCTTTGTGCTGCTGGTGCTGACGGTGCCCATACTGATTTTGAACCGCAGTTATTTCACCGTGGGATTTTCCCGGCTGTTCAAAGGTGCGCCCAATATGGACTCGCTGGTGGCGCTGGGCGCGGCGGCGGGGCTGGTGTACAGCCTGATCGAGATGGGCCTGCTGGCGGCGGGAAAGGTCACGGGTATGCCGGACCTGTACTTCGAGTCGGCGGGCATGATATTGGCGCTGGTGACGGTAGGTAAGTACCTGGAGGAGCGCTCCAAGGGCAAGACGACCGGAGCCATCACCGCCCTGCTGGCGCTGGCGCCGGAGTCCGCCGTGGTGCGCCGGGACGGCAAGGAGGTCACCGTCCCCACCGAGGACATCAAGGCCGGCGAGACGGTCATCGTCCGGCAGGGGGGGCGTATCCCCGTGGACGGCACCGTGACGGCGGGCAGCGGCACCGTGGACGAGTCCGCCCTTACCGGCGAGAGTATGCCGGTGGAGAAGACTGTGGGCGGCAAGGCGGTGTCCGCCACCATCCTCACCGGCGGCTATCTGGAGCTGACAGCCGA
>OCQA01002462.1_pt1 | contig 9765 bp, 7 predicted proteins | sample 1538571 | NCBI WGS metagenome assembly OCQA01 (sample SAMN04571708, study PRJEB22368) | human gut metagenome | biome: human gut; material: stool | host: Homo sapiens | place: Luxembourg | collected 2012-09-28 | reverse complement strand
TCAACTATTCATTTAAAAATTCAATTGTAGTTATACATTTTTTACAAAGTTAAGGTGATTATGTTGAATTGTATTTAATTTTTCAATATGCATTTAAAACCTCCTCTTATGAAGGTACAAAAAAAGTAATCTTTTCGATTACTTTCTTAAACCTAATTTAGCGATCAATGCTTTGTAACGATCTAAATCTTTACCCTTCAAGTAAGCTAACAATTTTTTACGACGACCAACTTTTTTCATCAATCCACGTTGTGAATGGAAATCGTGTTTGTGTTCTTTGAAGTGTTCAGTTAAACGGTTGATTTCTTCTGTCAATACAGCGATTTGAACTTCAGGAGAACCTGTGTCACCTTCGTGTACTGCATACTCTTGCATAATTGCTTGTTTTTCAGATTTTAATAACATTTTTTCTTCCTCCATGTATATTAGTCCTTTTCTACCGAGCGAAAGGTTGGAAGTTTCCAGACTCTCAGTACAAAAGCTATTAAACTATATCATTCAATCAACATAAAATCAACTAGAATCGTATTTAATATTTCAAGACCCGCATCCTTTAAATAGATACATTCCCCTTCAAAACAAAAATACTCACGATACTTATCTAATACTTGCGCATAATGTTCTTTAAAATCATTTTGATACTTAAAATTCCATTCTTTTATATTCAATCCAAACTTCGTACGCAAAGCCATCATGATCGCATCCATGCCTCGTTCAGCAAGTGTTTCAGAAATATAAGTAGAACAAGATCCCTTCAAACAATACTCCTTTAAACTTGTTGTATTATCATAACGAATCCCATCAACTCTTCCACTAGCGCCACAGCCAAAGCCATAAAAGTCTTTATCTTGCCAATATGCTAGATTGTGTTTGGAATAATGACCTGGCTTACAAAAGCTAGAAATTTCATAGTGAATATATCCGGCTGCTTCAAGTGTTTTCGTGATATATTCAAACATATCTGCTTCTAGATCGCTATCACAAGGTTCTACCCCTGTCTTTCCAAAGACAGAATTTTCTTCAATCTGCAAAGAATAAATAGATAAGTGTGGTATATCTAAACTTAAAAATGTGGAAATATCTTTTTTCACATCTTCCATTGTTTGATTTGGAAGTCCAAAAATCAAATCAATGGAAAAAGTCGATATCGAACTTTTCTTGATATTTTCAATAACCGAAATTGCCTGACTTGCTGTATGTGTTCTATGACAAATCTTTAATAGATCATCCTTAAAGCTTTGTACACCTAAACTAATACGGTTCACACCAAGAGCTACATAGGCATTTAATTTATCTTCATCTAAAGATTCAGGATTGCATTCTACGGTAAATTCCTCAATATTTTTAGGAAAACAATTTCTTATAGATGCAAAATCATCCACACTTAATAAGCTAGGTGTTCCCCCACCAAAATAAAGAGTATGAAGACTTGAAATCTTATACTCTTGAATTTCTTGAATTAACTTCTCTTTCCAACTTGAAAAGAACGATTCATTTTTTTGAATCCGGACAAAATCACAATACGCACATATCGAATCACAGAAAGGAATGTGCACATAGGCTGATGGTACCATTAGTCGTCATCCATACTTAAAACGGCCATGAAGGCTTCTTGCGGAATCTCAACCGATCCTACCATCTTCATACGTTTCTTTCCTTCTTTTTGTTTCTCCAATAATTTCTTTTTACGCGAAATATCTCCACCATAACATTTAGCCAACACGTTTTTACGCAATGCCTTAATGTTTGTACGTGCAATGATCTTTCCACCTATGGCAGCCTGCACAGGAATTTCAAATTGCTGCTTAGGAATCAAGTCTTTTAATTTTACAGCCATCGCATTACCGCGGTTATACGCAAAATCTCTAAAGACAATCGTAGATAGGGCATCGACAATTTGTCCATTTAGTAAAATATCCATCTTCACCAATGAACTTGTGCGATATCCACTAAATTCATAGTCAAAACTAGCATAGCCTTTCGTACAAGATTTCATCTTATCAAAGAAATCATAGATGATTTCACTTAATGGCATTTGGTACACCATCATCATACGAACATCATCTAAAACTTGAAGATCCACATATTCACCACGTTTTTTCTGACAAAGATCCATCATCGGACCTACATATTCTTTGGGTACCATAATGTCGCACTTCACATAAGGTTCTTCAATATGATCGATTTTTTGTGGTTCTGGTAAAGCCGATGGATTATCGATTTCTTCCATAATTCCATCTGTTTTATAGACATGATAAATTACCGAAGGACTTGTGGCGATAAGACTTAGATTATATTCACGCTCTAAACGCTCTTCAACAACGTCCATGTGTAATAAGCCTAAAAATCCACAACGGAAACCAAATCCTAAGGCTTGTGAAGTTTCGGGTTCAAAATGTAAAGCTGCATCATTTAATTTTAATTTTGATAAAGCTTCCTTTAAATCATCATAACGCGCATTATCCACTGGATATAAACCACAATATACCATTGGATGCATTTCACGATATCCAGATAGTGGTTCACTTGCAGGATTGGATGCCACTGTAATCGTATCACCGACACGAACATCTTCAATATTTTTAATGGCTGCACTAACCCATCCTACATCTCCACAATTCAACTGGTCTTCTACCACTTCTTTTGGTGTACGAACACCAACTTCCGTTACTTCATATTCAGCGCCTGTTGCCATAAATCGAATCTTATCTTTTGGTTTAATGGTTCCATTTTTAACAGAAACAAACGCAATGATTCCACGATATGAATCATAGAAGGAGTCAAAGACTAAAGCTTGTGTAGGTGCATCTTTATCCCCTTTTGGACTTGGTAGTTTATGTACAATTTCTTCGAGCACTTTATCGACATTCAATCCAGATTTAGCACTAATTTCAACAGCTTCACTACAATCCAATCCAATCAAGTCTTCAATTTCTTTTTTTACAACTTCAGGTTGTGCACTTGGAAGATCCACCTTATTTAATACGGGTAAGATTTCCAAATCATTTTCGATAGCCAAATATACATTGGCCAAAGTTTGTGCCTGAACACCCTGAGCTGCATCGACAACTAAAATAGCCCCATCACATGCAGCAAGAGATCTAGACACTTCATATGTAAAGTCGACATGGCCTGGTGTATCAATAAGATGGAACAAGTAATCTTGTCCATCTTTGGCATGATATACAAGCTGTACGGCATTTAATTTAATTGTGATTCCACGCTCTCTTTCTAGATCCATTGAATCTAGAATCTGATCTTTCATTTCACGCTTTTCAACTGTATCCGTCAATTCTAAGATACGATCGGCTAATGTACTTTTTCCGTGGTCAATATGTGCAATAATACAAAAATTTCGAATATTCTTTTGATCCATAGACTTCCCCCTACTCCACAATATTTCCTACTAAGTTTCTTCCTTGTCCATTAAAGAAGCTTGCACAATCCATGACTGGCTTTCCTTCCATTTGACAAGTTTCGATCACAAGTGTACCTAAATGAAGGCCAATACCAAGTTTGTTCTTGCCAATCTTAACAAGAAGTCCAAACTCGTTGTGTTCATTTAAATAACTTGCCTTTAAGATTTTAAATTTCTTTCCTTTTAATAACACATAAGCACCTGGTGCATTGGCAAAGGCACGAATCTGATTTAAAATGTGTTCATCATCTTGACTCAAATCAATATGCTCTTCTTCCTTGGATAAAACCGGTGAGAAGACAACTTGACTTTCATCTTGTTCTACATATACCGCATGGCCTGAACAGATTTCTTCAAAGTGATCTAGTAATAATTCACTAGCACAAACGCCCATCTTATCAAATAAGGTTGTTGAATTATCTGTTGGTAAGATTTCAATTTCTTTTTGAGCTAGTACTGGACCTGCATCCATTTTTGGTGCCATTTTCATTAATGACATACCACTCACTGTATCTCCATTCCAAATGGCTCTTTGAATAGGTGCTCCCCCTCTATATTTAGGAAGCAAAGAACCATGAAGATTGACACAACCATACCGAGGTAAGTCCAATACTTCCTTAGGTACGATTTGTCCATATGCACAAGTCACAATTAAATCAGGGGCAAAATCAAGAATGGTTTGATAATCCAATTTAATTTTAACAGGCTGAAATACAGGAATATCATATTCTAAAGCCACTTCTTTGACTTCCGAATAGACAAGCTGTTGTTTTCTACCCTTTTTCTTATCCGGCTGCGTTACCACTAAGCCTACATGTATATCATTTTCTAACATCGTTTTTAGTACGACACTCGCAATTTTGGGTGTTCCCATAAAAATAATGCGTCTATTTTCCATATATATCACTCCAATACTAGAGTATTATAGCGTATTTTTTTGAAGTTGTGTTGCATTAAATCTAGAAATTTGCTATAATCCATTTGCAAATTTATGTCAGGAGGTGCACTTCATGCCACAGATTAAATCTCAAAAGAAACGTGTTAAAACAAATAACAAGGCTCACAAATTAGTCGTATCTAAAAAATCAGCATTGAAATCAAGTATTAAAGCTGTATTAGCAGCTGTTGATGCTAAAGATAAAGAAGCTGCTGTTGCAGCTTACAACGACTGCAGTTCTAAATTAGACAAAGCCGTAGCTAAAGGTATTCACCACAAAAACTACGCTAGCCGTCAAAAAGCACGTTTAGCAAAAGCTATTAACGAAATCGCTTAATGAAGGATTAAGAAGTCATATGACTTCTTTTTTTTATACCCTATCTTAATCGGATGAGTTTTTTAATTTTCTATCAAAAGAGTGATCTTTACCGCAAAAGATCACTCTTTATCTTTTAAATATTAGCTTTATCGACATGCAGTTAAAACACTAAGTAATTGATATTACATCCACATATCATCCATGATATTATCTATTTTTTCTTTTTCAATACTATTTTCTAAATATGATATTTTTTCTTTAATAAACGCTTTGTGCTTTAAGAACTTCATCTCAGTAAAAAGCGGAAACAATGATTTATAAAAGTCAATCTGTTTCTGATACGCAGGCACAAAACTATTACCACCGCTCCAATGGCTTGGTACAAGTTTTAATTGTTTAAAAGTTTCATAATCTTGGTTTACATTTATAAATGCTTTGATAGCAATAATTTTTATATCATTATCCAATTCACATATACCTTCAAATATATCATTGATACAATCATTAAATGCATTTTCAGCTACAATTAACTTTATCCATTGTTCTTGCCTCTGTCTGACAACAGAACTATTATCCTCTCTATTCACCAACAATTCTTTGAATATATTCCCAAACATCCATATATATAAATCTTCTTCCAACAGATCGTAAAGTATAATATTAAAAAAATTTATGTAATTTTGCGAATTCCATAAAGATTGTATTTGTAGATAAGCATAACTAAAATCATTATATTTATAAGAAATAAGAATTTTTGAATATCTATGAATGTTACTATCATCTAGAGATAAAAAATAAACTAAATAATCGCTAGAATAGTCTAAATGCCGATTTTCCTTTAACAACATAAAATATATTTTTGACACAAAGTCTAAATCACCTTTAAATAATTCATTCAATTTTTTCTAACGAATATGTTCTAATATCAAATAGACTCGATAAATAAGATCCAATAATTAGTGGATTAGAACCATAATTTAAAACAAAATATAAACATATTTTTCTATATATATCAGGCTCAATGCTTAGAAATTTATCCAACACCTTTATGTTTCTATACTTAGCAACTTTTTCAACATTCGCGACATCATCTTTCAAAAAAATTATAAACTCATTCAACATATTTTCGTTCACTTTTTCTTCTGGAAATGTATCAAAGAAAATATAACACCAATACATCTTTTGAGGAAATTGAGCTTTTTTAATGGACTCAAGTAATTGTGATGAATCAGTTTCCCTATTCAACACATGTAATATTTTTGTAGGATGAACATCTAAATTAGGACCACATCTCATAAACTCATCTAAGAATACTTTTAATTTTTCTACATCAAACTGATCAACGATAAGATTAATTCCTTCGTTAATATAATAATCATTCCGATTTTTGGTTAAATCAGTAAATAAGTGATTTGCTGTTTGTACAAAATTTTTAATTTTTGATGTGGAAAGACTTTTTCCATATTGTATTATCGTTTCTTTTCTAGTTTCATCATATTCTTCATATTCCATATTTGAATTATGATAATTGAATGCAAGTAATTGATGCAGTTCCCATAAATCTCCGTGCAACATTGAGTCCCATTTTTCATCAATTGAAAGACTAAGTTTATTTAAGTTATTAGACAAACAATTAATTAATTCTAAAAAACCAATATCATCACAACATATCTCTGAGAGCAACTTTTTAACATATTCAAGATCTCCCTTTACTAATTCAATATCGACATCTCCATAAAGGCGGTTTGCGTAATCATATAAAAAATTCATAACCCTCTTTTTTAATAATGTATCACTTGCTAAGATCAACATTATATTCCAACAAATTTTGCGATACTCTTTCAATGCTTCAGAATATGTGATATTGAAATTGTAAAATTTTATTGTATTGTTTCTGCCCATTTCAATTGGTTGAAAATTAAAGCCTAACGAATATGAAGCCCATTTCAAGCCAACTATCATTGCGATTTGATTCCCATTTTCAATAGCACTTGCTAAATAATTAGATATTACTACTTGTGTACAATAATCAAAATTAGCAGATTTTATATCAACTCCATAATTGTTTTCAAGCCATGAACAACCACATTTAAGAAACGCTTCACTTTTTGTGCAATATTCTAAAAGCAGATCCATTACATAATTTAAATAGTTACTGTTATGATATCCAGTCAAAAAATTTAAAACATCTCTATCCGATGATCCTTCGTTAATTTTGAAATCAACACTAAGAGGATTGAAATTTCCCTCCTTTAAATTTTGAAGTTTACTTTGCACAAAAAGAAATGATTCTTCTGGATCAAACACATGAAAATCATCAACAAAATGTTCATAATCTGAATTCGAATTATCTTTAAAATATTTCCATACTATTAAAATTTCCTTTTTAAAATAATCATAAACTTTATCAGAAGAAAATATATTGAAAATAGTATTTAATGATTTAGTAATATGCCTGCGATAATTTGTATACCCAAATTTAATAACATCCGAAAACGCAACTAGCTTTCTCTCAAAGAAAACATAATATAACATGTAATTTGACAAGCATTGATCAGAGAAAATTGCAATTTTCTCCAATTTAATTTCAACAACCTCTAAGGAAGATAGTTCCTTTATCTTTTCTTTAAACATATCTTGCGTCATTCCATACAAACCAATAATCTCATTTAACGCCGATAGTTCATTGAGATTAACGGATTTTACAATTGCTAATAAACCTGCTGTAAAGCATAATTTATCATCTTTTCCTAAAGATCCATTTACATACTTACTATAGTACGTATCGTATAATTGAGATACATCTCTAATGGCATTTAAATTTTGTTTTTCAAATGCTAATCTTCCCGCCATATAAGCTATTCTAGGATTTCCTTCAGCAATTCTAATTATCTGATCAATATAACGTTCATTAAGAATATGAAGATTCTCGTTTAAAAAGCCTTTTATTTCATCATCAGAGAACGTACCTATCTCTACAATTTTTGGCAAAGTATACTTCTTAACTTCGACAATAACATCCCCTTTAACATAATCACGAACCGTCATGATAATCTTTACGTTATATCCCGTTTTCTTCTTAGTTATATAATCTAAAATTAAATTCAATTGATCAACTTCATTAGCATCATCAACAAAGAATAAATAATCCCCATGATTTTCCGTTGTAAAAACTAAATCATTATATAAATCTAATTTATTATCTTTTACACAACGTAATGATAAATTGTGATCAGATGAGAAATGTTTAATTGATTCTAAAACCAGTCTTGTTTTACCTACTCCTGCTTTTCCAGTTACGATGACAACTTTGGCTTCATTTAAAAGCGATTCTATATTTTTCTTTTCTTTTTCTCTGTATTGAAATACCGTATTTAATGGAGCAGACATACCATTTTGATCATATTTTTCTACAAATTCATCATAAGAAAATATTTGATTTGTATCTAATGGTAAATTTAAATAGTCATTTGATAAAGAACGATATTTATTATGAACAAGATTAGCAATCTCATCTACACCCCATATCTGAAGTGATATACCTTTTGATTTATAATCCTCATATAGTTTATTTTCGTCCCCTGCTTTTAAATTAGATGATGTATGACAGCATATGATTTCGTCAATATTTTTAGGATCTAGTCCAGTTTGTGTAACATCTAAACAAGCTTCAATATCTTCTTTTAACTTATCATATATATTCCCTTGACGAATTGTATATGCAATAAACACATACTTCCCATTATCTTTTCTAAAATATGTATCAGGTTGTCCTTTTGTTGTATTGCCTGTGCCAGCTTGCATACCTAAACCATGTACTTTCCCATAACCTTCTTTTGAAATTAATACATCGCAAAATTCTTGAAATTGAGCAGGACTTAATTCTTTAATTCTTTTTTTTACATCTGTAATTGTTGCCATTTAGAGTCTCCCTTATATGAATATATATAACTATTATATATCTTTTTTTATTATTCATGTGTATCGCCGTCTTTAATAACTTTTTATGAAAACTAATTCTTCATTCCAAATATAAAAAAGAACAAGGCTATCCCTTGTTCATCATTAAGTTTAGACAGAAGTATTCAAAACCATCATCCTTATCGATCTTACCCATTTTCATTTGTTGATCAAAGTCAGCAAGTAGTGATAAGTTATAAAGTAAGGTTTCACTTGAAAAACGCATGGCCTTTTGCATATTGAGTTTCACACGATATGGATTTGCCTTTAACTCTTGGGCAATTGTAGCTTGTGCCTTTCCTTCATCCATTAATACACGTACTTGAAATAGAAAACGAATTTGACTAGCCAAAAGAGCAACTATAGCTACTGGCTGCATATTCAGCTTTCTAAAATTACGATAGTAAGCTAATAATAAGATTCCATTTTGGCTAAAGAAGGCGTCTACCATTTTAAAGATATCATTTGTAGGTTCTACGACAAGTAAATTTTTTACATCTTCAAGCGTAGGATTTTTTGAATAGATTGAAATCTTTTCTATTTCATTTTGAATACACATAGGATCTAATCCCATTCTTGATGTCATCCAATCTAATGTTTTAAAATCCACCTTGACACCAAATTCTTTAAGTTTATCTTGCACATAGAACTTTTGGGACTTGTCATCCAAAGCTAAACAAGAATATAACGTCGCACAACTGCTGATTTCCTTAACCTTTTTCTTTCTTGTATCCAATTTATCACTTGGACAAATTAGAACTAAAATCATTTCGGTATCTTTTCTTAAAAGAAAAGGATCTACTTCATAATTTGTCGTATTCTTACTCGATAAAAAGGTGCAATTATTGACAATGATCATCTTGTCATCATCAAAAATCGAATAGGCATCAAGATCTTGTAAGACATTTGAAATCTCATCCGTTTGTGCATCATATACATTCACATTTTCTTGAATAGAATGTCTTTTTTTAATGGCCTCTAACTTCATTGAAACCATGCTTTTGTCTTTTCCATATAAAATATAAATCATGCTCTTATTGAACTAACACACTCTGGCGAGTGTGGGCTTTTTTTTAATATAGCCTAGTTCTTCTCCTGTTTCTTATTCTATCATAGTTTTGTCTTTATTTT
>OCQA01002447.1_pt1 | contig 9833 bp, 9 predicted proteins | sample 1538571 | NCBI WGS metagenome assembly OCQA01 (sample SAMN04571708, study PRJEB22368) | human gut metagenome | biome: human gut; material: stool | host: Homo sapiens | place: Luxembourg | collected 2012-09-28 | reverse complement strand
CTCGCGACCCTAACCTTGGCAAGGTTATGCTCTACCAACTGAGCTATTTCCGCGATTGCGGATGCAAAGGTAGATATTTTCCTTAAACCTGCAAACATTCCGCAGACTTTTTTCACACAGAAAAGTGTACATTTTCGCCAGGCATACAAGCAGACTTTTGATTATCAACTCATTCGCCCACGATAATCTTCATAAGAAAATTGCTTGAAAACTTCAGCTTTTCCTTCTTTTGTCCACATTGCAATGGCCGGATGGTGAATTCCATTGAACATATTCGTCTTTACAGTGGTGTAATGTATCATGTCCTCAAAGACGATTCTCTCCCCTATCTGCAGCTCATGGTCGAAACTCCACAGTCCCATATAGTCGCCGCTCAAGCAGGAGTTTCCTCCAAGGCGATAGACGTAAGGGCCCGCATCGCCCATCTCCGCTCCACGCACTGCAGGCTGATAGGGCATCTCCAGACAATCCGGCATGTGGCACGTAAAGCTAACGTTGAGAATGGCGGTACGAATGCCGCGGTTTTCCACGATGTCCACTATCTCCGAGCTCAGCACACCGGTCTGCCAAGTAAAAGCGGAACCGGGCTCAAGAATGATTTGAAGATGTGGATAGCGCCCCTTCAAGCCCTGCAACAGACGGACAAGATGCTCTACATCATAATCCTTACGCGTCATCAGATGCCCGCCTCCTAAATTCAACCACTTAATCTGTGAGAACCAGCGGGAGAATTTTCCTTCCAAGTGCTCCAATGTGTGTTCCAGCTCGTAGGAAGAAGACTCGCAGTGACAATGACAGTGAAAACCTTCAATACCCGCCGGAAGTTCTTCGGGAAGCGGGTCGGCCATTACACCGAAGCGGGTACCGGGTGCGCAGGGATTATAAAGCTCCGTTTCCACCTCAGAGTATTCAGGATTGATACGGATACCGCAGGAAATGCCGCTTCCCTCCGCCACCACTACCGGATAAAAGCGGTGGAACTGCGAAAGCGAATTGAAAGTAATATGGCTGCTGCACCGCATTATCTCCGGAAAATCGGCCTCGGTATAGGCAGGCGAGTACGTATGTGCCTTACTTCCGAACTCCTCCAATGCCAGACGGGCTTCGTAGACGGAACTTGCCGTAGAGTGGTCTATATACTCCCTGAAAATGGGAAAGGAACGCCACATGGCAAATGATTTGAAAGCGAGGATTATCTCCACACCTGCGCGGTCGGCCACACTTTTTATCAGTGAGAGGTTCTTTCTCAGCAATCCTTCTTCCATAATATAGCAGGGAGAAGGGAAAAGGGAAAAGTCTTTATTTGTCATTCTTCTATCTATATTTACTATTCTAAATTGTCCGTATGTATCGTTCTAACTGTCTTTTTTTAAGATACCACGGTCCTACACTTATACCATCATCCTCTTACAAATATCCCGTTTTTGTGTGAGACAAAAGATGCGACTATCCTATGACAGCACTTTGAAACGCGCGAAGCGCAGCAAAAGTTGTTTGTCTCCCGCATTCTTGAAGCGGATGGTGGCTTTCGCATTGTCTCCTTCGCCCTCCACTTTCAAAACTTCACCCAGGCCGAAACGTTCGTGCTCTATCAGTTGTCCCTGCTGTACACAGTTGGCAGACCCGCCGGCAGAAGGCGATGTACTTGCCGTATTTGCAGAAGGCGCCACCCGTTTCAAATTACGTGGAACGGTCGGCGCAATAATCTGCTGTTTCGGTCGTACAGACACACGTTCTTTTCCTCCATACGGAGCATCTTCCCTATCAGGCGCAAAGCCTCTGGCGTTCTCCCTGCGGAAAGCGGCGGCTTCCTCCTCTACCCTGCGGAACATTCCCGCATCCTGAGGCAGACGCAGGAAACGTATATCTATATCCTTCAGGAAACGGCTGGGACTGCCGAACTCCATCTTGCCATACCGGAAACGTGTCTTTGCATACGACAGGAAACAGTGTTCTTCGGCACGTGTGATGGCTACATAAAACAGCCGCCGTTCTTCCTCCAATGCCCGGGGAGAGTCACCCACCATGCCGCTGGGAAAAAGATTCTCCTCCATCCCCACTACAAACACATTCTTGAACTCCAATCCCTTGGCCGAATGTACAGTCATCAGGGTTATCTTCTCATCGTCCCCATCCTTATCCGAATCCTGGTCGGTAAGAAGGGAAACTTCCGAAAGGAAGTCACCCAACAACACGTTCGGGTTTCCTTCCTCCTGCCGTTGGGCACAAAAATCACTCATACCGTTCACCAGCTCCTCTATATTCTCCTTACGGCTCAGATTCTCGGGAGAGTTGTCCTGACACACATCATTGATGATGCCCGATTGGCGAATAATGTCGGCACCGATCTCGTAGGCATTCTTCTCCGCAGCATCTGTGATAAAGGCGGATATAAGTTCGCGGAATGCCTGCAACTTTCCCACCGTACCTTTATTGAAGTTCAAGCCATACGCCAACGGCTCACAAAGCACGGTCCACAAACTTACATTGTGCCCGGTGGCGGCAGCAATGATTTTTCCCACTGTCGTATCTCCGATACCCCGTGCAGGATAATTGATAATACGTTTGAAAGCCTCTTCATCATTGGGATTCACTATCAGACGGAAGTAAGCAATAACATCTTTGATTTCCTTGCGTTGATAGAACGACAAGCCTCCGTAAATACGGTAAGGCATACTGCGTTTGCGCATGGCTTCCTCAAAGATACGGCTCTGCGCATTGGTACGGTAGAGTATCGCAAAATCAGAGTAGGCATAGCGCTTTTCACGCCGCAGTTCAGCTATCTTATTCACCACAATATCCCCTTCTTCCACATCACTGTATGCCTGGTACACACCAATGGCCTCTCCCTTCTCCTTTTCCGAGAACACTTCCTTGCGTATCTGCCACTGGTTCTTTTCTATCAGGCTGTTGGCCGCGCGGACAATGGTCTGGGTGGAACGGTAATTCTGCTCCAGCTTGAAGACCTTCGTATCGGGATATACTTTCGTAAAGTAGAGAATATTGTCAATATCGGCACCACGGAAGGAGTAAATACTCTGTGCATCATCCCCCACCACACAGACATGCTGATGGTTCTTGGCAAGTTGCAGCACGATGCTGTGCTGTGCAAAATTGGTATCCTGATACTCATCCACCAGAATGTAACGGAACTGCTCCTGATAACGTGCCAACACCTCGGGGTGGTCTCGGAACAGCAGGAATGTGTAGAACAGCAAATCGTCGAAGTCCATCGCATCCGCCCGCCGGCAACGCTCCCAATATCTCTGGTAGATGTCGCGAAGCGCCGGAACCTTGGCAGCACGGTCTCCTTCGTAAGCCTCCTTGTTGTTGGCATAGCCTGCCGGAGAAACCAGATGATTCTTGGCATTCGAGATACGCGCCTGCACCATCCCCGGCTTGTACACTTTCTCATCCAGCCCCATTTCCTTGATAATGGAACGTATCAAGCTTTTACTGTCTGCCGTATCGTAAATGGTAAACTGCGAAGTGAAGCCGATATACCCGGCCTCGACATGCAGAATGCGCAGGAACATGGAGTGAAAGGTTCCCATCCACAGATGGCGCGCCCTCTCCGGCCCCATCTGACGGGCTATACGCTCCTTCATTTCGCGCGCCGCCTTGTTGGTAAAGGTCAATGCCAGAATGTTCCAAGGCTGGTAGCCATTCTCCAGCAGATAAGCAATCTTGTAGGTCAGCACGCGCGTCTTTCCCGAACCGGCACCGGCTATCACCAGTGACGGACCGTCATTGTATAACACCGCGTTCCGTTGTCCTTCGTTCAGTTCCTCTATATAATCGGGCATATCCGTATAATCTTAAAATGATGATATTTTTCCTTCCTTTGTTTTTACGGAGGCAAAGATAAAAAAAGCTTCGGAGACGTACGAACATTTCTATAGGTTATAGTGTTTATATAGTAAAGTTCCAAAATTAAATAATTGAAACTTATGAATACAATATTAACGATTTTAATGATAACAGTTATGACTTACGAAATGCCAAAACTTCCCTACACTAACAATGCACTGGAACCTGTAATCAGTCAGCAAACCATAGATTACCACTACGGTAAACATCTGCAAACCTACGTGAACAACCTCAACAACCTCGTTCCGGGAACGGAATTTGAAGGCAAAGACCTGGTAACCATTGTTGCCACAGCACCGGACGGTGCCATCTTCAACAATGCAGGACAAGTGTTGAACCACACATTATACTTCTTACAGTTTGCTCCGAAGCCTGCCCACAGCGAGCCTACCGGCAAGCTGGCAGAAGCCATCAAACGCGACTTCGGCAGCTTTGAGAATTTCAAGAAGGAATTCAACGCGGCAGCTGTCGGCTTGTTCGGCTCCGGATGGGCTTGGTTGTCTGCCGACAAGAACGGCAAACTCCACATCACCAAAGAAGCCAACGGTAGCAATCCGGTACGCGCCGGTCTTGTTCCGCTACTCGGATTCGACGTGTGGGAACATGCCTACTATCTTGATTACCAGAACCGCCGTGCCGACCATGTGAACGAACTGTGGAGCATCATCGACTGGGATGTAGTAGGTAAAAGACTGAAATAAGCAACAAGGTCCCACTAAACATGTTAATGACGCATTCTTGAGCAACTAAGGTTCAAGAATGCGTTTTCTTGTTTAAAATAGCCATCTAACATATTTTAAAGAAATTCTTTGGCTTCTACCATAAGTATTCATTAACTTTGCTAAACTTAAAAGTTAAACAAAAGAAATGAAACTCATCGTAGTAACAGCACCCACATTTTTTGTGGAAGAAGACAAGATTATCACGGCACTATTCGAAGAGGGGCTGGATATTCTACATCTGAGGAAGCCGGAAACTCCCGCCATGTATTCAGAACGGCTTTTAACGCTGATACCCGAAAAATACCATAAGCGCATCATTACCCATGAGCACTTCTACCTGCAGGAAGAGTTCAGCCTGATGGGGATTCATCTAAACACCCGCAATCCCAAAGAGCCCCACGACTATTCGGGCCACATCAGTTGCACCTGCCATTCACTGGACGAAGTGCAGAACAAGAAGCATTTCTATGACTATCTGTTCCTAAGCCCGATATATAATTGCATCACAAAGTCCGGAGTCACGTCCGGCTTCACAGCCGAAGAGTTGCGGCAAGCAGGAAAAAGTAAGGTCATAGACAGTAGAGTCATGGCTTTGGGAGGCATTACTCCCGACAACATACTGGAGATTAAGGATTACGGATTCGGTGGTGCCGTTGTAATGGGTGACTTATGGAATAAATTCAATGCCTGCACCGACCGCGATTATCTGGAAGTAATCCGCCACTTCAAGAAGTTGAAGAAAATGGCTGATTGAGCCTTCTTGGACTGGCAAATCAAAATTTACCGTACTCTTTGTATTCAATACCGGCAGGCAACGTGAAATAGAAGGTGGAGCCTTCCCCTTTCTTAGACTCCACACCGATACCTCCCCCATAGTGCTCCACAATAGATTTGGTGATGGAAAGCCCCAACCCCGTACCTTTGATATTGTAGTTCATCTTCACAAACCGTTCAAAGATGGCATGTCTTCCCACTTCATCGATACCACAGCCTGTATCTGCCACATAAAAATAGAAGTTATGGTTGCTCAATCTCCTGCAACCGATTTTCACACTGCCCATCTCCGTAAACTTCAAGGCGTTCCTCACCAAGTTACCTATGACTTGGGCAAAACGCACGCGGTCTACCACCAAACGGCATTGAGGCAGCCGTTCTACAAACTCCACCTGAATGCCCGTGGGATGCGAGCGCATATTCTCCGTCGTACAGACTTCATCAATCAGCGCGTTTACATCCACTTCTCCATCGTTATATTCCAGAGTATTTGCCTCAATCTTCGAATAGTCCAGCAAGTCATTGACCAGTTGCAGCAGCGAGTCCTTGTTATCATTAATCTCCTTCAGAAAAGCCATACGGGTTTCTCTGTCCAAATTATCCATTTCGGCAAGCATAGTTGTAAAGCCTACAATGGCATTCAAAGGAGTACGAATTTCGTGAGTCATATTAGCGATGAAAGCATTCTTCAGCTGGTTGGATTCTTCGGCAACCTCATTGATGCGCTGCAACGTCTTCAACCTTTTGCTCTTGCTGATGGAAATGATTATCATGATGACCAAAAGCAGAATGACAATTATCCCAAAACTATATACCAATGCTTCATTATTCTGATAGAAGTCATTCGTCCAAACATCGTATGCTGCCGTAATTGTCAATATCATCGTTTTTTGCTTGCTTATTGGAAACTATAAAATTATGGGAAGCAAATATACTAAAGAAAATACAAATAAATTAATAGAAACTACAGTTTTTTCCAACAAAATAGGCCGCATGCCATTACCAAGTAAAGCATGCAGCCCATAAATGTCATTATTCAGTATTATTGAAATCAGCCTTCAATGGCAGCCTGCGCCGCTGCTAACGGGTACTGATTTTCAGCAACATATATTGGGATTGGGAAACATTTGGGAAACATTTAGAGCATGTACTGCACATTCTGCTTCCATGTGCCATTCGATTAATTTCTATTCTTTGCTATTGTCCTTTCTATTTTTTAGGGTTGATACTAATCGCTTCACATGCCTTTTAGCACGTTCTGCAAATTTTGCTTGCAAAATTAACGAATAATCTACAGAACACCAAACTTCCTGCAAGTTATTCGCGTTTTTTATGCAAAATAAGCCGTTTTATTGATAAACAAGCACCAAATCATATACTCCAGAGGGCAGTTCTCTTTCGGTAAAAAGAAAAGGCTTGCCAGTCCAGGCAGTTTAGGTTTAAGTTTAGATGGACTTATATATATAATAAGGTAGGTAAACTTGAATTGAGAACAGGCAAGTTTATTTTTCCAAGTTTGAAAAGGTCATGTATATATACATGGATGAATGTAAACTTAAACCTGCTGCCATATTTTCTCTTTTAATCGAAATGAGACTCTGATAAATACGAATACCTCGTAAAATGTATTAAACTACGGGGAATTTTTATATTCTCCGTAACTTTTTACGAATAACATTCGTGATTTTCGATAAATGATTGTAACTTTGCACCCAAAACAGTGAATGAGATGAATAGAAAGGACATCATAGAAACACTGCAAAAGCAAGGCGGGTTCATGACCACAGGTGAAGTGAAAAGCCGTGGTGATTACGAACACCTGCGCCGTGCCACAGTGGACGGAACGCTAATGCGAATCCGTCAAGGTGTTTATGCCGAGACTTCTGCGCTGGCAAACAATATGATTGATGTACAGCGCATAGTACCTAACGGGGTGCTTTGCCTTTATAGTGCATTTGCCCACTATGGACTTTCTACGCATGTGCCAGCAGCTACATGTATCGCCATCGATGCCAAGCGAAAGGTACGTCTGCCCGAATACCCTCCCATAGACCTATATTATTGGAAGAAGGAGAACCTTGAGTTTGGCGTTGTGGAAAAGGAGATTTCGGGATACAAGGTTCTTATCACAGACATGGAGCGATCTGTATGCGATGCCGTAAAGTACCGCAACAAGATAGGTCTTGACGTGTGCGGTGAGGTAATTGACAATTATCTCAAAAATGAGAATCGCAACATCACACTTCTCCATGAATACGCAGGGAGACTAAGAGTAAAGAACATCTTGACTAAATATCTGGAGACCAGACTATGACAAAGAATATTGGAAAGTCAATTAAGACACGTCTGCTAAACCTGGCAAAAGAGGAGAAGCAGGATTACATGAAGGTGCTTGTGAGATACTTGCACGAACGCTTGTTGTTCCGCATTTCAGCAAGCCCTTATAAAAGTCACTTCTTGTTGAAAGGAAGTTCCCTGCTGTTTGCATTGGATGGTTTTAAGGCTCGACCCACCATCGACATTGACCTGCTCGGTGAACGCATCAGCAATGATAGGGACAGTCTTAAAGAAGTGTTCCAAAAGGTATGCAGTGTGGAATGTGAGGATGATGGTGTCCGTTTTGATGCTGGTTCTCTTGAACTGGAACCGATAGCCATTGAGAAGAAATACCCAGGCACTTGTGTGAAGGTTGTGGCCCACTTGGACACTATAGTGCAGCAGGTATCTGTTGACATTGGCTTCGGTGATGTGGTTACGCCTTATCCTGTCTCATTGGATTACCCATTATTGCTTCCCGATGTTCCAGCTGTAGAAATCTATGCCTATTCGCTGGAAACGCTGATTGCTGAGAAGTTTCACACCATGGTTGACCGCGACGAGAGTAACAGCCGTATGAAGGATTTCTTTGATGTGTACCAGCTCTTCACCTATCATGAAATAGACAAAGCTCTTCTAGAAGAAGCCATAGTCAGCACCTTCAAGAACAGAAATACATCATACAAAGATAACCTCGCCCTGTTCACGAACACGTTTGCCCAAGACGATACACGTAATGCCTGGTGGAAAGCGTTCTTGAAAAAGATTCGTTGGAAGGAACATATTGACTTCTCTGATGTAATGAACTGCATTAAAGAGAATCTACAAGAATATTGGAAGGAAGATGTCTTGGGACGATAACTGAACAATCGCCCCCCGCTTCTTTACTACATATATAATAAAGCATTGAATCCTTGTCTGCAATAGGCAAGGATTTTTTTTTGCTTATACAGCAGCAAATCTTTTTTCCTTTACTGAGGCTCCTCGAATGGCTATTGCTTTTCGCTGGAGCCTTATCTCGTTGTTATGTACAGCAACTTGACCTATATAGTATGATTATGCAAAGAAAATCATACTTCTTTTGTAATGTGTGTTAAGTATGATACGCTTAACCCTGCAATTTTTCTTTGTTCGTTGAATTATATGTTCCTTTGCACTGAATTTCGGGATAACACAGGATAAGCGTCTATCTTCAGAGTATGATAATAATTATATTGGATAACATAATAATCAAATTGAACAATGTCAGGATTTGTAATATTTGCACTCGTCCTAACCTTTGCTTATGTGGTGTACTTCGCAGTACAGATCACTTTAGACCTCCACGGAAAGAAAGGTGAAAAAAGTACAGAAGAAGAGACCTATGATGTCAGTGACATGGCCAACGAGGAGCAGCCTGTTGCGGTGGAAGAGCACAGCGATGACCCTGATTTAAGCGTCCCCACCTATACAGAACAGGTTACGGAGGATGGACTTAGGGTTTTGAATCCAACAGGCAAATCAGTAGTAGTCAATCCTCCTGTAGCTGAGGAAACTCCACAACCGTCCCAGACGGAGCAGCCCGTAACAAGCCAGGAACTCAATGAAGAGAATGATGCGCACTTGGAGCATATCGACCCCAAGGCTCAGTGCAGTTTCTTTGCTGATGAGTTTATGCAGAATCTCAACGAGAAGCATAACAAACGAAAAATAGAGAAGAAGAATGCCAGGGATAAGATGTAAATACAATCAATTGTTTGCCATTGCAGGCATCATGCTCCTCTTGCCCATGTCGGCATCTGCCAAATGTGGTGGTGTTGATTACAGCTGGGGAGCTGATGCTCTTAGCAATGCCCACGATTTCACTGTGACCATGATGCTCTACGTGGTTTATCTCCTGTATGCCATATCAGCCATAGTTGCCATCATTGGCGCACTACAGATATATATAAAGATGAATACAGGTGAAGGAGATGTAACCAAGTCCATCATGATGCTTATCGGCGCATGCCTTTTCATGATAGGTGCCACCATCCTGTTCCCTGCCTTCTTCGGATATAACATAGTATAGGTAAAAAGATTAAGGATAACAAAGACATCTCAACCTGCAGGAGAGATAATTGTGTGTAGTAACAAATTAAGTAAATCAAAAGAAAGCAAATGAAGAAAATC
>OCQA01002442.1_pt1 | contig 9841 bp, 10 predicted proteins | sample 1538571 | NCBI WGS metagenome assembly OCQA01 (sample SAMN04571708, study PRJEB22368) | human gut metagenome | biome: human gut; material: stool | host: Homo sapiens | place: Luxembourg | collected 2012-09-28 | reverse complement strand
TTGGCGGATCTTGTCGAATCCTATTTTTTGCTCAAAATTATGTGGATATATCACTTGAAAAATTCATTAAAATTAGTAGCCCTGCAAAGATATAAAATATGCTCGGGATTATAAAATGAGTAATTATTGAACAAAAAGCGTGTTGGACTGTATTATAATAAATATGAAATAAAAATCGATAATTATGGAAGTTGTAAATGACGCATTCAGCACAGCACGGCAATTATTAAAATCTACAGTTCCTCCCTGCACTGAAACAATGGATAATCCTGAGTACTATGAAGTTCGGTCAATAAATCCGGAACGGTCTGAAGATATATTGTTCGGTTATGTAATCAAACACACAGACAGTATAACCATAGGATTTAACGATAAATTGGGGGAAAATAATATGGAGCAACTTTTTTCAAAATACTTGTTACAAAAAATGAATGAACATAAACGCATTCATATACATGAAATGAATCATCAATTACGTGAAGACTTACAAGAAGCCATCAATCACCTAATGCGTTATTATAATGAAAAAAATTGGAATCTACCGTAATAATGGTTCTGAATCTTTAAGACTAAAAATACAGACTATTTTGATATTTATTTAAGCCCAATATTAAGCTGGGCTTTTTTAATTTTTCAAGGTTTTTATATTTCCGATTTATCTGTTATTTTTGGCACGGATTTTAGAAAAAGAAACTTTGAAAAAGAAAACTATGTATATAGTCAAAAAAACATTAGAAATATCGGCATCTCATCATTTAAATCTGTCTTATGAAAGTAAATGTTCTTCTTTACATGGACATAATTGGATAATTTCGATTTTCTGTCGTGCAGAAACATTGAACCAAGATGGAATGGTTACGGATTTTTCGCTAATCAAAAAACTCATACACGAAAAATTAGACCATAAAAATCTGAATGAAATTTTACCATTTAATCCTACTGCCGAGAATATTGCTCGTTGGGTATGTGATCAAATTCCTTTTTGCTTTCGGGTAGAGGTACAAGAATCTGAAGGAAATATTGCTATTTATGAAAAAGATTAATGAAATATTTTACAGTATTCAAGGAGAAGGATACTATACGGGAGTTCCAGCTATTTTTATTCGTTTTTCCGGATGTAATTTAAATTGTGAATTTTGTGATACAGATCATTCTTTGGGCAAGATCATGTCTGATGAAGAAATTCTCGATATTATACGAAAATTTCCTGCAAAGCATGTTGTTTTAACAGGAGGAGAGCCATCAATGCAATTAGATGACTGTTTCCTTTTAAAAGCTCAAGGATTTTATTTGCAAATAGAAACAAACGGAACTTTGACCAAAGGATTCGATGCTGTTACACGTTGGTGTGATTGGATCACTTGCAGCCCTAAGAAAGATTGTGTCCGTAAACAAATGGATGAACTAAAAGTTGTTTATTTAAGCCAAGATATGAGCGTTTATAAACAATATTCATGCAAACATAAAATGCTGCAACCTTGTTCTATGCAAAACACAAAAGAAGTTATCGAATTTATCAAAAAAAATCCAGAATGGCGATTGAGCCTACAAACACACAAATATTTACATATTCGATAAAAATATATTTATAGAAAAATCAATAATGGCAGATATTATTACACTTAATTAATTATATTTGCATTTTATAAAAGCCTGTTTAAGATCTTATGCAGGTCAAACACAGCAATATTCAGTAATCTAGTAAGAATATGACACAGATAGAGAATAATGAGGAGGAAAAGAAAAGCCTGAATTTTATTGAAGCTGCAATTGAAGCAGACTTGGCGGCAGGGAAAAATGGGGGACGATTAAATACTCGTTTTCCACCGGAGCCTAACGGCTATTTGCATATAGGTCATGCAAAAGCCATTTGTATGGATTTCGGTGTCGCTGAAAAATTTGGGGGAACTTGTAATCTTCGTTTTGATGATACTAACCCCGTTAAAGAAGATGTCGAATATGTAGATTCAATCAAAGAAGATATACATTGGTTAGGATTTGATTGGGGGGATCGACTTTATTACGCATCAGATTATTTTCCGAAATTATGGGATTTGGCACTTCGTCTGATTAAGGAAGGGAAAGCTTATGTCGATGAACAATCTGCCGAAGAAATAGCGAAACAAAAGGGTACCCCTACACAACCGGGGACTCCAAGCCCTTACAGAAACCGTCCTATTGAGGAAAATATAGATTTGTTTGAACGAATGAATAGAGGCGAATTTGAGGAAGGCGCTATGGTATTACGGGCAAAAATAGATATGGCCTCGCCCAATATGCACATGAGAGATCCTATTATGTACAGGATAATTAAACATCCACATCATCGTACGGGAAATACTTGGAATGCATATCCGATGTATGATTTTGCTCATGGTCAATCAGACTATTTCGAAGGTGTGACGCACTCTATCTGTACATTGGAATTTGAGGTTCACAGGCCGTTATACGATTGGTTCGTAGATCAATTGGCCGATGAGACATATCGTCCCAGGCAAATGGAATTCAATCGGCTTAATTTGACATATACCGTAATGAGTAAACGTAAATTATTGCAATTAGTGCAAGAAAAGCTTGTATCAGGATGGGATGATCCCCGAATGCCGACTATTTGTGGTCTACGCCGTCGTGGATATACCCCTCGATCAATACGAAATTTCATCGATAGAATAGGATATACCAAATACGATGGACTTATAAGTGTTTCTTTGCTTGAACATAGTATCCGCGAAGATTTAAATAAAACGGCTAATCGTGTATCTGCTGTTTTAAATCCGGTAAAACTCATCATTACCAATTATCCGGAGAATCAGGTAGAATATATGAAGGCGGAGAATAATCCGGAAGATGAATCTGCAGGTTTTCATGAAATTCCGTTTACTCGTGAATTATATATTGAACGAGACGATTTTATGGAAAATCCTCCGAAAAAATTTTTCCGCATGACACCGGGACAAGAAGTTAGGTTAAAATCAGCCTACATTGTAAAATGCACAGGCTGTAAAAAAGGTGAAAATGGGGAAATTAAAGAGATATATTGTGAATATGATCCATTGACCAAAAGCGGAATGCCCGAAAGCGGACGAAAAGTCAAAGGCACTCTGCATTGGGTTTCTGTAGAATACAGTAAGTCTGCAGAAATAAGACTTTATGATCGCTTATTTTGTGTAGAAAATCCGTCAGAAGAGAAAGAAAAAGATTTCAGAGAATTGCTAAATCCTGAATCTTTAAAAATCTTGAATAATTGCCGGATAGAGCCTTACTTATTTGAAAATGCAAAACCAGGAGACAGATTTCAATTTCAACGTACAGGATATTTTTGTGTGGACAAAGATTCTAAACCGGATAAACTGGTTTTTAACCGTACTGTATCGTTAAAAGATAGTTGGGAAAAAATAAAAGGGAAGTAATATAAAAATAATAAATACTGAGGCTGTTGAATTTCTTTTATCAGAGAAATTCAACAGCCTGATTTTTAAAAACAAATACATGTCTGAAGATAAACGTCCTGAGTTATTGATCCGATATGAACAGATGGTAAAAGATCATGCGAACTACTATTTTGATGCAGATGATCTAGAAGAGATAGCATATCAGTATGAAATACGAGATCTTTATCAAAAAGCATTGGAAGTAATAGAGCGTGGTTTGTCCATGCATCCAGGAAGCATGAGTTTAGGAATTAAAAGAGCCAAATATCTTTTATGTCTTGATTGCGTAGAGGAAGCTGAAAAACAAATTTATTCTATACCTCACGACTCGGTAGATGCTGTTTTGATTTGTGCAGAATTGAGTTTTATTCAAGCAAATGGAGAACAAGCTATTTCATTGTTGAGCAGCTTGTTGTCCTCAGATGAAATGTCTGTCGATCTTTGCTTTGACATTATAGATATGTATTTAGATTTCGGATATATAGATGAACTGAAAGATTTTATTTTTGCGGCAGATAAAGTATTGGCAAATGGAAGTGAAGTGTTGAGAGAATTGGCTCTCATTTACGAAGATCGTCAAGAATATGACCTTGCATTATCTGTATATGATATTTTGCTTGATAGAGATCCTTATTCTTATGTCGATTGGTTTAACACGGCCAAAATACATGCCTTAAAAAAAGACTATGACAAAGCTGTTGATGCTTGTGATTTTGCCCTAACGGCCAAAGAAGGGGATGAAACCATTCTTTCCTTTAAAGGATATTGTCTATATGACAATGAAAATTACGCTCAGGCAATAGAAGTATTTAAAGAGTTATTAGATGTAATTGAAGACAAGTCTATGATTTATGAATTAATTGCAGAATGTTTTACTAAACTAGAAAAAAATGAAGATGCTATCCGATATTTGGATAAAGCATTATCATATACTCCTGATAATGCTAATTTATATTATCAACAGGCATCTAATTACTATGATTTAGGTGATATTTCTAACGCAATTCAACGCTTACGAAAAAGTATTGAACTAGAGCCTAAAGATGCTGATGCATTAGCTTTTCTCGGAGAAATATATGTCGAAATAAAAGAGTTTACAGAAGGTAAAAAATTTTTAGAACAATCTGCAAAATTGAATCCAGAAAATCAAGATGTACTTGTTCTTTTAGGAGATTTAGCCTCTCAAAATTCTGATTATAATACAGCAATATCGTATTATGAACAGGCTTTATCTACTGATATTTATAATGTAAAATTAACTTTTAAGCTGATTCTTGCTCATTTTAATTCAGGTGATCAAGAAAAGGCTGTAAATATGATCGGACAATTAGATGAAACAACATTACAAATCGATAACGTTGAAGATATATCTGAAGAAAACCGTAAAGAACTAGAACAAACTAAGGAAATAATCGATAAATTAAAAAAGATTCTAAAAGAAGGTTTAAACGAAGACTTATAACTTATAACAAAAATGAAAAGAAATATTAAAGATTATACGATACTGACTTTAAAAGGAATGGGAATGGGTGCTGCAGATGTCGTACCCGGAGTATCAGGGGGAACTATTGCTTTTATTGTGGGGATATACGAAGAATTGATTAATTCCATAAAAAGCGTTGATCTTAAAACTTTAAAACTTCTTTTTACATTTAAATTGAAAAGCTTTTGGAATAATATTAATGGAAACTTTTTACTTTCTGTAATATTAGGCATTCTCATAAGTGTTTTCTCTTTGGCTAAACTTATAACTTTTCTGTTAGATGACTATCCGGTATTAGTATGGGCTTTCTTTTTCGGTTTAGTTATTGCATCGACATATTTTGTTTCCAAAAGAATCCAAGTTTGGGATTGGAAACGTTGGTTCTCTTTTATTATAGGAGTAGGGATCGCGTACTATATAACAATCGCAACTCCATCTCAAACACCAGAAAATCTGTCATTCATATTTTTATGTGGAGCTATTGCTATATGTGCAATGATATTGCCCGGAATCTCAGGTAGTTTTATTCTATTATTATTAGGTAAATATGAGTTTATCATGAATGCCGTAAAATCATTAGATATTACAATTATCATTGTCTTTGCCTGTGGTGCAGCCATAGGATTAGTACTGTTTTCCAATGTTTTATCTTATTTGTTACGTAAATTTCATGATATAACAATTGCCACTTTGACAGGTTTTATGCTGGGATCGTTAAATAAAGTCTGGCCGTGGAAAAAGACATTAGAAACATTTGTAGATAGTCATGGCGCTATTAAACCTTTAGTCGAACAAAATATTTTACCGAATGTATATGTCTGGCAGGCAATAATTCTTATGATTGCAGGTTTTTTACTTGTTTATATTATCGAAAGAATGTCAGGAAGCACAAACTCTTAAATATAGATTTAAACGATCTAATAGTTTTTTTTATTTACCTAATAACTTTGGAATAATTCTTCAAGATCGTACAGAGGTAAAGTTAGCTTTTCTATTTAACATAATCATAATTATGTAACAATAGAAGATTTGTATCTAAAGCAATAAAAACGTATCTTTGATAAAAAATTTGTTGCTTAAAAATACATGGATATTGTAAATAATTTATTTGACTTTATAGAAAAGTACTCACAAGAAAATCCGATGAAGCTTCGATTAAAGAGATTTGAAAATCTGAATTTTAATCTCTCTTTTGCTATTGATCAAATAGAATCCAGACAAAAAATTAAAAGTAAATTACCTCTTTGGAATCAAAACAAGAAGTTATTATTTCCATCTGTTTTATCTGCCGAACAAGCATCATCTGAAATTACTGCCAAATATAAACAATGTATTATAGGATCGAAATATAAATCAATATGTGATTTGACTGGCGGATTAGGTATAGATTCCTATTATTTTGCCGCTTCAGCAGAAAAAGTTACTTATATAGAACGTTATCCATTATATTGTGATGTGGCAAAATATAACTTCGATGTATTGCAAAAAAACAATATCCGAGTAATTTGTTCAGATAGTCTAAAATTTATTCTCGAATGCAATGTAAAATTTGATGCGTTTTATATCGATCCGGCTAGACGTAATTCGGAAAACAAACGATTATATGATTTGCGAGACTGCGAACCCGACATAATAGAATTGCAGAGCATATTATTGAAAAAAGCTCCAGTAATTTTATTGAAGTCATCTCCTATGATTGATATTAGTCGAGCTATACAAGATCTGAAATTTGTTAAGGAGGTACATGTTATCTCTGTAAAAAATGAATGTAAAGAACTATTTTTTATCATCAACAACCATTTTTCAGAAGATGAGATCTCTATTAATTGTGTCAACTTGAGTCCTGTACAACAACCGGAAAATTACATTTTCACATTAGAAAATGAGAAAAATCTTCCTTTATTACAATCTGTAACTTCGATTCAGTCTTACTTATATGAACCTAATTCTTCTATTTTGAAAGCTGGGGCATTCAAATCGGTAGCTATTTCTTTTTCTATATCTAAAATACATAAAAACAGCCACTTATATACGTCTAATAAGCTTATAACGGACTTTCCCGGTCGTATTTTTACTGTAAAGGAAGTTATACCTTTTTCGGGCAAAGTCTTAAAGGAACTTTCCATGCAATATCCTTCAGCTAACATTACAGTCCGAAATTTCCCAATAACAACAGAAGAATTACGAAAAAAGTCAAAAATAAAAGACGGAGGAAACATCTATATATTCGCTACAACGTTATATCCAGACAAAAAGATTTTTATTATTTGTGAGAAAATTATTAACGCTTAAATGCCCGATCTATTTGGCGTTTATCTTCCCTTTCCTTTATCGACTCTCGCTTATCATATACTTTTTTACCTTTCGCAACAGCAACAATGATTTTTGCCAGACCTTTATCACTAATGTATATTTTCGTAGGAATTACAGAAAAACCGGACTCCTTAGATAGACGTTGTATCTTTTGCAATTCTTTTTTTGTCAATAATAACTTTCTGTCCCTTCTCGCTTGATGATTGTTATAGGTTCCGTAAAAATATTCTGCAATATACATATTCTTAACCCATAACTCTCCGTTATTGAAAAAACAAAACGTATCTACCAAACTGGCTTTTCCAAGACGAATCGATTTTATTTCTGTTCCGGTAAGAACTATTCCTGCTTGATATGTGTCAAGCAACTCATAATCAAAAGATGCTCTTTTATTTTTTATATTGACCTGTGGTAACTTCATATTTTTACACATTTAATTTCCTAATCCCGGCATTAAAATGAACATAAAACGTTCAATGATATCCGGAGAAAATATAAGAATCAATGATGATAAAACGACAAATATCAGACGCTTATTTTCATTGATATCCATATAGTATTTAGATCCCTCCCATATAACATAGATGATGTATAAAGGAGCAAATCGTAAAAAAGAAAACATTCCCATAAATAAATTGAGAAAAATCGTTATCAACATATATACACTTAAAGTGTAACCGACAAATAACTGTACTTGTTTGGGATTCTTTTCTCTATCAAAAAATTTTTGTAGCAATTCATCTATTAAAAAAGATGCAATATAAAATCCTACAAAAAATTTGAAATCAATTGTCATCAGTTTTAATGCTTTCTCCAATGTAAACTGATCATTGAGCAAATTCACAAAAACCGAAAGAGCCGTTATTCCCATAATCGGATACAAATATCCGTTTAAAAACGTTGCCTGACTTTCTTCTTTTGAAGATATGCTCTGCCATGCCTTACCAGGGGCAGCAACCAAAGCGAACAAACTGGATACGATATTCTTAAACATTATTCTTCCTCTTCGTTAAGTGGACACAAAAATAATAATAATGCCAATACTTATTGCTGAATTGTTTGAAAGATTTATTGTGAAACGTCAATTTGCCGCATTATCCTTCGCTTTTGTTTGCTTAATAACACAAAGAATAATAAATTTGTAGCGAGAATAAAACGATAAGTTATAGAATATACGAGATTATACTACTAAAGTATGCCGAAAATATCTAACCGCGGTGAAATAATGCCCGCTTCCCCAATTCGAAAATTAGTCCCGTTAGCAAATAAAGCTAAACAAAAAGGAATAAAAGTATATCACTTGAACATAGGACAACCAGATTTACCGACTCCGGAAATAGGACTGGATGCTGCCCGGCATTTAGATCGCAAAATTTTAGAATATAGCCCAAGCGAAGGAATTCTAAGTTTTCGTGAGAAACTTGTCGAATACTACGCCAAATTTAATATTCAGGTAAATGCTGATGATATTATCATTACTACGGGAGGTTCAGAAGCAGTCTTGTTTTCTTTTTTAGCATGCCTTGATCCGGGAGATGAAATAATCGTTCCCGAACCCGCATATGCAAATTATATGGCGTTTGCAATTTCAGCAGGGGCAACAATTAAGACACTCCCCTCTTCTATCAATGAAGGTTTTGCATTACCTGCAATAGATAAATTTGAAGCCTTGATTACAGAACGAACCCGTGGAATACTGATTTGCAATCCTAATAATCCGACAGGTTACCTATATACCCAAAAAGAGATGAACCAAATAAGGGATTTGGTAAAAAAATATGATTTGTTTCTCTTTTCTGACGAAGTATATAGAGAGTTTTGTTATACCGGAGCTCCTTACATTTCGGCTTTTCATTTAAAAGGAATAGAAGATCATGTTGTATTAATTGACTCTGTATCAAAACGATATAGTGAATGTGGAATTCGTATTGGAGCTTTGATAACAAAACATAAAGAGTTGAAAAAAAATGTGATGAAATTTTGTCAGGCACGTTTAAGTCCGCCTCTTATCGGACAATTAATTGCCGAAGCATCTCTCGGTGCACCATCAGACTATTTGCTGGATACATATAATGAATATGTAGAACGTCGTAAATTCCTCATAGACGGAATTAATCGTATTCCCGGTTGTTATTCACCGATTCCCATGGGTGCATTTTACACAATGGCAAAGCTACCGGTCGATGATGCGGATAAATTTTGTGCTTGGTGTCTTGAACATTTCGAGTATGAAGGGCAAACCGTATTTATGGCTCCCGGATCTGGATTTTATACGACTCCGGGATTAGGTAAAAATGAGGTTCGGTTAGCATATGTCCTAAAAAAAGAAGATTTAGCGAATGCTTTGATTGTATTAAGTAAAGCATTGGAATCTTATCCCGGTAGAACTATATGAACTTAGAGCTATTTATAGCAAAAAAAATACATTTCAATAAAGACGGAAGAAAAAAAGTTTCTCCTCCAGCTATTCGTATCGCAACCTTAGGAGTAGCTTTAGGATTAGCTATAATGATTATATCCGTAGCTATTGTTGTCGGATTTAAGCATGAGGTCAGCGGTAAAGTAATAGGGTTCAGTTCACATATCCAAATCAGCGGTTTCTCAAACAATTCAT
>OCQA01002424.1_pt1 | contig 9905 bp, 10 predicted proteins | sample 1538571 | NCBI WGS metagenome assembly OCQA01 (sample SAMN04571708, study PRJEB22368) | human gut metagenome | biome: human gut; material: stool | host: Homo sapiens | place: Luxembourg | collected 2012-09-28 | reverse complement strand
CTTTTACTTAACGTCCGTTGACGGAACGTCGGCTAACGGTAGCCTTCCCGTGTCCGGGAAGGTGGTGCCGCAGGCGCCGGATGAGGAGGTATACTACCGAATCAAAGTAGGGAGGGGCTTGCCCCTCCCGCAGAGTATATATGCAGACTTCATTTACGGGAGGAGCAGAGCCCCTCCCCTACGGCTGTTGCCGTTTAGTGCAATGTGATTTTTCAGGTTTAGCCGTGCCCGGCACGGCTAAACGCGGCGGGGCAACAGAACGCAAAATACTGATCTGACTTTATTCCCCGCCTACCATCGGGGTGTGAAGGTCAAAGTCTGCTTCAACATTACCCGAGTTCAAATCAAACGCGGGCGAGCTTCTTTTTGTATTCGGGTTCGGCTTCCTCGGCGATGCCCATGCGCTTTATCTTGCGCGAGGAATTTTTGGGGAACTCGGTCGGGCGTACGATATACATCGTTATCCGCTTGTAGTGCTGAACGGTGTTGTTCACTTCCTCGACGGCGCGGGTGAATTCGGCATCGATCTGTCCCTGGGTGTAGCCTCTGCCGTATGTCTCAACGAAATGAGCGTCATCGGGGTGGAGTATCGCAACGATATCCCACGCGCCGCGCTGCTCGTTGAAGTAGCCGACAACGACCGCTTCGGCGATGAAGGGATTGCGGCAGAGATATGTCTCAAGCTCCTCGGGGAAGATGTTCTTACCGCCGGGGGTGACGATGACGTTTTTCTTTCTGCCGGTGATGTGCAGGAAGCCGTCCTTGTCGATATATCCGAGGTCGCCCGTGTAGAACCAGCCGTCGCGTATGACCTCGGCCGTGAGATCTGGGCGGCGGTAATAGCCGAGCATCACATTGTCGCCCTTGTAGCGTATCTCGCCGGTGCCGTCGTCCTGAACATCATATATGTCGAGCACGCCGTTGGGGGTGGCAAGCCCGGCGGAATCGTCGCGGTAGTAGTCGTCCTTGTTGACGGCTGCAAGCGGGGCGCACTCGGTAAGACCGTAGCCCTGAATGGCAAGCAGACCGAAATCGCGCAGCCCCTTCATGACCTCGGGGTCGGCAGCGGCACCGCCGCAGATGAACATTCTTATCCTGCCGCCGAGTGAGTCATGGATCTCTGCAAAAACACGGCGCTTGATACCGAGACCCGCATGGCGGGTCAGCTTGATCGCATTCTGCACCTTCTTTTCGATGCCCTTGCGGCGGATGTTCATCCAGATCTTGTGATAGATCGTTTCAAGCAGTATCGGTACGCAGCATACGATCGTAGGGTGGACCTCCTGCATATTGCGCGTGATGTAGCGCAGACCTTCGCAGAACGCCACGCAGCAGCCGCGCGAGAGCGGGAAGAGGAAGCCGCATGTGCATTCGTAGACATGGTGCATCGGCAATATCGAGAGAAATACCTCCTCGGGACCGATGTATGCCATCTGTGCGACCTCGCTCAGGTTGAAGCAGATGTTGCGCTGCGAAAGCATGACACCCTTGGATGTTCCCGTCGTGCCGGACGTGAATATGAGCACGCTCATGGCATCGGGGTCGATGTAGGAACGTAGATAGTCGCGCTCGCCGTTGAGCAGTCGTTCGCGTCCGGCTGCTATAAGCCCCGGGATAGCGTCGAACGAAAATTTTGCCACACTGTCGGGGAGCGTCGATACCTTCTGCTCGAGACGTGGGGAATAGAATATTGCAGCAGCTTCGCTTATGGAGGCAATGTTGCAGAGCTCCTCTGCGGGCAGCTCCTTGTCTGCGGGAATGATAACGCCGAGACCGGCAACGACCGCGATATAGACGGTCGCCCAGTCAAGACAGTTGTCGCCGGTAACTATTATGCGCTTGCCGGAAAGCCCGCGTGCCCACAGCTCGGTGCCGAGAGCCTCGTACATATCTCTGAAGCGTGAATATGTGACGGTTTTGTATTCGCCGTCGGTTTTTTGCATAAATGCGGGTCGCTCACCGTAAAGGCGCTCGCTCGCGCACAGCGCCGAACGGATGTTTTCGATCTTTCTGCATTCGTGATATCTGATCTTTGGCATAGCTCTCCTCCGTACAGAGAGATTTTATAAGTATTATACCATAAAATATTGTTTAAAATAGCGTGAATATGTTGCCGACCCGAGACTAATAAGGTGCGTTCGTGTAATATTTTTATCGGGTGATGCGCGGGGACGTCAAATATCGCTGCCGAGTATGCCGAGCGCGCCGATGAGCAGCTTTGCGGCGGTGTCTGCGCTCTCCTCGGCGAATTTGTCGAAACTCGCGGGCGCCGAGCCGTCGGCAAGGTCGGACACCGAGCGCAGCACGGCAAAGGGAACGCCGAAGGCGTATGCCACCTGAGCCACGGCGGAGCCTTCCATCTCGCATACGTCGGCTCCGAACGCCCCACGTATGTCCGCCCTGACCTCGGGGCTTGAAACGAATCTGTCGCCCGAGGCTATGACACCGCGGCGGCAGGCGATTCCGAGCTTCTTCGCTGCTGCCACGAGCGCGTCGGTGATCTTTTGGTCGGTCGGCAGCATTATTATATCCTCGCCGTCCGGGTAAAAGACCGTGCCGCGCGCGTCGCCGAGTATGCCGTAGTCAAGGTCGTGCGTGCAGAGCGCCGATGCGGCTATCGCCTCTCCCACCGAGAGATCGGGGGCAAGACCTCCGCCGACGCCGATATTGATGATCGCCGAGGGACGGTATTTCTGTATCATGACCGCTGCAGCCGTCGCCGCATTGACCTTGCCGACGCCGCACTGCGCCAGCGCGCAGTCATGTCCGGCAAGTTGTCCGGTGTAAAAGGTGTGCTTTCCTATCTTTTCGCTTCTTGTCTCTGTCATTTTGCCGAGAAGGAGCGAGATCTCGCAATCCATTGCGCCGAGTATTGTTATCATGGTGTCTCCCTGTGTCGTGGTGTGTGATAGCGGAACGGCAGCCCGCGTCCGGTCAGATCCCCTTTTCCTGTTTTTCGTATATGAAGGTCTGCGGGCGCGAGTCGAGCACCGCAAGATATTTCTCCGCTTCCGCTTTTGCGGCGGCAAGCGAAAGGCAGCGGTAATTTCCGCATTCGCGGCGGTGTGCGCCGGGAACGGCGCCCGTGTCCGCAAGCGCCTCGCGCAGCGCCGCGAGCACCGAGGCATTCAGTGTGTCCGTGTCCTCGCCCGCCGCCTGTCTTACAATGAGGTAAAATCCGGTGCGGCAGCCCATCGGACCGACATAGATCACGCACCCGCCGAGGCTGCCCGAGCGCATATATGTCGCAAGCATATGCTCGAGCGAGTGCATCGCCAAAGGCGTCATGTAGTCGCCCGCGTTCGGACGGCGCATTCTCAGGTCGTATGTCACGGCGTCGCCGTCAACGCGGCTGACATATATTCCGGGCGTGAGGCAGTCGTGATCGACCGCAAAGCTCATGATGCGCGGAGTGATCTTTTTCGTATCCGGCATATCAGAATCTCACCTTTCCCATAACGGTGACCGAGGGATTGTAAAAACGGCAGATGCCGAGCATTTTTGACGTCGCCTCAAAGCGCACGACGCATTTCGTGCCCTCCTCGTTGCGGAAGGTCATGAAATACGCATCCTCGGCGCCCGGAGCCGATATGCAGTTATACTCCTTATCGGGAGAGAAATATTTTATCTTGTCCGCATTCGCCTTGTTGTCGGGGGCTATGGCTTCGGCGTCCTTTATCATGAATTCGGTGATCTTTTTGCGCGATCTGCCGCCGTATATCTTGCAGAAGGTCACTCTGCCCGACACGACGGTGTACTCGTATTCGATAGATACATATCTCCATGTGAAGAAAACGAGCATCCATGTCGCAATTGCGAGAAAGGCGCACATGGGCGCAAAGAGCGCACCGACTTTCGACGTCGCAACGATCACAAGTATCACGATGGGGAAGAGGATATAGAGGGTTATGAGTCCCGCGCGGCGCAAACGCAGCCGGGGCGTCTTTTTTTCGGATATCGTGTATTCATAGGGTGCTGTTATGTCCTGCATTTTTTCGTTCCTTTACCGCATATATGAATTTTGCTTTACGGGGAGAGCGCTGCGTCTCCCGTGAATAATTATAACCGACATTTGCACCGATGTCAACCGTCGGCGCGGTATTAACAAAAAAGCGGACGGATATTCCGTCCGCTTTTTTGTTCCGGCTCAGGAAACGACCACGTACATGACTATAACGACAAGCGCAAATACACCCGCGACGATGGGGGTGAGGATGTTGAGCAGCTTGTCAAGTCTGCTTCCTCTTTCTTTGCCGAGGAAGGTGTCCGCTCCGCCGGCGATCGCGCCGGAAAGTCTCTTGTCGGTGCCGGACTGCATAAGCACGGCAACAACGAGAAACAGAGCCATGACCAAAAGAATGATGCCCATTACGATCTCAAAGACTGTCATTTCTGTATCCTCCGAATTTATGATTCCCGCTCCGTCGCGTCCGTTTTTGTTGCTGACCCTTCAGACGGCGGAGCGATCCGATGCGTATTTCAGATTATATCATATTTCCGGATGAATGTCAACACGGGACGGCGAAAAAGGGCAAAAAAGTTGATGAGCTACGTTCCGTCGCCGTCCGTATCGCCGGATACCGCTCAGCGCTCAAGGTCCGCCGGCGTAAATGTTCTCGGTAAGAGCTCTGAAAGGGTGTAGCGCTCGTATTCTCCGTCGCGCCCGGTGTCGAGCAGGATAAGGAACTCGTCGGGGCTGCAGAACTCCGCCATCACCTGACGGCAGACGCCGCAGGGCGGGAATACGCCGGTGATGTTTTTATCTCTGCCGCCGCAGACGGCAATTGCCGAAAATTTGCGCTCGCCCTCGCTCACCGCTTTGAAGAACGCGGTGCGCTCGGCGCAGTTCGTCGGCGAATATGATGCCGCTTCGATATTGCAGCCGGGGTAGACCTTGCCGTCGGCGCAAAGCAGCGCCGCGCCGACCGTAAAGTGCGAATACGGCACATAGGCATTGTACATTGCCGCGCGCGCGGTCTTTATCAGCTCGGACGGCGGAACGGCAAGGTTTGCCGCAAAGCCGTGCGAACGGGTGGAAAAGTCAACGCCGAGAAGGTCGCATACCGTTGCGGCAATGTTGTCAAAGCCCGCACGGGTACCGAGGTTCTGCGGTTCGATATCTCTGCCGGCGATGATCAGCGGGATATACTCTCGCGTGTGGTCGGTGGTCTTCATAAAGCGCGGGTCGCAGCCGTGGTCGGCTGTTATCATCACAACGTCGTCCTCACCGAGGGTGGGAAGGAAGCCGCCGAGCCAACTGTCAAATTCGGATATCGCGTTCGCATAGCCGTCGGGGTCGCGGCGATGACCGAATTTTGAGTCGGTATCAACGAGATTCACAAAGCAAAGCCCGTGAAAATCGCGCGCGGCATATGCCGAGGTCTTTTTCATGCCGTCGGCATTGTCCTCGGCATAAACGAAATCGGTAAGCCCGCGGCCGGCAAAAATGTCGTGTATCTTGCCGACGCCGAGCGCATCGAGCCCCGCGTCGGATACCGCGTCGATAAGCGTTTTTGCGGGAGGCTCGAGCGAAAAGTCGTGGCGGCGCGGGGTGCGCACAAAGTTGGGGAATTTGCCCTCGAACGGGCGCGCGATCACTCTGCCGACAGCGTATTTGCCGGTAAGCAGGCGGCGCGCGATGCGGCAGTATTCGTAAAGCTTTTCGGGCGGCACGATATCCTCGTGCGCGGCGATCTGGAACACGCTGTCCGCCGAGGTGTAAACTATGAGGTCCCCAGTGCGGAGGTGCTCCTCACCGTAGTCGTGAATGACTGCCGTGCCGGAATACGGCTTGTTGCAGAGCACGCTGCGGCCTGTTTCTTTTTCGAATTCGCGTATCAGCTCATCGGGAAAGCCGCCGGGAAAGGTGGGCATGGGCGTGGGCGAGATAACGCCCGCGATCTCCCAGTGACCGATGGTGGTGTCCTTGCCGCGCGAAAGCTCGGAAAGACGTGCAACGGCGCCGTCAAAGTGTGCGGGCAGCACGCCGCCGGGGATCTTCGATGCCTGACCGTCGATATTGAAAAGCCCGAGGCGCGTCAGGTTCGGCGCGTTGAAGGCGGGGCTTGACGCAACGCTGCCGAGCGTGTCGCCGCCGACGTCTCCGCCGTCCGCCACAATGCCGAACTCCGCCGCGTCGGGAGCTTCTCCTATTCCGAAGCTGTCAAGAACGATCAAAAATACTCTTTTTGCTTTTTTCATAACAAACCTCCGAACGATCAAAAGAAGTTATTGGTGAGAGTAAAAGTAAGAAGTGAAAAAGTAATGCACTTTTCAGTTTTCGGTCCGCTTTGCGTCGAGCGCGACTGCCGTTTCGAGCGCGACCTCCATCATCTGCGTGAACGAGGTCTGTCTTTCCTCGGCGGTGGTCGCCTCGTGGGTGAGCAGATGGTCGGATATCGTGCATATGGCAAGTGCGTTCTTGCCGGCGCGCGCGGCGTTCATATAAAGAGCCGCCGCTTCCATTTCAACAGCCATGACGCCGAGCTTCTGCCAGTGTGCCGACGCCTCGGCGTTGTCGCCGTAGAAGGTATCCGACGAAAGCAGATTGCCCACGTGATAGCGCGCACCGAGACGCTCGCAGGCGGCGACTGCCTCGCGCATCATGCCGAAGCTCGCAATGGGGGCGAACGTGCCCTCAAGGCAGTACTGTGCGGCAAAGTTCGAGTTTGTGCAGGCGCCCTGTCCTATAACTATGTCGCGCACGCGGATATCCTTCTGCATGGCGCCGGCAGAGCCTATGCGCATTATGTTTTCAACACCGAAAAAGTTGTAGAGCTCATAGCTGTAAATGCCGATAGAGGGCATTCCCATGCCCGACGCCATAACGCTGACGCGCACGCCGTGATATTTTCCGGTGTAGCCCTGAATGCCGCGCACGTTGTTGACGAGGCGCGCGTCCTCAAGATAATTTTCCGCTATGAATTTTGAACGCAGGGGGTCGCCGGGCATCAGCACCGTCCGTGCAAAATCCTCCGGGCGGGCGTTGATATGCGGGGTTGGATAAGCTGACATCGTGGGTTCCTCCTTGAATTATTATTATTTTTTATTGTGTTTGCTGTCGTCACGCTGCCTTGCAACGGCGCGGCTCCAGCATTTATAGCACATTGCGACATACGAATCGTTGCCGCCGAGAAATACCTGCTCGCCCTCTGTAAGGATGCGTCCGTTTTCGTCCATGCGGGCGTTGACGGTCGCCTTCATGCCGCATTCGCAGACGGTCTTTATCTCGGTTATCGAGTCGGCGATCTCAAAAAGGCGGCAGCTTCCGGGAAAGAGACGGGTGCGGAAGTCCGTGCGCAGACCGAAGCAGAGCACGGGGCGGTCGAATTCGTCGGCGATGCGACGCATTCCGTCCACCTGCTCGGGCGTGAAGAACTGCGCTTCGTCCGCAATGACCACATCGTCCCGGTCATGACCGTCGCAAAAGCGCGCAAAGAGATCGTCGGCGGGGGTTATTACGTCGCACACGGCTGAAAGCCCTATGCGCGAGCGCACCACATCGGCGCCGTCGCGGGTATCGGTGGAGGGCTTGATGAGCCACACGCGCATTCCGCGCTCTTCATAATTGAACTTTGTTATCAGCGCCTGCGCGGTCTTTGACGACCCCATGGCGCCGTATTTGAAATAAAGCTTAGCCATTGCTGCCGCGGGCGGGAGCTCAGCTCTCCTCCTCGTCCTTTCCTTCCATAAAGTATGCCGCTTCCATGTCGGCGACGCAGAGAGCAAAGGCGAGCGGGAACATTTCAAGCGCCTTGCCTACGGTGCCGTTGTCCTCGGGACCCGAAAATCCCATGTGATAGCGTATCGCAAACGCCTCGTCGCGCGTGAGCCTCATAAAGCCGGATATGATATAGACTGATTTTTCGCCGTGACCGTAGGGCAGGCGGTCGTCGATGGTGTAATAGGGAACAGCCGTCCACACGCCGTTCTTTTTGACGTTGCGGCTCTCGACACGGTAAAAATTGACCTTGCAGAGGTCGTGCAGCAGTGCGGATATCGCAATGCTCTCCTCACTGTACTGAATGCCGTACTCTTTTTTCATGCGCGGGCGCGCAAGCTGATCGCACAGGCAGTCGTAAACATTGAGGCTGTGGCGGCATAGACCGCCGACCTCTGCGCCGTGATAGCGCGTTGATGCGGGCGCGGTAAAGAAGTCGCTCGACTCGGAGAGAAGAAAGCGGAGAAGATCCTCCGCGCCCTCGCGTTTTATTTTTTCGCGGTATATGGATACAAACCGCTCCTTGTCTGTCATTTCGGACATTCTGAATGTTATCTCCTTGTAATGATATAGAGGTGAGACAGATCCGCGGCGAGGATTTTACAGATCGTAAATAATAACCTCTCACCGCCGCAGATGCCTGCGTCGCGTGTCAGTTCTGCGGGTCGACGTATTTCCAGAGCTTGCGGAAATAATCCGCGCCCGACCAGACGGTCATGATGCCGGAGAATATACCGGAGACCGTTGAGATCGGCTGAAGCGCAGCCATGCTCCCGCAGCCGGGAATGAGGTTCCAGATCAGCGGCTCGGCAAGCAGTGAGGACACGGTGACGATCTGCGATACGGTCTTGATCTTGCCGAGTATGCTCGCGGCGACGACGACTCCGCGTCCTGCTGTAACAAGGCGGAGCGAGGTCACGCCCAGCTCGCGGAAGATTATTGCGATGAGGACCCAGAAAAGCCATGCCTTTACGTTTTCATAGCGGTAGAACACTGCCATCATGGTGCCGATCACCATAAATTTGTCGGCGAGGGGGTCGACGAGCTTGCCGAAATCGGTGATGAGCCCGCGCTTTCTTGCAATTTTGCCGTCAAGACAGTCTGTGAACGACGCGGCAACAAACAGCGCGAATGCAATGAGGCGCGACACCGTCTCGGGCACGAGCGAGGCGGGCAAAAGCACTGCCGCAATGCAGAATGGAACCATAATGAGCCGCGCCAGCGTCAGCCGGTTCGGCAGATTCAGCTTCGGGTTATCTTTACTCATAAAAACCACCCCGTTTTTGTTTTTATTTTGTTTCGGCGACACCGCAGAGGTCGTAGTCGAGAACATCCGTGATCTTTACGTTCACAAACGAACCGGGGGCGATCCTGCCGGGCGCGCGGAAGTATATCTTGCCGTCGATCTCGGGGGCGTCGGCATAGCTTCTGCCGTAGTGCATATCGGATACGGGGTCGAAATCCTCGCAGAGGACGCGCTGCGTCGTGCCGATGAGCGAACGGTTGCGCGCCTCGCTGATCTCAAGCTGATCGCGCATGATGATGTCGGCGCGGTCCTGCTTTACCTGATCGTCGATCTGATCGGGGAAGGACGCCGCGGGCGTTCCCTCCTCCTGCGAGTAGGGGAAAACACCGAGGCGTTCGAATTTCGTTTCGTTCACAAAGCGGCAAAGCTCCTCGAAATCCTCCTCGGTCTCGCCGGGGAAGCCGGTGATAAAGGTCGTGCGCAGCACGATGCCCGGCACGTTGTCGCGCAGGCGCTTTATGACGTCGCGTATCATTGCCGAATCGCCGTGGCGGTTCATGCGGCGAAGCACGCTGTCGGAGATGTGCTGAAGCGGGATGTCAACGTATTTCAGCACGCGCGGGTTGTCGCGTATTTCGGCGACGAGCTCGTCCGTCACCTTGTCGGGGTAGCAGTAGAGCAGGCGGAAATATACCGTCTTTGTCGCTGCGGTCAGCTCGCGCAAAAGCCGTGCAAGCGAATATTCGCCGTAAAGATCTACACCGTAGCGGGTGATGTCCTGCGCGATTATGCTTATCTCGCGTGCGCCGAGCGCTTCAAGGTCGCGCGCCTCGGCAACGAGCTCCTCTATGGGGCGGCTGCGGAATTTGCCGCGTATAGAGGGGATCGCGCAGTAGGTGCAGCGGTTGTCGCAGCCCTCGGCTATTTTGAGATATGTCC
>OCQA01002420.1_pt1 | contig 9920 bp, 10 predicted proteins | sample 1538571 | NCBI WGS metagenome assembly OCQA01 (sample SAMN04571708, study PRJEB22368) | human gut metagenome | biome: human gut; material: stool | host: Homo sapiens | place: Luxembourg | collected 2012-09-28 | reverse complement strand
AATAAGATTTGTGTTTTACCGTCGTCGGATAGGTTGTTACCTGTTCCACATACTTTTCTGTATCCAGGTTAAAAATCTTAAACTCTGTATTCTTCTGAAGCACTGCTTTCTTTGTCTCATCGTCCTGTTTGATGATCTTCAGCTTTGCTTCAAACTCTTTGTCAAGCAGCACTCTCCATACCTGCGGTGTAGTCGGATGATTTTCCGTAATCTGCACGATGAAATCATTGACCGGAGTGTAATTATGTGGCGTGGTTGTTTCACGGACGATGTAAGTTCCATAAGGAAGTGCAATACTGCGGGCATACCCTTTCTCATCCGTAAAGATCTCTGTTGCACCATTTTCCCCTATCACTACCGGCTTGACAGAATCAAAGTCATAGCTGCCATCTTCTTTTACTGTCAGGGATGATACCAGATAAGCGGTAAATCCTGCACCTTTCAGTAAATCGGCATCTGTCTTTCCGTTGTTCGCTGCCTTGATGATTTCAAATGGCTGCTTCATTACCTGTTCCAGAGACAGACAGTCACGTTTTACTTCCGCTACAAAATCACCCTCATAGTTGCAGACCAGATCATGTTCTTCTTCATCTGCCAGGTAACCCGTTGGAGGAGTAATCTCTTTTACATAGTAATTGCCAAGATATAATCCATCTACAGAAGCCTGTCCATTCTTATCTGTTGTAAGAGTGGCAACCTGCTCACCCGCTTCGTAGATCACACCAGTTGCTCCATCCGGATGGACAATATCCTCACGGGCATATAGTCCATAGACTGCCTTTTCTAAAGTAGCATCTCCCTGTGGAACAGCCTTCTTTGTTTCTTTGTCCTGCTTCTGTAAGGAAATCTTTGCTGTCACACGCTCGTTTTTGAAGGTATGCTTAAATGTCAGTTTCGCTTCCTTATCGTTTGTATAAGAAAAAGTAAACGTATAGACATCATCCGCATTTCTCAGATAGCCTTCCGGAGCCTGTACTTCCTTTACATCATAGGAAAATCCCAGCGGCAGATCTGCGGTAAACTTCGCCGTTCCATCATTTCCAGTTGTCACTTTCTCAATCAGAGTGCCTTTCTTTACAACAACCGTTCCATCTGCATTTTTAATGTCACTGGCTGCATAAAGTCCAAAAATTCCTCCATCCAGAGGATTTTCTGTATCCTTATCCTGCTTTGTCACAACTACTTCTGCTTTCTGTCTGTCATTCGTAAAAGTTGTCTCAGAAAAAACAACATCTACATTCTGTCCTGCATAAGAAAGAGTGACTGACTTTTCTTCCCCGGCATTATAAAATCCGGTCGGAGCCTGTTTTTCTTTGATGATATATGTACCAAGATGCAGGTTTTTCAGAATGACTGCCCCATTCGAGTCTGTTGTCAGATTCTCTTTGACCAGATCACCCTTGCTGTAAACCTTGGCACCATAAGCAGTTTTAATATCTGCTCCGGCATACACATCATAAATCGCACCTTTCTGTCTGCGTTTCTCATACTTAAATGTTGTTCCATTCTCGGTGACATCTGCACCTGTCAGAACCTGACCTTCTTTATAAACAGTCAGCTGTCCCATCTGTTCTTCATCCGGAACAGTCACAGTCGTTGTTTTGCTGACTTCCAGTTTTACATTGTAGGCAGTTGCATTGATACGGTATCCTGTCGGAGCTGTAATCTCTTTCAGATATACAGTGTCCTGTGTCTTAATGATCTGTACGGACGATTCCCCGTTCGCATCGGTTGCCGGTAACTTTGTGATCAGCTTTGTACAGTTTGCATCACTGTATAAACCAAACACTGCACCAGACAGCTTTGCGTCTGCTTTTGCATCTTTTTTAATCACCTTCACACTTGCGTGCTGCACCCAGGTTACTTTGAAGTCCACATATTTCTCATCATCAACACCTTCACCAAATACCAGGGCCAGGTCCTGTGAACCAGATCCGGTACTGATCTTATATGCAGAATAATCTTTTGTTACACTGCCTTTCATCGTTGCCGACCAGCTTCCTGCGACATCCTGTACCTGTGTAAGAGGTGCAGATAAGTAAAACTTGGTTCCACCACTGATTTCCACTGCTTCACCAGCTTTGCTTGTCTTTCCGGTTGTCACGTTGTGAAGTTTCACACCACTTGGAAGTTTCATTATGATACTCTGCAGTTCATCTGCTTTAAAAATGATTTCCTTTGTTCTCTGGCTGTTGCCATCTACATAGGCTGTCACATCTGCATCAGAAAAACTCATATCTACATCTGGAATCTCCGGCTGTGAAATACAGTAATTATACAGTTTCATTGCAAGTGTCTTTGCTGTACCGCTTGCACCGGAAAAGGCAGAATCTCCACCATTAGCATAAGATGCTGCCAGATGTACCAGAATAAATCTGGCACCTGCACTTAGGTTTCCATATCCATTTTCCTCTGTGAAAAATCCTTCATCACCGGAAGCCTTTGTGCCATAGTAACAAACCTTTGCCAGCTTCTTACCATCACTGAGCTTTGTAATATCATAAGTACCACTTCCCGGACTGGATTTAGAAGGCTCCACGCAATATGCTGTTGCAGAAACATTACCAAACTGAACCGTATATTTGTAAGTCAGATAACTTCCATACCCGTAATCCGAATACTGATAACAGGTTCCTCTTGTTACTGTAACTTTCTTGGTACTCTGTGTTGCAATGTCTGTTGCCATGAAAGTAACCGCTTCTCCTTCTTCCATAGAATAAAGGTCGATACCGTTCTCCGCTGCCTGATCCATTACTTCTGAAACAGCCAGACCGGATTCTTCATCTGTCGTCACTTCCTGCTCATCTGTAAGATCAGTTACAATTTCTTTTGACCCGTCCGAATCAGCATCTTCATCCGCATTACCGGAATCTTCTGTTTCACCGGCATTTCCTTCACCAGCTGTATTTTCAGAAGAACTCTTTGTCTGTGCTTCTGTTTCCGGCTCTTTTACCGTAATGTTTCTGCTTACTCTGTAAGCTGGGTGACCGCTGACTGGCTCTACTGCATAGACAGCTTTGTAGGTATCCGGTGTATGTGCGTCAAAATCTGTACCGGCTTCACTCTTTGCTTCATGGAATAAAACTTTCACCTTTTTTTCATTCACGCCCTCTATACCGGACAGATCGACTTCCACTTCAAATTCTTCTCCATAGGGAATCTCAATATCCTTTGCTTTCACAATTTCATCTTCATCAAGAGTATCCTGCACATCCTGCAGTTCCGGATATTGCTGTTCAAATGAAGTTGTCTCCGGTTCTAATTCAGAAGCAGAAACCGTGACTGGTTGAACGATAACAGACGCCAAAGTTGCAACTGCCATAAATCCCGACAAGAATCTTTTAAATCGCATTTTCATTTTGACTGAGTCCTCTCTTTCTTCGATAATTTACTCCACTTTCGTTCAGGCTTACACCTGCATGAATCAATCATAGAAACCACCTCCCTTGTGTCTTGGATTGACTTTTAAATAAAAACAGGATTGAGCTATTAAGCCGCAAGAGGTAATTCGTAATCATTCCTGCCAAGGGTGCCTCTCATCCATTGCCCTTCACGTTGCCACCGAATACCCGCCGCCAGATGCGTAGCTGGGAAATTCAGGTATCCTCTTGCTGCTGATATGAAATTGTCAAGGTTCACTTTTAGGAGGGAATTTATTGTTTTGAATTAAAATAGACATTTGCCCCTCCACTAACCGCATGTGTGAAAGGGCAAAAATTAACCTGTTTGAAATTTTTTTAGAAAATTTTTTGAAACAGCAAAAACTTACAAAGTTTCCAGCCTGTCTTTTAGTTTCTGCAATACTTTGTTTTTCCTGTTTCTGATTGTCTTTGTACAACACCCGAAATACTGTGCTGTTTTTTTAACTGTGTACTCTTCAAAAAATAATAGTCTTATCAATTCCATTTCTTCTTCAGACAAATATTTCAGTGCTTCCTGCAGCTCTTGTATTTCTGACACCCTGATGACTATTTCTTCTGGTGATAATATATGCAAATAACTGTTGTAACTCGTTTCTCCTACTTTTTCTATTCCGCATACACCATTTTTCTGCATTTTTTCAAGCTGGTATCTTTCTTTTCTTCTTGACTGGTACCATGCCAGATATACGTCTCTGGTAACTTCTACGAGAGTTTCATTTACACGCAGCACATACCGTTGTCTTTCCTTTGGTTTTTTACCACGCATCTTTTATTCTCCCTTCTGAAGCACTCCGGTCAGTCTGCCTGCATTTCTTCTCATTTTCTGCTTTGCCTGTGAAATACATTTTGATACTGCCGGTTCTGTAATTCCAAACACCCGTGACACTTCTCTTTGTGTCCGTTGCTGAAAATAAATTTGATGGATCACCTGTCTCTGCCGGTCAGTCAGCAGATCCATGAATTCTCCAATAGCTTCTTCTATAATCAGTTTTTCAAGTACATTCTGCCTTTTATCCACCAATTCGCACCAGCCTTCTGAAATATGGCTGTATGAAATGCAATTATTATGTTCTCGTACCTCCCTGTTCCTGCACAGCCGATCTTCACCTTCTAATATCAACCGCACATACCAGGGCTGATTATCAAAAAAATCTTCCTTAACAACTGTTATTTTTCTTCCTGCTTCATATACATAATCTCGACAGGTAAATAAAGGAAAAACCGTTCCATAATCACCTGCACAATAGAAAACATATCCTGTCTGATACGCAATAATTTCCGCACCATCTATCAGTCTATGCTTTACAACTGCCACATCGTTTTCTCTCAAATACCTGGCGGACGGAACCTTTCTTTTTTCTTTCCTGTTACCTACAACCTGTTTCAATTCCTGCAATGTCAGCATAATTACCACCTTTCTGCCTACTGGCAACAGGAGCCCATCAGCAGAAAGGATAGGATTATTACTGATTTACTGGCAAAAGGGCAGTAAAAAACAGCTTCCGGCACACCCGTTTTTTTTAACGAGAGCCTGAAACTTCCTTACTGCCCTTTCTGCTAATTTACAGCATCCTCTATTTTATTTTCCGTCTGATGTCCCGGTCAGACTTCTTTGCATTTCTTTCCGTTTTTATGTTCTTTTCATTTTCCATCAAAACAGAATAGTCTCCCATTGCATCATAGGGACACTGCTTCCGATAGATTAAATTTTCTTGTCTGGTCATCAATCCTGTCTCCCTTCCTTGTTTCTGTCTCTTTCTCTCTGTTTGCTATTTTAACAGCACAAAAAACTATTATCCTTAGCATATATGGGGAGTTTTTTTGTTTTACACCCCATATATGGTGAAATTTCACCTGTACTCATTAAAACTGTCTATCAGCGAATCTATTGTCTGCATAATAATTTTCTGCTCTTTCCATTCCATCTTCTGAATACGATAAAATACTTCCTCAAACTGCTTTCTTTTTTCTGCATCGTCCCCCTCTTTTCCCATCAGGATATTGGCATCTGTTTCCAGGATCTCAATCATCTTCCTGAAAATCTCAACAGACATTGCCGTTTGCCCTCCTTCTATCCTGCTGACCGTATTGACACTGATACCTGCTTTTTCCGCAAAAGATTCCTGTGACAACTTCATTTCCTGCCTGCGTTTTCTGATCCGTTCTCCCAATTCAATAAGTTCTGTGGAAATTGCACGATTGCTCAATACGGTGTCTCCTTTCCTGCAATTTATCCCAGCTTTACGACATTGTGTCGCAAAGTTTCCAGAAAAAAAGCAGCTAATTTTGTCTTAGCTGCTTTTCAAAAGATCTATTTCATTTTATTCTCGGTATTTTATGTATTCCTGTAATAACTGTGAGCAGGAAAACACTAAGATAAATGATTGCCTGTCCAATCATTGCCAGCAATACGACACTTCCTATCAATCCTCCGATCAGAAAATTCATTGTCCATACTGCCAGTGTTCCTCCAAGGTCAAATCCTCTTGGAACCATCCAGACACACATTTTTCCAATTCCGAATGGTATCCCCATCAGTAGCAACAGCAATAAATAATTGCACTTCCCATCCTGGATACAAAGCGGTCTCAGCACTGCAAACAATACAGCAATCACCAGTGCTGGAACAATAACTTTTTTTATCATATTTCTCATGTTCCTTTATCCTCCATACATATCGTGATTAACCTCTGCCTGATAATAGCTGTTTATCGTTGCCGGGGCATTATACAAGGCAGTCAAAAGATATGCTTTAATGTTTCCAACCTTGGTCGTATTTCGGTTCAGACAAAACAGCACATATTCGATATGTGAATAATTCAGCTTCATAAACCTGCTTTTCACCAAAGCAACTGGCTTTTCTGTCCCTGCGATCCGAATCATACTGTCCTCCGGCATCATCATAACTTCAATCATCAGTTCTACCAGTTCATCCACATCTTCTTTGGCATGATATTGATAATCTATGTTTTCATGAATCACTTCACGATATGCCCGCATCTCCTCCATCACATCTCTTTTCTTTTTCAAATTGCCTGATATGATTGGATAGGATTGATTTATCTCAGTTTCACTAATATCAGTCTTGTTAATATCAGTATTATTAGATTGTGATTTCGGATATTCTGGTTTTGTGATTTCCACTATTCTTGAATGATGATTTTCACAATTTTGGAATTGTGATTCTGGAAATTCTTGATTTGTGGTTTTCATCATTCCTGAATTGTGATTTTCACAATTCTGTAATTGTGATTCCACACAATCCTGAATTGTGGATTTCACTACTCCTGAATGATGATTTTCACAATTCAGAAAAGTGCCTGTTTTTTCCCTATTCTCAGCTTCTGATTGCAGATTTGCACATTCTTCATGGTTTCCCTGCTCAGATTGCAGATCTGCACATTTTCTATAATTTTTCTGCTCTGATTGCAAATCTGCACAGCTATCCATCGGCTTTTGGTCTGGCACTTCTCTGAGCATAAAATTTTTCACATAAATAACATTAGGCTTTCCCAGTCCCAGACGTTTCTTTTCAATCAGTCCAATCCCATTATTACTGTCCAGCTCTTTTACCAGCTTCACTGCCTTTTGGGTTCCACAGTTCATCAGCTCTGCAATTTCTTCCACCGTGAAAATAATATATACTCTGTCCTCTGAATCCAGCCATCGGTTCTTAATGCTCAGGCTCATACGGTCCAGCATCAGACCGTATAATACCTTTGCTTCACAAGAAAGAGCTTTAAAGCATGGTTCTGTAAACAGCACTTTCGGGACACGATAAAAGCTATATTGTTCCGCTTCCATTCCCGTAAAATAATCAAACTGTATCTTCTGCATCTGCTACTCCTTCTCTGTTTTGTTTCCATTTATCCAAAAGCATAAAAATAACTTCTTCTATCTGTTCTTTAGAATATGTCTCTGGAAAATAATTGCCGATTTTTTTTGCCGGAATGGTTACATTGATTTTACTGTTTTCTTTTTTCAATAAAACGGCATAGATATAACCCTGATTTAATTTTCCATTTGCACTGCATTCCTTTAATTGTTCTGCCTGTTGTTTTGTCGGAAAGATATTACTGTTGACAATTCCTTCCAGAAGCCATTCCTGTTCCTGTGGTTTCAGATAAGACAATTTTTCTCCCACTATCATAGGGATTTTATTATCGTCCACATATTCCAATAATCCATCTGATAATGAAGCCAGACGGATATATCTCTGCACAGTTCTTCCACTGTCCCCGGCTGTTTCACCAACCATATCTGCCGTATATTTTTCACCTTTACTTCCCTGGTGCTTCATAGCATCATATTTCATCTTATAGGCATGGGCCTTTTCACTTGGCAGAATATTTTCACGCTGAATGTTGGAATCGACCATAATTATGACAGCTTCATCATCTGTATAGTTTCGGACAAGGACCGGCATAGTTGTTTTGCCACACAGTTCACAGCCTCTTTTTCTCCTGTGACCTGAAATCAGTTCATATCCCCCTTCTGATCGGGGTCTTACCAGAGCAGGATTTAAAACACCGTAGTTTTTAATACTCTCTACTGTCTCAGCCATTTTTTCATCATCGCTTACATGAAATGGATGATTTTTGAAAGGATAGAGCTTTTCCAGTTCTATTTCCACAACCTGGTTCATACTCTTTTCCGGTGATTCTTCTAATCCCAGTAACTCATCATAAGAGGTAAGCTGAATCTCTTTTTTCGCTCTACGCATGTTTCAACACCTCCTGAACCAGTTCTCTGTAACTGTCTGCCCCTTTGCTTTTTCCATCATAAGCAAATATACTTACACCTTCAGATGCTGTTTCTGCAAGACTTTCCGTTCTCGGAATCGTCTGCTCAAAAATCTTAATGTCATTTCCATATGTAGTTTTAATTGCCTGTTTGTTTCTCTTTGCATTATTGTAACGGCAATTATCCATTGTGAACAAAATACCTTCTATCTGCAATTCCGGATTAAACCTCTGATGGATTCCTTTTACCACTTTCAGTAATTCCATAAGTCCATCCGCCGCATAATATTGTGGCTGTACCGGAATCAGAACGCTGTCCGCTGCACTCAACGCATTGATTGTCAGCATTCCCAATGATGGCATACAGTCAATCAGAATATAATCATATTCATCTTTCAATAGTTCCAGATACTCTTTCAGTACTTTTTCCCTATCCTCAACAGTAAATAAGGACATATCCATTCCGGCAAGCAATTTATTGGACGGAATCAGATCCATCCCTTCTTCATGGTGCAAGACTGCTTCCTTTGGATCAAACTCCAGTCCCATGATGATATTTTCCATCATACTCTTTAAAGTCACTTTGAGATTTTTGGGAAATCCCATTCCCATTGTCAGATGTCCCTGCGGATCTGCATCTACCAGCACTACTTTTTTCCCATTCTTTGTCAATCCGGCTCCCAGATTGATGGTTGTCGTTGTTTTGGCTACTCCGCCCTTCTGATTTGCAATAGCAATTACTTTACACATATACCTTCCTCCGATTTACTGTTTTTCTTCTACTTCTACATAAACACGAAAATATTTACTTGTTCCTTTATTTGCATAAGCATCAGATACTTCCAGGACATCCAATTCCTTATGATTTTCCAAAATACGTCGAAACCATTGAATGTCCCTCAAAGTACCCTGTAATCTAATTTTCAGCATATATATCCTCCCAGTCTTTGTAAAAGCAATACTCTGGATAACGGATTTTAATAGCTTCCCAGAAATACCGGGCATATCCACAGCAAAACAGATCCTCTACGGTATAACACTGACATTCTTTCAACTGATCTTCTTCTGCTTCGTAATCTCCGACGCTTGGTGTTCCATTACAATACAGGTTAAATGCCATACGGACAATTCGTAAACTTCCACTGGTCTGCCACCCTTCCTGCAGGCATTCCGTTTTTACACATCCAGTTTTAAAATTATAGATTTTATTCACATTATCTCTTGTGTCTCTGTCGATACCCAGGCAATAAATCAAAGCCCGATGGTAGACATCCTGATATCTGCATTTTTTCAGATATTCCTCATAAAATTTTTCGTGTTCCCTGCTCTTGAAAGTAATTGTGCGAGAATTGCTATTCTCTGCTCTTAACGCTGTGTTTGTCATTTTCGTTTTCCTCCTGAATTTTTAATATTTTGGTATAAAAAAGACACTCCATTTCTGGAATGCCCTATAAAAAATAGGGACACCCGCTTTTGACAAGTATCCCTATAATCTATCAATAATCTGATAGCTCTCTATTCATTTTCATATTCAAGATTCTTTGTGTTCCCCGTCCCGAGGTCTAACGCAACAACAACGGTTACTTTCTTCACAAGGCTCTTTTCTTTGTGATTTTCACCTATTTTTCTGAAACTGAAAAACTCCACAAAGTGCGTAAATTCAAGGATTTCTACATATTTTTCCTTTGTAGCAACACCGCAGTCTCCACATGGCACGTCATCGGGAATTGGTCAACCCCTCGGACTTTCTTTACTT
>OCQA01002410.1_pt1 | contig 9961 bp, 5 predicted proteins | sample 1538571 | NCBI WGS metagenome assembly OCQA01 (sample SAMN04571708, study PRJEB22368) | human gut metagenome | biome: human gut; material: stool | host: Homo sapiens | place: Luxembourg | collected 2012-09-28 | reverse complement strand
CGACGAGCGAGATCAGATTGCTCCGGTCACCACGCCAGAGCTGTTCGAGCGCCTGTGGCGCGGCTCCATGCCAGGACTTATCAGCGGTCAGACACCAGATCGGAATGTCTTCTATTCGTCCTACCTCTCCACCTACGTAGAGAGGGACGTTCGAGTCCTCTCCGGCAGCGTGGATGCACTGAAATTCAACCGTTTCGTTACCGCTGTTGCTGCCCGCTGCTCGCAGCTTCTGAACTACAATGCGCTAGCAGAGGACGCTGACATTGACATCCAAACCTCCAAGGCATGGATCAACATCCTCGAAACGCTGGGGATCATCTTTCTGCTGCACCCGTATTCCAACAACGTTCTCAAGCGCACCATTAAGACGCCTAAGGTCTATTTCTATGATACCGGCCTCGTCTGTTATCTCACACGATGGTCTTCGCCGGAGGTGGCTGAGAGCGGCGCCATGAGCGGCGCTCTGCTGGAAAACTACACCGTGTCGGAGATCATGAAGAGTTATCAGAACGCGGGACTTGAGCCGTATCTCTACTTCTACCGTGACCGTGACGCCAAGGAAATCAACGTCATTTTGGAGGGCGATGGCAAGCTCTGCCCGCTGGAGATCAAGAAAACCGCCACGCCGGACAAGCGTTTAACCCGCGTTTTCAAAGTAATTGATAAATCCCCGCTCCAGATTGGGACTGGTGCTGTCCTTTGTATGGCAGATGTATTCAGTGTCTTTGACAGCAATAATCTGATTGTTCCTATATGGATGATATAAGTCCGTTTTATAGGACAATGCTTTTGCTACAGTAACAGTAAATAATAGTGGCATAGTAAGAACCAAAAACGATGTTGAAGGAGGTGACGATCGTGTGGTGCAAGAATTGTAATATTGAAACTAACGAAAAAGTATGTCCGGTCTGTGGCACTGGAACAGTCGAGGACGTCCCTGTAGAGATTTACTGGTGCAAGGAGTGCGCTACACCGATTATTCATTTATCTTCGGCAGCAGACAAAGGCATATGCCCGATTTGTGGCCAAAAAACTCGATACTTATCCTCTGATCTCAGACCTGTCTTTCCTGAGGAACGGTTACTTCTGGCAATTCTGCTTGATAAAGAGCCGACTTGTTATATGAATTGCTCGGTTTGGGCAGCAAACAGTAGATATTACATCGATGGAAAAGCACTCTCGATTTCCTTGAAAACGTATGCGGAGGCTGATACTGATCGAATTGCGGAACGAGTTACCTCCTTATCGGACTCAATCGACTATAACTTCTTTAACGAGAATGTTGCTTGCTTTGTCAAAGCAAATGAACACAGATTATCGTACCTAAAGGATGAAGCGTATTCCTTTGTGAGGCAAGCAACAGCAAAATATAAGGAAGAGAACATAGTTATTTCCTTTTCCGGCGGCAAAGACTCAACTGTTACAGCCTATGTTGTCACAAAGGCGTTGAGCAATCCGAGCTTAGTTCATATTTTTGGCAATACGACGCTTGAATTCCCTACGACGCTTGAATATGCCAACCGATATCGCGATTCCCATCCGCTAGCAATCTTCCAGATTGCCAAAAATGATGAACAAGTTTTTTATGATGTTTGCGAGGACATTGGCCCTCCAGCGAGAATGATGCGCTGGTGTTGCTCCATGTTCAAAACTGGCCCTATTACTAGGGTAATCAATAGCATGTACCGGAGCCAGCAAATCCTGACCTTTTATGGTATCCGAAAGTCCGAGTCTGTCAGCAGAAGTAAATATAATCGGATTGAAGATGACGCCGAGTCTGTCAAAATCCAGCAACAGACAGTTGCATCGCCGATCTTCTTTTGGAAAGACATCGACATTTGGCTCTATATGTTAGCCGAAGATGTGGATTTCAACTCCGCATATAGACTGGGATATGATCGCGTCGGTTGCTGGTGTTGCCCGAATAACAACCAGCGTGCACAGTTTCTTTCCAGGATCTATATGCCAGACGAGTCCAAAAAATGGCGAGAGTTTCTCATTGGCTTTGCAAAAAAGATCGGCAAACCCGATCCGGAGATTTATGTAGACGACGGGAAATGGAAAGCTCGTCAGGGCGGTAACGGTCTTGCCTCGGCAGGAGATGTAAAGATTCGCTTCACAAACTGCACCACCGAGGATCATGCCAAGATTTATCGCTTGGTGCGTCCATTCGATGACGAACTAGTCGGAATGTTCGTCCCGTTTGGAAAAATTGCCCCAGAGCTTGGTAAGAAGCTCCTTCGGGAAACCATTGTCCTTGAGACTCGGTCTAATGTGCCTATACTGTCAATCCAACCTTTTAATCAAGATGGCTACGATTACGCGGTAAAGGTCAGGACGATGAATGTAGCGGACCATGATGATCTTCAACGGATGGTTGGATACCAAATAAGAAAGTTTAATGCCTGTAGAAAATGTCTCAAATGCGAATCGATCTGTAGACAAGGTGCTATCTCTATTATTGGAGATAACTATTATATTGACCCAGATAAGTGCGTCCACTGTAAAATGTGCATGACTGCTAAGTATCTCGATGGCGGCTGCATGATGGAAAAATATCTGCGGACAAAGTAAAGTTTGGAGGACACAGCAATGCCAATGAAATTTAGGGCTCATGATACATTCTTCATAAGAAAGGGTTGGCTCAGCAAAGGAATGCGCTGTGTCTTCAACAATCCAGTTGTTTTTATTTCCCGTGATGAAAATCCGATGGATGTACTAGGCCTCGGTGCGAACATGGTAAAGGCACTTCGATATTGGCTTCAAGCAGTTGGCCTTACAGAGGAACCGCCTAGAGGGAGAAGGATGCAGCAATTCACCAGGCTTGGTGAAATAATCTATCAGCATGACACCTATATTGAAGAGCTCGGTACGCTTTGCCTTTTGCAGTATTGTCTTGCCTCACAAGAAGATGAGGCCACTGCATGGTATTTCTTCTTCAATGAGTTTTCTATGTCAGAGTTTTCTCGGGAAGATTTCGTTTCTGCATTACAAAAGTACATAAAAATGCGCGACAACGAAACCGACTATGCAATCCGCTCGTTGAATGAAGATTTCCAATGCATAATAAATACATATCTTCCGCGCTATAAATCGAATCTAACTAAGGTATCCCCAGAGAACAATATCGATTGTCCATTTGGTGAGCTTGGATTGGTCGATATTCTCAACAGGAGAAAAAAGACCTATAAAAAGAGCGTTCCTGCTAGTGATATGCTCAATCCCTACGTTATTCTTGCGGTTATCGTAAAAAATGCCGATGGGCGAAGAGAAATCAGCTTGAATGAACTTTTAACAGCACCGAAAAACATCGGGAAAGTATATAATCTCGACTCAATTACAATGCTGGATGTGCTTTACCGTATAGAGAAGCTGGGCTTAATCAAAATCAATCGCACGGCTGGTTTGGATGTGATTACCATACAGGAAGAGCTTGATTTTTATGACTGCGTGGAACGGTTTTATGCATCAATCGATGAGCAGGGTCAGGAGAACGAAAGATGAGAGACATGATTTCTGTCGCATCAGGATTCCAATACTCCGTTAATATAGGGTACGATCTTGGAAGCGACAATAAACTCAAAAGCTTCATACCGACAAAATCTGCGCTTAGTCTGTTGGAGGACATTCTCCTGAGCGTCAATCCGACCTCATCGGATCGCGCAAGGGTTTTGATTGGTGCATATGGCAAGGGCAAGTCTCATATCGTGCTGACAATCCTCTCTATTTTGATGAAGAGGGACTTGACTTTGTTCGAAAAACTGATGCCGAAGATTGAAGAGAATCCGAGGCTTTATCAGCTTATTCAGAATTACTATGAAAGTGAAAACAAGATTCTTCCGGTGGTAATCAGCGGAAGCAATACTAGCCTTACCCAAGCGTTCCTGCTATCTTTGCAGAGGACCCTTTCTGAGCATGACCTTTTGAGCGCCATGCCAGAGACCAACTATAAAGCTGCAATCAGCGTAATCAAACGTTGGCAAAAGGATTTCCCGGAAACCTTTGAAAAATTTCTGAACGGGATCGACGATCCGGTGGAAGTATTTATAGATCGGTTGGGAAACTATGATGTCGCCGCCTATGGAGCTTTTGAACAGGTTTACCCGTCACTTACGGCTGGAAGTGCTTTCAATCCATTTCTTGGATTTGACGTGGTTGAGCTCTATGAGAGCGTGGCAAAAAGCCTCAAGTCCAAGGGCTATACCGGTCTCTATGTTGTCTACGACGAGTTTAGCAAATTCCTTGAGGCCAATATCGTCGATGCCTCGGTCAGTGACACAAAAATGCTTCAGGATTTTGCGGAGAAATGTTGCCGGAGCGGGTCGCTTCAGCTTCACCTGATGCTGATTTCCCATAAGGAAATTTCAAATTATATTGATAAGCTCCCGAAAGAGAAAACTGATGGATGGCGTGGCGTATCAGAACGCTTTAAGCACATCCATATGAACAATAATTTCTCTCAGACCTATGAGATCATATCCTCTGTCATCCAGCATAAGGAGCCGATCTGGGGGACTTTCTGCGATGAACATGCTCGCGATTTTGAGGCGCTGTTTTCACGCTATCAAAAGCATCAGATGTTTATGGATGCGCAGGGCGAGATTGAGACGGCGATTAGAGGATGCTTCCCCCTCCATCCAGTGTCTACCTTTATCCTGCCCCGGCTTTCCGAACGAGTTGCGCAAAATGAGCGTACGCTTTTCACGTTTCTGTCAGCGGAAGGAACGGCCACTCTCGCGGTGTTTTTGGATGAATACGAGGACAACTTTACTCTCGTAACGCCAGATCTCATCTATGACTATTTTGAGCCATTACTAAAAAAAGAAGTATATGCGGGCGATATCCACGACACCTTTGTTCTCACAAGTACGATTCTTAATCAGATTCCCGAGGATACACTTGGTAGTAAGATTATTAAGACGATCTCCTTGATCTATATCCTCGGACAGTTTGAACGTTTGAATCCGACTAAAGAACAAATCATTGGTATCTACTCGGGAACTTATGAATTGAGTGAGATAGAACAGGCTATCTCTGACCTGATTGAAAAGGAGTTCGTAATCTATATTAAGCGGAGCAATGACTATCTCCGTCTTAAGCAGACATCCGGCGTTGATATCCAGCAGAAGATTCACGATCAAATAGAATCCCAATCCGGAAAGATTACCACAAAAGATGTTCTTAATGGCTCGAACTTTGATAACTACATGTATCCAACTCGTTACAATGACGACCATGAGATGACGAGGTTCTTTGCGTTTCAGTTCATTTCTAGCGCGGAGGTCACCGTTGACGTCGATTGGAATCTCAAAAGCGAGTCGATTGATGCTGACGGAATTATCTATGGAATCATCCCGGAAAATGAGACTCAGCTTAAAAAAATCACAAAAATTATAAAAGATACCAGCTTGGGTTACGAAAGATATATATTTGTGCTTCCCAAGCATTATAAGGATGTCGAAGCAGTGGCTCAAGAATATGCTGCCATTGCAAAGTTAAGAGATCACGCTGTTGATGACCCGGTATTGTTTGATGAGTATGAAGTCGTATTTGAGGATTTACAAGAAATCATCAAAGGTTTCATCGGAATGTACACGCATCCGGAGAACTATCGTTCGGTATATATCCATAACGGGAACGAGCTTCATGTATATCGGAAGTCTGGACTGACCGAGGTCATGTCCCAAATCTGCGACGCCGTATATAACATGACTCCGGTCATAAACAATGAGTCTGTCAATAAAAATGACATTACAAGCGTTGCACAGAACAGCCGTAACAAGATCGTAAGTGCCTTGCTTCGAAGCGAGCTCGAGCCGAATCTCGGCCTCTCCGGTACAGGTCAGGAAGTTTCTATTATGCGCAGCACACTTCTGCGTACCGGAATCTGGAGTGAAGACGGAGGTGTTCCTCAGATAAATCTCCATCCCGAAAATGTGAACATGCGCCATATGCTCGAAACAATCGAGGACTTCATTCTTGAAACGCGGCAGAACGGGAAAACCAGCTTTGCAGAGCTTTACGAACGCTTAACTTCGCCGGAATACCATATTGGACTCCGCTATGGTCTGATTCCCATTTATGTAGCTGCAGTTATGCACAACTATCGCCAGCAGATTGTGATCAATGATCGTTTCGGGCCAATCCAAACAAGCGCAGATGCACTGATCCAGATTAATAGCGATCCGAGTAGCTTTACATTGGAGTATTTAGATTGGAATCCAGAAAAAGAAAACTACATTGCTCGGTTGTCTGATGCGTTTAGAGACTACGTTGTAGATGCTGAAAGGTCCGGCAACTCCTACGACTATGTGGCAAATGCGATGAGACGCTGGTACATGGCGCTTCCGAAGTATTCCAAAGAAAGCACGAAGCGTCCCACAGGGGAAAAACTCGTTCGGCGGCAGCTTGAGATAATGAAGCTCCTCCGCCAGAACACTAGCAGTTCTGATTTGCTGTTCAAAAAGCTACCGGAGGCAGTTGACTACCATGGAGACTTTGCTGATGCCGCCACGGACATTATTGATGCGAAAGGCTTTTTCGACGGCCTGTTGACCGAACTTAAGCAAGAGCTGATTAGCAAAACAAAAGCCGCTTTTCTCCCGGAAAACGACAAGAAAGCTAGCAAGAAAACAACACTCACAGATGCAGCGAAAGATTGGTGTAATAGGCTTGATCCGAAGAGCTTCGAGCAGCTTTTCTCAGATGGGACAGATCGTTTTCTTCAGCATCTGAGAAGCATGACGAATGACGAGGATCTTTTCATCACGCGCCTCGCTAAACTGGCAACTGGTCTTCGTCTTGAAGATTGGGATAATAAAACCGTCAAACAGTATATCGATGCGCTTGCTCGTTTTATGAAAACGGCCAAAGACTTTCACAGTAGCGTTGTCGCCGAAACGATTAACGACACCTCTAGTTATCAGGTGACCTTTGCCGATGAGGAAGGCACCAGTACAACGCGGCGCTTCGACAAGGTTGAGGTATCGGCGCGTGGAAAGCTCTTGTTCAATCAGATTACTGCTTCGCTGGAAGCGATGGGCCACTCGATCTCGGAACAGGAAAAAAGACAAATTCTTATGGAAGTGCTAAAGAAGCTCTGCTGAGGGAGGATATGATATACAATGTCTTACTTTGATAATGCAGCAACTACATATCCAAAGCCCGATGCGGTTTATTCTTTCATGGACAGCTTCTATCGCAATCACGGGGGGAGCGTGGGTCGAGGAGGCTACGCCCTGGCCACCACTGCAAAAGGTCTTGTTGATGAGACTAGAAAACTGATTCAAGAGCTAATGCATTGCCACGCAAAACAGGTGATCTTCACTCCGACGGCAACAATTGCTCTCAACATGATTATCCAAGGAGCGATTGTCAGCGGTGCCAGAAGCGTTTACATTAGCCCGTTCGAGCACAACGCCGTGACCCGCGTCTTACACCACTTTGAACAGCTTGGCCAGATTACGGTGAATCGCTCGAATATGACATGGTACGTATACGCTATCAGTTCGACGCCATTCGGCCTGATTTGGTAATCGTGAGTCACGCTAGCAATGTTATTGGGCTTGTTGCTCCTGTCGAGGATATCTTTGCGTTGTCAAAAGAGTATGGCGCTGTAACGCTGGTTGATATGGCACAAACAGCAGGGCTTGTTGATTTGAATGTCGGACTTGAAACTGTTGATTACGCTGTTTTTGCCGGACACAAAACGCTCCTCGGGCCAACCGGAATATCTGGTTTTTTGATGAGTCCTACGGTGAATCTCCCGCCGATACTATATGGCGGGACGGGATTCGACTCTGCCAATCAGAATATGCCAGATAGCCTCCCCGAAAAGTATGAGATGGGTACCTTGAATATTGCTGGAGTGGCCGGCCTGAACGCCTCTCTCAAGTGGATCAAGGGACAGACAATTGAACGGCTATATCAAGAAGAAACAATAAAACGCCAACGCTTACTGGAATTACTGTCGGACTATGATTTCCTCAAAGTAGTGGGAAATGTCGATGGGCGAAAGTATGTTGGCATCGTCTCCTGTTTAATTGATGGACTCAGTAGCGATAGTGCAGGCAGCATTTTCGCGGAGCGAGGTATTTCTGTTCGCACAGGATTACAATGTGCGCCTAAAGCTCACAAGTTTCTTGGAACTTATCCAGCTGGAACAGTTCGGTTGAGCGTGAGTGCCCTAACAGGCGATAAGGACTTTGATGAATTGAAGGACGCGCTTGATGATATTGAAGCAGAGATGTAAAGGTGGGGTAGAATGAGTTTTCGAGATATTGAGTTAAAGCCGGAGTATAGATCGCGGCTTGATAACGTTATCCGTGACTTTTATAACCCGGTTCTGAAACAAGCGGTTACATACAAACGAGCAGTGGGATTCTTCTCGTCTTCGGCACTTCTTTCACTCACAGCGGGCATCTGCGGTCTGGTCGAGAATGGCGGCTTGATCCAAATGATTGCCTCGCCCAGACTATTGCCCGAAGATATTGAGGCTATCAACGACGGGATTCGCCGCCGGGATGAAGTAATCAAAGAAGCGTTACTACGTGAGTTAAGAGAACCGAAAGGTAAGTTTGAAGAGGCACGGCTAAACTTGCTCAGTAATTTGATTGCAGCAGGGCGGTTGGACATAAAAATCGCTTTTCTGGAGGACGACAATACCGTAGGTATGTTCCATGAAAAGCTGGGGTTGATGTACGACAGCAATGGCAATATCATCGCATTCTCGGGTTCTATGAATGAGAGCGCCAATGCCTTCACCAGCAATTATGAAGCAATCGACGTCTTCGCTTCATGGACACAGGATGCGGATCGAGTATATAACAAACAGTCTGCATTCAACGCGATGTGGGAGGATTATGAGCCGAGCATCAAGGTGATGGACTTCCCTGATGTAAAGGAAGAGATTCTTCATCGATATAGAGTAAATGATCGCATTGACACTCACCTCGATAATGAGTCCTCCGCGGAGGACATCTTGCCTGCTGAAGAATCAAATACTCCTATCGGTCCAATGGTTCCGGCGTATGTTCATATGCGCCCATATCAGATAGATGCGATTGAAGAATGGGCAAACCGAAATTATGTCGGGATATTCGATATGGCAACCGGTACGGGCAAAACATACACGGCACTAGCCGCTGTATCAAGGCTCTTTGCAGACAAGCATCAGAACCTTGCCGTGATTATTATCTGCCCGTATCAGCATTTGGTTGAGCAGTGGAAAGAAGACATCTTAGCTTTCGGTATGAAACCGATTGTATGCTACTCGGCTTCTACGCAACGCAATTGGAGGGAAAGACTGAAGACCGCAGTGAACAGCTTCAACCTTGGCGTTCAAAATCATTTCTGCATGGTATCAACTAACGCCACATTCTCGGTTGATTATGTGCAAGATCTGATAGCAAGGTTGAGTGGTAATGTTGTCTTGGTTGTGGACGAAGCACACAACTTTGGAGCTGAGAATCTCAGTCAGACGCTGTTGCCGCATATCCCATATCGTTTGGCACTTTCGGCGACGATTGACCGACACGGAGACCCCGAGGGAACTCAAAAGCTATATGATTACTTCGGCGAGAAATGCATTGAATACACCTTAAAAGATGCAATCGACAACGATATGCTTACCCCGTACTATTACCATCCGGTTTCCGTATCTTTGAATGAAGAAGAACTCGGCAATTATCTTGACCTTACTAATAAGATCAGAAAAAACGTTCACGCAGATAAAGACGGAAAAGTCAAACTCAGTGAATACGCCAAAATGCTTCTGATTAAGCGGGCTCGCATTGTGGCCGGAGCCACGGAAAAGATTGCTACACTTCGGCATTTGATGGAGGACTACAGAGACGACAATCAGATTCTCGTTTACTGCGGTGCCACCACAATGCACGATGTTGACTACCAAGAAGGTAAGCCGCCAATCGATGAAGCTCGACAGATTGACATTGTGGCAGGG
>OCQA01002406.1_pt1 | contig 9968 bp, 4 predicted proteins | sample 1538571 | NCBI WGS metagenome assembly OCQA01 (sample SAMN04571708, study PRJEB22368) | human gut metagenome | biome: human gut; material: stool | host: Homo sapiens | place: Luxembourg | collected 2012-09-28 | reverse complement strand
GGAACAATGTATCACGTACTTCAAAACGATCTTCAAAATCAAACGTTTTCTGACAATACGCTTCCAAACGCGGATCATTGAAAGACCTCAGCCAAATAAAGAAGTAGAGGTTGACATTCGGATAAGAATCGATATTATTCGGCTTTGTATCAAGTTCTTTCAAAAAACGAGTATAATACCAAGATACATCGACATCTTTCTGAGTTCCCCATTTCGGGCACATATTATCTTCTACTGTCGACATCAACAGATCTTCCCGTCCCATACTTGCCTGAATAGCCTGAAGCGAACGTTCAGGAATTGCACTCTGTGTATTCATTGCCACTTCAAGGCGCAACGTATTGGCAAATTTCAACCAACGAGTCATATCGCTCTTATTTCCAGAAGCATAATACACCGGATCCTTTTCAAAACCGTCCTTATTCAAATCGATCTTACTAATCGCATCATCGAGCATATTCAGCACTTCTGTATAAATCGAAGCTTCGGAATCATACCGGAACTCATTTAAATCGGCATTCAAAGCATCCTGCATAGGCATAGGACCGAAAGAAGAGGCCATGAAGTAATATACGTATGCTTTCCAGATTTGAGCGATCTGCACTCTATTTATAGCTTCAGGTATATCTTTTTCTCTATCAATACCGATCTGCAGATTCTTTAAAATATCGACATACATCTTAGTAAATGCACCGCTCGTGTTATCTTTATCGCTCGGACCTCTGAAAGTAAGGAACGAATAGCGAGAAAACCACATAAAGTAGTTATAATTCAACTCCGCCATACAATCAAGACTCTTGTAGATTGTCCCCGGAAACACATCCTGCAAGCGAACATTGTATATCTTATTAGGATTTGTATTAGCCTCCTCAAAGCGGTCTTCACAAGAAGTAACTCCCGTAAAAAACAAAAGTCCGGCTAATAAATACATTATTTTTTTCATATTCATCTCTATATTTTAGAAAGTTACTTTCAAGTCAAAACCATAAGTTGCAGTAGGCAATGGATAGCCTTGTTCAAAACCTTGACCATTCCCAGTTGTAGAAGTCGCTTCAGGATCGATTCCTTGTGGAGTATTTTGGAACAGAATAGCCAGGTTACGTCCGACTGCCGACAGTCTCAAACTCTGAAAAGGAGTTTTTCGCAAAAGCTTTTTCGGGAAGGTATATCCCAAAGCAACTTCACGCAATTTCACATAAGTCGCATCATAAGTGTTCATCTTGGCATTACGTCCGGATATATGACAAAACATTACGTCCGGCTTCACCCAGTCATTGACAACCGGCTGTCCGCCCAAACCTTCGATACTTGCTTCAAATACACGTCCGGGGAAATATACCCCTTTAGGACGAGCACCATCCATATACGGAACACGATTAGCTTGAGCATCAGCCGGGAAAGGAACATCCGTAGGTCTCAAATAACCGGCACGTTCCTGGTCACTCTCATCCAATACCCATTTAGAGAAAAAATATTCATCACGACCTTCCAAAGACTTTATACTGTTACCCATATTATTCGCTTTATAAGCAGTCTCAGAATAGAACAACCCACCTTTTTTAAAGTCAAATAAGAATGAGAAATCAAAACCTTTATATCTGAACTGATTCTTCCAACCTCCTAAAAAATCAGGTTCGACACATCCGATATATACATCTTTTTGTTCAAGAGGCTTACCAGAAACATCTGCAATAACATTGCCCGCAGCATCTCGTTGCCAATCTGTACCATACATCTGACCATAGGGTTTACCCACTTCAACATAACTGATACAGCCATCTGCTCCGGCAGCACGCACCTGATAACGATCTACCCCCGGAGTTAAAGAAACGACTTTCGAATTATTTTTCGACCAATTGAAAATTGTAGTCCATTCAAAATTTTTCGTTTTTACCGGAGTAATAGAAGCGGTTAACTCAGCTCCTCGGTTTTGAATCTCTCCGGCATTTACAAAACGTTCTTTATAGCCTGATGCAGAAGATACACTCGCCCGCATGATCTGATCTGTCGTACTTTTCCAATAATAAGTAAAATCGACAGAGATCCTATTGTTCCAAAAACGGAAATCGGCACCTACCTCATAAGACGTTGTCTGCTCGGGTTTCAAATTAGGATTTTTACGAATATTATCTGTCATATAATAAGGCATCCCCAAGTATGTACTCGAAAGATTCAAACCGTCATATAATGAATCGAACGGGGCATCATTACCAACCGTAGCGACAGATCCTCGTAATTTTCCGAATGTCAATATTTCTTTAGGAATATCAAAAGCCTGAGTCAATATAAAACTCAATCCCGTTGACCAATAGAAATAAGAATTATTTCCGGGAGACAAAGTAGAAGACCAGTCATTCCGCACTGTACCGTCTAAATAGACCATATCTTTATATCCGACATTGGCCATCGCAAATACAGAAACTTTCTCTTTACCATCATAGCTGTCGTTTCCGACCAAAATAGCTCCGTTATTTGCCAAACTCGGCATATCCGGTTGAGAAGTCGTTCCTACAGTCAAATTTGTACGCTCATTTCTCCGATTCTGCCATGAATAACCCAAGGATGCTGTCAGATTCCAGTCTTTCTTAAAACGTTTATTAAAGTTCAACATCGCCTCGATATTGTTATTCTGAGCCATTTGAGAGAACTCTTTGAACTGACCGTCCGTATCGAACTGGCTATACATATTGGTATATTCCCATCCTCTGGCAGTTTGCAAATCGGTAGCAATACGCAAACGGAAATTCAAATAATTCAAAATACGGTAATTCAATGTGATATTCCCCATAAACCAATGTTTCGTATCATGGTTCGGCAATTCATATAACAACCAGTACGGGTTAGTAAACCCACCATTCAAGTTATATGGTTTTCCTTCTCCGTCTTTCCAAGGAATCAATTCTCCGATCGAAGTATCACGAGGTAAATTTCCCAATATATATAGCGGATTGCGACTCGATGAATTACGATACCCACGATTATCCATGGCATCGTATGTATAGCTTGCATTGACATCGGCTGTCAAACGATCGGTCAATTTAGATTGTGTACGCAAATTGAACGAATGACGGGAACGTTCATTCCAATCTTTCACTACATCATTAGCTGTTAATACGGTATAAGAAAAACGTATCGAAGCTTTATCCGTTACCTTATCAAAAGACAAAGAATTTGTCCAGGCAATACCGGTTTTATAAAGATCCGAAATATTATTTTTATTCGGAGAGTAAGTACGAAGCTCTCCTCCACGTCCGATAATCGGGAAACCTAACATAGGTAAACCGTAGCTACGGTCACTGGCATCTTGAGATGTCAAGTTAAATATTCCCCAAGGCAAATTAGGATTATAGGTAGTATTTAATCCGTTCTTACCTGTCATATTCAATGCATTCTGATTAATTTCGGCATTCATACCGGAACCATAAATATTCTGATATGCCGGATATTGGTACAGACGACTCAACTGCACGTTAGAAGAGAATGAGACACCCCAGCCTGCACGAGCCTGAGCCTTTTTCGTCGTAATCAAAATAACACCGTTCGCACCGTCTGACCCGTACAAAGCCGATGCATTTGCACCTTTCAGAATTTCTATACTTTCTATATCATCCGGATTGATGTTGGCAGCAGCATTACCATAATCGAGTTCACCATTTTCTCCCATATCATTCATAATAGGGATACCATCGATCACATACAATGGTTGATTGTTTCCCGTAATAGAGTTATTACCACGTATAACTACACGAGTCGAACTACCTGGACCTCCTCCCGATATAATCTGAACCCCCGAAACCTTACCCTGTAACATATTCAACAAGTTCGCATCACGGGTCTGGGTCATTTCATCATCCATCTTTACGGTCTGACGTCCGTAAGTCAAAGATTTAGCATCACGACGAATACCCAAAGCCGTCACAACTGTTTCTTCCAACTCTTGAACTTTCGGTTTTAACGTGATTTTCAAGAAAGTCGTTTTAGAATTGACTGTAATGTTCTGCGGTACACATCCGATATATGTCACATTAATCGTGGCATTCTCAGGAATCTGTAACGTAAACTTTCCATCGATGTTAGTTGTTGTTGTCCGTTTCGATGACAAATCCCGTATCGTCGCACCAATCACAGGTTCTCCTTGCTCATCAAATACCGTACCTTCTAATTTACGGTTTTGTGCAGACAATGTCTGAAAAGAGGAAAGAATCAGTGCAAAGATCAGAGCAAAAAAACTCATTCGGAACGGACGTCATCCGATCTTCACATTCTCTATTGTTTTCCATAATTATAAAATAAATTTAATAAATGTGTGTATATCTCCTCGCTAAAAAAATTTTAGCGTAACAAAGATCAAAAAGCATAAGTTCAACAGGAATTTTCTTAAAAATATCAGATATAACAAAATCTATTTTTCTTACAAAATCTGACTTCCATGGCATCAAGAAAATCTTAAAATTAGAAAATTGAAGTGTCTGTTTAAATTTCCAGACACTCCTATTTTCCAGCACTCACTAACTATTTTACACTAACTAAAATACTTTTTACTTGATTTCCTGCAATAACCTGTACCGCATAAATACCAGAAGACAAGTTTACCGGAACTTCTTGAGCAAAAGCTCCCGCTTCTATAGATTTAGTAGCAGAAGATAGCAATTGAGAAGACATATTATATATATTGATCTTAACAACTGATGATTCAGAAATACCGATAACATGAATATTTCCATCTGCATAATATATATTCAATTCAGAATCAGATACAATACTTTTATCTACAGCCGAAGGATATACTTCCGAATCTTGTTCGATAGCTCCAATTGCACATTTTCCATCTGTAAATTTCCGTTCCAAATTCCGCCCATCTGTTGTTACATCAAACGCCTGCAACAAACGACCTTCTCCAAAAGTCAAACCTTCATTATCGGAAGGTAAAAACAGATATCCTTCATCAATATAATAGTCAAAATTATCCCAAAGTGAAAATCCTGCTTTAAGCTCTCCATTAGAGGAATAGTTCCAGCGATTTTCTTCTTTCAACTTAGCCAATTCTTCTTCTGTAGCAATAGCCGCATCAGCAGAAGTTCCTACTAACGCATATTGACCGCCGAAAGAGATGCGCCCCAACCATGAACGTCTCAAATCCAAATTGGCTACAACATCTTTATTTTTTGAATTCTGGAAATTAACATCTCCATAATAAAGATCGGGACGTCCATCATTAAGTTGCACTGGATTCGATGCGTGATTGTTCTCAATTATGCTATTCCAAATTCTCTTTCTCATTGCTTGAGGCGACAAGTCTCCGTCTGCATCCAGAGTGCGTATCCCCGCGGCATCATATCCATTACCGTTAAGAGCTCCGCTCATATTCTCGGTTATCGTACAATTTATAATATTAAACTCATTAGTCGACCGACCATATTTACAAAGAATAGCACCACCTGCACCTTGCGCATAGTTATAAAGAATCGTTGTATTTACCAGATTAAACTTTACAAAAAATCCTTGCATATTAGGAACAGCATTGTGCATATAAATAGCACCTCCGCCCTTTCCACCATCGGCGTTTCCGTTTCCATTCCAACTCGACATTGCAAAATTATCTGCTATAACACAATTTTCAAATGTGATAGGAGTCTCCGCTCCATTATTGGCAGCCCCTGTTTCTTCAAAATAAATAGCACCACCGGAATCATTAGCTCCATTATGGACCATACGACAATTTTTTACATGCAATTTATTATTCTTTCCATTGCTCAAAGAAATACCTATTGCACCGCCTTTATTCGCTGCGCCATAACCATCGGGAATTCCCCAAATACCACCTCCTGCATCATCCGACACCCAAGTAGCATTATTAGCATAAAAGAGTGTATTTGTAATATTAACAGCACCACCGCCCTGCCAAGAAATAGCACCTCCGAGACCACCGAAATTATGACGGAACTCACAATTATCCATATTGATGTTTGCTGCAATAATCACCATAGCACCTCCTTGATTACTGTTGTCATTACCACGAGTCAGGACTTTGTTCCCCGTAAAAAAACAATTTTCAAAATCGACACTTATACTTCTTATATAACAAGCACCTCCTGTATCACTAGCGCCTTTACCATTCGTAAAACGCAAGTTCTTAAAAGAATGTTTTCCACCGTTCAAACCTCCGTCAATCCGAAATATACGACTTCTATCACTTCCGGTAAACCCACAAGTCACGGTATCTTTCCCGATAAATGTCATCGGTACATCCAAAAATAATACACCCATATCTCCACCGTTTGCATTCCATGTGCGATATTCACGCTCTACTCCATCAGGACCTTTTAACGATTGAGGATAACCGGTAGCGTAATCTCCCGCATTACCGATAATATCTCTCCATCCCCCCGATTTTGAAGGTTCTTTAGTAATATCGATAATTCCGTCTACATAAACCTCCACAGGTGTATGCCCCATTGTATCTTGAGCCAAAGTCGGACTTTTATAAATTTCAGTAATTACACCACTAACCGAGGCCTTAGCTGTAGCCTCTGTCAATCCATCATTATCATCACTACCTTCAGGTGACAAATAATACTTCTTGGCATCAGCATAAGATGAAGTAAAAAGACCTGCAAACAAAATAGCAAGTGCTATCCTTTTCAGAGTACTTACATTTCTCATGATAATCAAGTTTTAATTCTACAATTTGTTATTAATTTATTATTGATTTAAGATCAATCTTTCTATCATATTAAAAAACTATTACATTTTTCAAATTCAAAACCCACAGTGTAAATTTTCAGCAAATCCTATTATTGCCTACTATTTCTGAAACAAAAGTATATCTGAAGTATTAATTCACCTCTTTATTTCATATTAATTAGCGATTAAAAAATAATTAAACAAAGAAATCAATGAAAATATTTTCAGGTCTCCAAATCAAATTTAAATCCGTCAAAACAATTAAAATATGCAGTAAATATGAATTAATTTTATCATAATCAATTAAAATACAAATAAATCAATATTTAAAAAATAAGTATACAAGATTTTTATACCAAGGATAAAACTATTCAATATTTCAAATAATTACCTATCAAAAATAATTTACAAAAAACTTCTATCAGCATTTCTATAATATTACAAAACTATTAATAGAGTAAGGCAAAGAAATGAATAAATCTATAATCACAGTTCATTCAATATCATTTTTAACAGACAACTTTCACATGATTTATATAAACATTTTTCTATTCGAATTAAAAAAAATATTTAGCATGTCTTCTCTGTCAGTATATCTATACATTAAGAATTCTATTTCCGATATTTTTCAGAAGCACTCCGATTTTACTATTAATGAACATAGCAAAAACAAACATCTATTTTTAACTAAATAACAGAAAGGAAATAATGAGTATTATAGCAGACTCTTATATATTTTGGTCCTATCATAACAGAAGTTGTTTCTCAATATATCTATTTTTAAGAGTATTTTCAGCCTCGATAAGAAAGACAAACAAAGCCTCATGACAGCAAAAAAAATAGAAAACAGATTGTCTAAACAAAAAATAAGGCGGTCATTTTGACCGCCTCAGAATCTGTTACAAATTATACTTCTAAAACCCAATCATCTTATTACATAAGCATCTCCTGTAATCTGGCATACAGAACTTTTTACCAATCCTTTCGACTTAGCCTCAGAAGTAGGCGACATTCCTCCTGCGTATATTGTTTTCTTACCCGGAAATACAGTTATGATCCCGTTATCATCCGGCAAAGACATATCTCTCGGAGAAATCTCGAACGAAAGCGTTTTTTCTTCTCCTGCTTTCAAATAAACTCGCTTAAATCCTTTCAAAGCCGTAATCGGAGCTTTTTCCACACCTTCATGAGAAAGATACAGTTGGACAACTTCATCCCCATCTTTCTTCCCTATATTTTTAACTTTTACCGAAACTTTTATCGGCTCACCGACTTTTCCCCCGGATACGACTTGCGGTACAGAATAATCGAACATCGTATAACTTAACCCAAAGCCGAATGGATACAACGCTTCACCTTTGAAATAGCGATAAGTTCTATTTGCCATAGAAAACGCTCCGAAAGGCGGCAAATCGCTATCCGAACGATAGAACGTAACAGGCAGCTTCCCCGAAGGATTATAATCGCCAAATAATACATCTGCAATTGCTTGTCCTGCAAATTGACCGCCATACCATGCATTCAGAATAGCAGGAATATTCTGAGATTCCCATTCTATACCTAAAGCACTACCCGTCATCATCACAAAAATAATCGGCAAACCCGCCTCTTTCATTTTTTTCATCAATTCAGTCTGTACTTCAGGTAAAGCAATTGTCGTACGGTCTCCACCTCGAAATCCATCGACCGAGATCGGCAATTCCTCACCTTCAAGACGAGGAGATATTCCCCCTACAAAGATCACCTGATCTACACCTTTTAAGCGTTCTATCAAAGCATTTAAGGTTTTCTCATCCGAAGGTTTCACACAATCTATCGCTCTATCGTAAATGACTTGTGTGCGCTTTCCGACTTTCGAACGTATTGCCTCCAGCGGAGTAATCACCTTGGAGGGAAAGCCGTTATAATTTCCCAATACAACAGTCGAGTCATCGGCATTCGGGCCTATAACAGCAATTTTCTTTAAATTTTTGCGTAAAGGCAATACATTGTCATTTTTCAACAACACAACCGATTCCCTGGACATTTTCAAAGCCAATGCCTTGTGTTCGTCACATTCAAGAACAGACAACGGAGTATCGGCATATTTTACCCGATCTGCAGGATCAAAAAGGCCCAAACGGAACCGGGTCATAAAAAGGCGCTTTACCGATTCATCGATCTGAGCTTCGGTAATAAGTCCTTGTTTCACGGCATCAACCAGTTTTACATATATATTCTGCCCACATTCAAGATCTGTTCCATGCAATACGGCATCAGCCGAAGCATGAGCAGCATCGGCGTGAGTTTTATGCTTCAAAAAATCATCAATAGCTCCGCAATCAGATGTCACATAACCGGTAAACTTCCATTGTTTTCTTAAAATATCCTGCATTAAAAGGTCATTTCCACAACACGGCTGACCGGCCAAAGCATTGTAAGCACACATTACGCTCGACACTTTCGCATCCACGACCAAATCTCTGAAAGCAGGTAAATATGTGTCCCACAAATCATACATGCTCACTTCTGTATTGAAAAAATGCCGGGAAATTTCCGGACCACTATGCACGGCATAATGTTTTGCGCATGCCGATGCTTTTAAATATTTAGGATCATCACCCTGCAAACCGTTGACGAAAGCTTTTCCTAAAGTTCCGGTCAAATAAGGGTCTTCTCCGTAAGTCTCCTGCCCTCTTCCCCAACGCGGATCTCGAAAAATGTTAATATTCGGAGTCCAATAAGTCAATCCATGATAAATTTCATGAATTCCTTTCGATATGGCATCATGATATATAGCCCGGCCTTCATCGGCAATAGATGACGCAACTTTTTGAAATAAAGCATCATCCCACGTAGCAGCCATACCTATGGCTTGTGGAAATACCGTCACCTTATAGGGTGTACGTCCAACGCCATGCAAACATTCATTCCACCAATCATAGGCCGGAATACCCAAACGCTCGATAGCCGGAGCTTTATTCAACATTTGGGAGACCTTTTCTTCCAATGTCAACCGAGATACCAAATCATCTACCCTTTTTTCGAAAGAGAGATCAGGGTTTTGAAACGGAAAAGTATTCTGAGCCTTTCCCGTATGAGCGCAAAAACCCCATAAAACAAATAAAACGCAATAAAAAATTTGATTTTTCATGTATGATAGTGTTTATGTTGATGATTAAAATTCAAGATATGCAAAAATAGCATTAATTTATAATCTCAAAAAATTACATTCACAAAGATCACGATTCTATATTAAAGAAATAAAAACATCTCGATTAAATACAAATTAAAAAAGGCATAAA
>OCQA01002393.1_pt1 | contig 10052 bp, 5 predicted proteins | sample 1538571 | NCBI WGS metagenome assembly OCQA01 (sample SAMN04571708, study PRJEB22368) | human gut metagenome | biome: human gut; material: stool | host: Homo sapiens | place: Luxembourg | collected 2012-09-28 | reverse complement strand
TTATATTTGCTTTCAACTCAATCAACAAATTTTGACCATGAAAAAAGCAAGCACCAATCACGAAGAGGGGGGGGGGAATTCGCTATGTCGTACCCCTGATTGAACGAATCGACGTACATGTAGAAAAGGGGTTTGCCGCAAGCGACGATCCCGAAAACGGAGGCGGAGGCGTGACCGAACTTACGTCCTACGACGACTCCTACGACAACTATTAAAGCGGAAGGACCATGAAAGACACTTTCCGCACATTATCGGTTATCGCTGCCATGACAACGGTAGCCGCTTGTTCCAACGGCATCGAGGAACAGAATCCCAACGGCCCGGCAACGGGCGACAAAATCCGCATCGAATTCACCGCTAAAAACCCGGGGACCGGCATCAACCCAACGCCCGCAGCCGAAACGCGCACCAGCATCCACATCGGCGACGGCTCGTTTGTATCCCGCTGGGACGACGGGAACGAGATGACCCTGCTCTACGGAAGCACTGCCGCCAAGGCGACTTACAACAGCGCAACCAAAAAATTCGCGACCGACATCACTCCGGGAACGCAGGTTTTCCACGCCTTCTCGCCCCACGTCGAGAACTCCTATGACGGCAGCGTCTTCACAATTCCGTTCGGGAATCTGCGCACGCAGAACGGCAACAACTTTAACCACCGTTACGATCCGCTGATCACCACGGAGCCACGGACCGCCGACCCGGCATCCGACGAACTGGTCTTCACGCTCAAACGGCTGACTTCGATCCTGAAATTCGAAATCTCGGGCGGCAGCGATCCGGTGAAAGCCCTGCTGCTGACGGCGGACGAAAACCACCCCGTCTCCTCGTCCGGATTCATCGGCGTGACCGACGGCACGGGCAGTATCGACGCAACCGTCCTGAACGGCATCTCGGTAAGCTCGAATGTGATCGCCATGACTTTCGACGAAGGCACGGCCCCGACAATGGCCGACCTGCACGCCTATTTCAACCTGCCGGAGGCCCAATACGAGACCCTGAAACTGGACATCATCACAGGAAACGGCCAAATCGGGAGCATCGATCTCTCGGGCCTTCCCGCATTCAAGGCCGGCGAACTTTATCGCCTGAAAAAAACCAGCTCCCCTGCGTTCGTGCAGATCGAAAAGCCGTACCTCGACTGGCCCGGACAGGACATGGACATTCCGCACGAGATCATCGACGAAAACGGCGACATCGTGCTGGATTATCCCGCGGCAATCACAATCAACGCCCCGGCAGGCATCGCACAACTGTACGTAGACGTCGTCTCCCCGGCCTTGAATGCTCTGGGAATCGAACGGCTCGACCTCTTCAACGAAACACAGCTGCCCATCGGAATCAACTATTCCGACCTGGGCCTGAACTGCACGACCCAGATCCAGTATAAGAAATCCACGCTGTTCGACATTACGCGGCTCGTTCCGATGATTCCGCTGCTGAAAGCCGATCTGGGCAGCCTGGTTTACGGCGACCACACGTTTAACGTCACGGTCGTCGACCTGGCGGGTAACCCGGAAACCCAGTCCCTGACCTTCAGGTGCAGCCGGGTGGAGTGCTCGGCAAGCGACCTGTGGGCCAACACGGGTACGCTGTCGATCTATGCCATCGACCCGCAAGCCCAGTCGGTCGTTGTGAAATACCGGGCGGAAGGCGCTTCCGCATGGCACGAGCTGACGGCCGAGGCCGTCGACGCCGCCAACGGGACGTGGAAAGCCGACATCACGGCGGACAATGTCTGGAGCCAGGAGACGAACCCGAGCGGACTCACGATATACATTCCCGATTCCAACGCCGGCATTTTCGCGCAAAAGAGCTATGAATACGAACTTTTGGTCGACGGCAGCCTCCTGGAAACCGGAAAATTCGCTCCCGAAAACAACGGAGGCGACATAATTCCGAACGGTGATATGGAAAGCAGTTCCCTGCCATGCTACACAGAAAACGATAGTGCGACAACGTCTTTCTGGGGCAGCGGCAACAACAGTTTTGCAAAAACACTGTGCAGTCGTTCCACCTTTAAGGGTATGGGCGGAAGTTCCTGTGCCAAGTTGGAAGCTACGCTGGCCGGAGTTCTCATATGGAAATATTTAGCCGCCGGAAACCTCTTCTCAGCAACTTTCGAGAAACCTTCGACGACAGGATTCGTTCGTTTCGGACAAAATTACACCTATACGGCGCGTCCTACGGCCCTGAAACTAAAATATCATGCACAGATCGGGAAAGTCGACCAGAATACACACGGCGGTCCATTGAAAACAGGAGAACAGGACAAAGCCCGGATTTTCGTCTGTATCATCGACTGGGACCAGCAACATGAGGTGACTTCCGGAACGAATGCGCCCACAGGCATCTGGGATCCCGAAACGACGATAGATCCCGGCGAAGGGAAGATCATCGGCTACGGCTCGCTGTTCATCGAAGGCAATACCGAAGGTGACAGTATGATCGAAACCGAACTGAAGATCAATTATTATGACAAGGTAACCAAACCGAGCAAAGCCTACAAATTGATTATTTCGTGTGCCACAAGTGCATACGGCGATTATATGAATGGCTGTTCGAGCAATGTCATGTACGTAGACGATTTCGCGTGGGTCTACTGATCCCGCGAACGGACCGGAACTGCGCTCCGGTGAAAGCAAAAAGCATAAACCACAGATAATCAAGATATATAAAATCTATCTTTTGCACGAATCTCAGGCAGAAGAGCCTGAAAAAGCAGAATTCGACGGGAGTTGCGTTATCAAATCGCACTCCCGTCGAATTACTTTAAACAGGATATATTCGACTAAATGGGATCGTTAAAATGCCATTGAAAAAAGGCCTATTTACCTGTTTCCTGCAACAACATACCCGTTGTCAACAATAAATCGACATGCGCCATCACCAGATCATAGCGTGCGGAGAGCAAATCGACAGCCGCGTTGAAATAACTGATCTGCACATCACGGAAGTCGAACTGCGAAAGCGTTCCGGAAGCGAATTTCTGTTCCGCGATCCGCAGACTCAATTCAGAGGTCGCCAGCTGCTCCTCACGCAGACCGACCAACTCCCGGCGAAGCAGGAAAGCGTCATACTGCTTGTCGACATCATAACTGACCGAAAGTTTCATATCTTCGAGCGACAGTTTCTCGATTTCATGGTTGATCTGCGCCACCCGCACGGCACGCCGCCGCTGACTGCCGTTGAAGATATTGAATGAAATCTTCGCGGAAACATAAGGCTGTATCTGGCGGTTGTCGATTCCGGCAGTACGATTGTAAGCGTAACCGGCTCCCACGCCCACATTCAGACTCGGATAATAATCCGAACGGGCGACGAGCGTCTCCTCGGCGCGAAGCCGGATAGCAGCATACTGTTTGCGGATCGAAGCATTGTCGCTTTGCGCGATCCGGTGCAGTTCGGCCGGATCGAGTCGCTCGTCGATCGCCGGAATGCTGTCCGTCAGCGTCCAATCGCCTCCGCGCTCCACGGCAAGCAGGAATCCCAACTGCCGGCGAGCGTCCTCATAATTGTTTTTCTGGCTCAGATAGGTGGCCCGATCCTGCAACCAGGCATTCTTCGCCTGCAACAATTCGAGATTGCGGACCACACCCAGGTCCGCCGCATGCTGCTCACGGCGGAAGCGGTCCATGGAAGCGTCCATCAGCTGTTGCGCAATCGTCACCTTTTCCGATTCCAGAACGGCCAGATAATAGGCCGAGATGATCGACCGCACCGTATTCTCGATCAGCACGGTCTGCGAACCTTCGGCCTGTTCCTGCGCCGCATCGAGTTTGGCTTTCGTACGCCACACGCGAAAACCGCCGAAAAGGGTCCACGACAAGTCGAGGCTGGGCTGCACGCTCAACGTCGAATAATCCTCCGTGTCCGACCCCTGCGGCATCGTACGGCTGAAATTAGTGGAAGCCCCGACCGCTACGGACGGATAAAGTCCGGCGGCGCCCCACGTATTGTTCACGGCCGAAGTCCGGGTTTGCAGTTCGCCGACTTGAAGATCGTAATTATTCCTCAACCCGATATCGATCGCCCTGGCCAGTGTCAGAGCATTTCCGTTCTGTGCAGCCGCCGGCTGCCGCACGGCCCCGAACAAACAGATCGCCGCACAAAGTACACTATATCGCATCATAGTTTTCATTCGTTGAAATCCGTATTCTGCACCATGTCCTTTACTGCCGTTTCCGCGCTTTCGGGCGTGGCATCCGGATGCCGGAGCCGCCGAAAGAAGAATTTGAACCGGTTGGCCGTCTTGATAAGCACCGGGAAGCACGTCAGTATGAAAAACGTCCCGAACAGGATGCCGTACCCGAGCGTAATGGCCATAGGCAGGACGAAACGGGCGTCGCTGCTGCCTTCGCGGATCAGCGGGAACAATCCGGCCGTCGTCGTCAGCGACGTGAGTATAATGGGTCGGAAACGCGACCGGGCAGCCTCGACGACCGCCTCGTCGACTTTCATCGACAATTTCAGGCAATCGTTGTAGCGGGAGATGAAGACTACAGCGTCGTTGATAATCGTTCCCGAAAGGGCCACCATGCCCCAGATGGTCATCATCGAAAGCGGCACGCCCTCGATCCAATGCCCCCAGATCGCCGACATGCACCCCACGGGGATCATCAGAACCACGAGCGACATCTGAAGCGTCGAACGCAGGTAGATGACCAGTATCATAACGATGATGAACAACGCGATCATGTAGAAACTCTTGATGGTCTGCATCTCGTCGCGCATGTCCTTCATCTGCCCCTGCTGCATGTACGTAATATCCGGATAGCGTGCGAGAATTTCGGGCAGGATATGCTGCTCGATCTCCTCCATGACAGGAATCACCGACGCCGAAGCGTCTTCCATATAGGCGTCGACGCGAATCTCCTTCCGCCCGTTGTAGTGGTTGATCGAAAGGACGCTGCGGCCCAGATCCAGGTCGCACAGTTCGCCGAGCGGATAGACGCCGTTCGACGTGCGGATCATCATTTTAACCAGATCGCCCATCGTCCTGCGATCTGTATCGGGATAGCGGACATAGAACCACACCTCGTCCTTGCCCTCCTGCAAACGCTGCGCGAGCGATCCGTAAAATGCCTCGCGAACCTGCCCCATCACCTGCTGCTGGGTGAGTCCCAGGCTGTAAGCCAGCGGCTTGAGCCGAACACGGACCTCCTGGCCGCCAAGCTGCGCATTGTCGATAACATTGTACAGCGCGTCGAGTTCGCGCAGACGGGCCTGAAATTCGGAACTCGCCCGTTCGAGAGTCTCCATGTCATAGCCGAACAGACTGATCGAGACCTGCGCTCCGAAACGGTGTCCGGCGCCGATGGCGAACTTGTAGGCGGACGGGATCGTCCCCAGCTCTTTCGATATGCAGGCCTTGATCTCGTCCGTTCCGATCTCCGACTGGTCGAGACGCCGCAGGAAGACCACCACCGACCCGGCATGACTGCCTGTCTCGCTGCCCGAAAAAGCGGTCCCCGTGCGCATGTTGATCAATTTGATGAACGACGGTTCCCGATAACGCTCCATCAGCATGGAATCGACCCGCCAAACAACGGATTCGATGCGTTTGAGTTCAGCCGTCAGCTGATCGTAATTCGTACCCGGTTTCATCGCCAGTTCGATATTGAAGCTGTCTTCGTTCATCGACGGCAGGATCGTAAAGCCGATGCGGCCGCCGCCGATCAATCCGGCCGTCAGCAGGAAGCAGGCGGCGAGCGACGACAACACGACCGACCGGTGTCCGAGAGCCCAGCGAACGAAAGGCAGATAGACCCGTTCGCACAGCGAGCGCATTCCCCGGTCGAATCCGCTGCGGATACGCCCGTAGAACGAAGTGGTCGCAGGCGGCGCCAGAACCTTGGCCGACGCACAGTGAGCCGGAAGCATGAACATACTCTCCAACAGGGAAAACAGCAGGCAGACGATAACGACCACCGCCATTTCATACATCATTTCGAGATTGCCCTGGATGAAGAGAATCGGCAGAAACGCGACCAGCGTCGTCAACACGGAAACCAGTACGGCGGGCAGCATCTCCATCGTTCCTTCGACGGCCGCTTTCCGCGCCGGCAACCCCTGCTGAAACCGCGTATAGATATTTTCGCTGATGACGATACCGTCGTCGACGAGGATTCCCACGATGAGAATCATGCCGAACACCGATATGAAATTCATGGTCAGCCCCATGAGCACCGCCACGACGAACATGCTGAGGAAAGCCATCGGAATGCCCCACGCCACCCACACCGACAGGCGGAAGCTCAGGAACAGCGACAAACACAACACCACCAGCAGCATACCAGCCAAACCGTTGCTGTACAGAATATTGAGTTGTCCGCGGAGCGTTTCGAGAAAATCGTGCATGAATTCGAGCCGATAGCCGTTATCGCGCTCGTTGAACTCGCGGATGTAGTCGTGCAGATAGGCGGAGATACGCTCCAGGTCCTCGGTGGCCAGGTTGTCGATGCGGAACATGACGTTGCGCTCGCCGTCGACATAGCTCGCCGTCGGAATATCCTCGAAGATCATCCGTACGTCGGCCACGTCTCCCACACGAATCAGATCGCCGTTGGCATTGGCCCGCACCACGATTCGCTCCACATCGTCGGCTGAAACCGACCGGTAGCGCGAATTGATTTTGATCTCCTCCCTGGGATTTTTGATCTTGCCGCCGTAAATATCGACATTGTTGGCGGCAATGGCATTCTTGATCTCCGAGAAGCTCATGCCGTAACGCTGCAACACCTCTTCACGAACCTCGACGGACATCTCCATCCGCGCAGGATAGCCGATCAGCGTCACCTGCGAGATCAAGCCCGAACCCAGGAAGTCGTCTTCGATACGCTGGGCCGTGCGCTTCAGCGACATGATGTCCTCCGGTCCGCGGGTCTGGGTCAGAGCCAGGAATCCGGAAAGCGACGTAGTTTTGGTCTTGGTGATGACCGGATTCTCCGCCCCGGCAGGGAAATTCGAAATTTTGTCTATCGCGTTCTTGATGTCGTCCAACACCACGTCGACATCGTAGTCGGTGCGGATGAGTATGGACACGAGCGACTGGTTCTCCATGGATTTGGAACTGATCTCCTTGACTCCGACCACGCCCCGCAGAGCATTTTCGACGAGCGTCGTCACGCCCTCCTCCATCTCCTTGGGCGTGGCGCCCTGATAGGTCACCGATACGGTGATCAGCCGGGACTCGGTGATCGGGAACGAAGCCTTGCGGATAGAAAACAGGGCCGCAATGCCGAAGACCAGCGTCAGGAATACCAACGCCTGCGCATAGAACGGATACCGAACGAATGCAGTGATTGCTTTCCGCATGACTATTTCGTTTTATCCGACGCCCGACGACCTTTCAGCAAACCGATCTCCATCCCGTCGGAAGGATTGACCAGCGATTCGGCAACGACGAGCGTTCCGGGTTCCAGGCCGCGCAAATAGGCGTAATCCTCATCCACATAAACGACCTCGACCGACCGGGCGCGCAGGCGGCCGTCGATGCAGGCATAAACCGTATCGTCGCCGAAGAGGGCTTCGCGCGGCAGGCGCACGACCTCTTTGAGCCGGGCCGCAGCAATACGCACCCGGTAGAGCTGGCCTGAAATCAGATTGCGGCCGGGAGTTTCGACCCGAATATAGACCTTCACGCGCTGTGTGTTCTCATCCACGAACGGGGCGATGCGGGCGACCGTACCGCGGAAACCGCCCCTTTCGTCCTCCACCGTCACGGCGCTGCCGCAGGAAAAATAACGCACATAATCGGGTTCGAGCCGGTCGGTCTGGGTGATGGTGGCGATCTCTCCCCCGACGGAGGCGATGGCGCCGACCTCTTTGCTCACCGTCGAAAATACGCCGTCGAAAGGGGCGTAAACGGCGTATTTGCGCAGATTGATCTCGGCCTGCCGAACTCCGTAGTATTCGGAAATGACATTCCGGACTGCCAGATAAACTTTCTCCTTCGCACTGTTGATCGCCGGAAGCAGCGGCAGGTCCTCGTCGACGGAAAGTCCGTTGAAGAAGGCGTTCCATTTGTCCGCCTCTTGGGGAAAGTCCACGGCCAGATCGGAAAGCTGCTGCGAAAGCAAACTCATATAACGGCTCCGGGCAGCCATCAGCGATGCGCGCGCGTCGTCGTCATAGAGCCGGACGAGCAGGTCTCCCTTCCGGAAACTCGTTCCTTCACGCAGCGCGACCGGCCCTGCGACGATGCGCGCGCTGACCTCCGAGCTGAGCCGGACCGTCGCCCCGGCATGAACCTTCGCAAAACAGGTGTAAACGACTTCGTAGTCCCGCAAGGCGACCGTATCGGCCCGGACGTGTACGACACTTTTCTTCGCCTTGTTCTTCTCGGCGACCGGTTTGGTTACGACCATATAGCGGTACGCACCATAGGCCGCAATCAGAATGAAAGCGACCAGTACTGCCTGCAATAATCTATGTTTCTTCATATCAGGATCTGTTCGGGAAAATTAACACGGCGATGAACCCGTAAATGCCGAATACGGCCGTCAAGGCAAGATCGACGAGATGGAATGCGCCCGTGAGCCTGCAACGGTTCAGCCGTTTGACGACGAGCAGCAGGAGTGTGAAAAACAGGTTGACGAGCCAGAACTGCCGCACCGGATTGGGAATGGGAATGAAATGCGCATATCCGGGCGTCAGCATGATGCGGAACGGGAATATCCGCTCTTCGGCAGCGGCGGCGGTAGTTGTTCACTGCGATCGCGCAACGGTCGACTGGCCCGAAATCGCGATCGAGGACATACATCGTGCTGCTGTCCTGCTCAAGATTCTTGTACGAACGGAAATAGCGGTTGTAGGTCAGCATGAACCGGCCGTTGTTCTTTCCGATAGGCAGTTTTTTCAGCGTATAGTCGGTCAGCAGCGCATAAAGCTCGTTATCGGGAGTGAAGATATGGCAGTAAATCTCCCCCGGCACGTGACATTTGATCTGCTTGATCTCGAAATCGTTGTCAATGGCCTTCACGCGCGGTGCGTCGTGGACCATCAGCAAATGAAAGAGTTTGCCGCGGGCGTCGACCGCGAAATAGCCGTCGTCGCGGGATTTGATCGGCGAAGGAATGCCGAAGATGTCCCGCGCCGGAGCACGGAACCCGGCTTCGCGAAGCGCCTCGTCGAAAATCCGGCTCTTCTGTGTATCGACGCTATTCGTCGCAGCGTCGATGAACTCGATGCCCCGCTTGCCGATCCGGAAGAGGTCGTGCGGCAGATCGACGCCCGGATGTCCGGGACACGACTCGAACAGGGGAGCCAGCGCGAAATCGAATCCGCGGTCCCCGATGAGCATCACGCGGCGCACGCTCCGCAGCACCTCCTGCGTGAGCGGCTCGCCCATAAGCGAATCGGGCATCATGCCCAGCATCTTCAGCTTGCGCGCATTGTCGAAAGGAAGCAGCCGGGCATATTCGTTTTCGGTCAGCGAATTGCCGTTGCGGTCGTAATATATCATGCGGTTGGCTTGCCGGAGCGAATCGTACACCTCTTCGCTGAACACGAAATCGCGCTTCACCTCGCTGTAATAGAGCAGGCGTTTGCCCGCACGCTTCTCAAACCGGCTGCGGAACAGATCGGGCAGATAAAAGCCCAAAATCAGGATGGTGGTGAACACCAGCAGCACTCTTACAATTTTCGCCGTCATATCTACAACTCCCCCTTATTGAACCGACGGGCCGTGAAGAGCACCGAGACACTCGAAACTCCCGTAAGAGCCGCAAGCACCGGCAGAAGCGTCTCCACATTGCCGACAGCAAATTTTCTCATAAATACCGAAATCAGCAGATAGGCGACGATAAAATAGAAGAAGCGGAATTTCCCCACCGGTTCCATTGCAATCATCGCTATCCAGAAATAGGCCGTCATGCCACCCAGCACCCACGGCATCATCGTCACCAGTGCTGCCCGGATTACCTCGGCGGGAAGGTAGACGGCCGTCAGCCCCACGAACAGCAGCAGGCAGCAGGTCAGAATCGCCGACAACAGCAGAAATCCGTAAAGCACCATGCTGTAAACGACCCGAACCGGTCCGAGCGGCAGGT
>OCQA01002388.1_pt1 | contig 10072 bp, 13 predicted proteins | sample 1538571 | NCBI WGS metagenome assembly OCQA01 (sample SAMN04571708, study PRJEB22368) | human gut metagenome | biome: human gut; material: stool | host: Homo sapiens | place: Luxembourg | collected 2012-09-28 | reverse complement strand
ATCCTGCGGCTGCAAAGTATCGTGGGCTCTCCGAGGGGGAACGGGGAATGCGGCTTCTGCGGAAGCCTCTGCCGTGGCTTGCAAGTAGTACCCACTTTGCAAAATCCACGGCGTGACCGCCAGCCTTTCAGCAATCGAATTTGCTTCAACGCTGCCGCCCACAGGCAGAGAGAATTTTGAAAATCCTCTCCGCCATCCATCTCAAAATCTGCGGGTTTTTCGATGGAGACGGGGATGCGAGGGGCTGTGTCAGCCAATGCTTTACCTTGTCTGCCAGCAACAGGAGCGTGGCACGCTCCTGTCACAGTTCCCAAGGAGGAGTAGTCCATCGGTAGCTCTGCGGCACTCCACGCCGGTCAAGATACTCCTGCCGCGCCTGCTCCCGTTCTTCTTCGTTGGGAGCGGTTTTGTACCGGGAATAGAGCTGCCGGTTCAGCATGGCGTCGAGCTTTTGCTCCAAGCCCTGCCGGATTTCTTCTTCAAAATCATCCTCGCCCCGCAGATGGTACATGGCGAGGTCGATGAACAGATCATAGGGGATTTGTACGCTTTTCATTTTCCTATCCTTTCCTATCCGCGACGGTCGCAACGATTGCGACGGTTGCTTTGATGGCATCATTTCCACCGTCGCGACCGTCGCAGCCGTCGCGCTGTCCTCAGTCGATTACTTCGTACTCAACATTGTCAATTATCATATAGGTGAGCTTCACCTGCCGCCCGAAGTGTTTGGCCCTGTTCTCATACCTCACATGGTACTCGTCCAGCAGCCTGCCGGATTTAACGTTCAGGTATTTGGTGAGAGCGTTTGCCGCCATGCCTGTGTTGACCGTCTCCGCAAGCTCGGTCGGGCTGCCTGTCCATTCTCTGCTTTCGGAGGAAACAAGCTGGGAAACCGTATCCAATACCGGGTCGGGCGGCTCCTGATACGGTTCGTTCTCTGTCCGTTCAAGGCTCCATATCTGCGTGTCGGCATCTTTTTTCAGATATAGAATCTGATCCTGTTGATCTCGCCCCACGGCATCGACCGTGGCCTCCAATGCTGTCCGTTTCTTCTTCTGCATCAGGAGTGCTCCGTCTGCACAACCGAGAAGTCCTGTTGTGCCGGAGATCGTTTCAAAGCTGTCCCCGGCTGGCTGCTTTCTTGTGTGATGGACGGCAACGATGCAAATGCTGTGTCTGTCCGCAAAACGCTTGAGCCTGCCGATGATCTCATAGTCGCTGGCGTAGCTGTAAGCCTCGCCTCCGGCCTCCCGAATCTTCTGCATGGTGTCAATGATAACCAGCTTCGTGTCGGGGTGTTCCTTTATGAAATTCTCAAGCTGCTCGTCAAGACCGTTTCCGATTTTGTTTGCTGCCGTTGCAAAATGCAGGCTGGCGGTATCTGCCACGCCGTACATCATAAACATTCGACTCTGGATTCTCTGGAAATCATCCTCCAGTGCAAGGTACAGAACCGTACCCTGATGGACTTCATAGCCCCACAGCCTTTGCCCTGTGCTGACATGGTAGGCAAGCTGCGCTACCAGAAATGATTTTCCGATTTTGGGCGCTCCTGCGAGGATATATGCCCCGGAGTAGAGCAGACCGTCTATGACGGGCGGTCTGCTCTTGTAGGCGGTCTGATACAGCTCTGTCATGGAAACCGTATGAAGATAATGCGGGTCGTTCATGCGTCGGATTCTCTCACGCATTTCCTCAATATTTTCCTCCGGGGGATTGCTTTCGCAGGTTTCATGTGGTATGCTCTGGTAGGTTGAATTGTGAGGCGGCTGCCCTCCATCTGCTCCAACAGATGGGATGAGGGCGGTCGTTTTCTCATTTTCCGTCATTTCGCTCACCTCCGGGAATCTGGAAGCCGTAGAACTTCTGCTTGAAATACTGGGCAGGACATTTTCCGGCAACGGTCAGATAGCCCTGGGATTTCAGCTCTCTGTTCATCTCCCGGACGATCTGATATGACTTGCTGCGGCTGATGCCCATAATCTCCGCCACCTCTGCCGCTGTGATAAATTGTGCTCTCATAGTACCTCCTGTTTCAAAGTATTTTTCTTGGATTACGCATCTTCCATTCATTCAAACTCTGCCAGCTCTGCCGAAAAGCGTATCATAAGTACATATTTATTATACGCACATAAGATGCATCTGTCAAGCCTTTGCGAAATAAAAATATGTACTTGCAATTCGCTTTATCCTGTGGTATGATATGTACGAGGTGAATCAGATATGGACAATTTCGATTATCCCGCCATTGGGCAGAGAATCAAGCAACTCCGAAAACGGAAGGGGCTGAACCAAACCGAGCTGGCACAAATGCTGAAAAAATCTCTCCGCACCGTACAGAAGTACGAAACCGGAGAGATTGAAGTGTCGATTGCCGTTGTCAATCAGATCGCAGACCTGCTGGACACGACCTCAACCTATATTCTTGGGTATGAATCCAGCACGACACAGATCAGGACGCTTGCTGATGTGATGGACTTCCTCTTTAAGCTGGAAACGGTAGAGGGCATCGACTTCAAGATCAATGTGCAGAAGCCGCCCCGCAGCAAGCAATGGGAGTGCTCGGTTTCCTTTGATGGAAAGAGCACGGCGGAGTTCAATGCGGATATGTGCCTCTTTCTTGAACAGTGGGAGGACGAGCGCAGCGAGCTTCGCGCCTATAACTCCACGCAGGCAGCATATAAGCGCTGGAAGGAGCAGACTTTGGCATATTACGCCGCGAACGCAGTCAAATGCACAGAGCCGGAGGAGCTTGACCGCGATGAGCGAATCGCAAAGCGGACGGAGTTTCTGGAAAAGGAATACGGTAAAAGCGAGAGTAACGAGTGAATAACCTGATCAAAGCCTGATTCTTGAGGGAAGGAGGTAAAAATGTCAGTAACAAAAGACGGCGACACCGGTCGCTGGATGTCGCAGATCCGGGTAACGGACTGGACAGGCAAGACCATCCACAAGAAGAAGCGTGGCTTTGCCACCAAGAAGGAAGCCCTGCAATGGGAACGTGACTTTATCAGCCAATCCACGGGCAGCCTCGGCATGACCTTCGGTGACTTCATCTCTCTGTATGTCAAGGATATGGAGCACCGCCTCAAGCCCTCAACCGTTGCCAGCAAGAAATGGCTGATCGACCTGAAGGTAACGCCTTTCTTCAAGAAAATCCCGCTGAACGAGATCAAGCCCACTCACGTGCGCCAATGGCAGAACTCCCTGACCAGCTACCGGGATGAAAACGGCAAGCCTTACGCCCAGACCTATCTCAAGTGCATCAACAACCAGCTCACGGCGATTTTCAACTACGCAGTCAAATACTATGGGCTGAAAGAAAATCCCTGCCACAAGGCGGGGAGCATGGGCAAGAAGAAAGCCGATGAAATGCTGTTCTGGACAAAGGACGAGTTCCAGACATTTATCGAGAGCATGAAAGACCGTCCCGCCAGCTACACGGTATTCATGACCATGTACTACACGGGGATTCGGGAGGGAGAGCTGCTGGCACTCACACCGTCGGACATCGACTTCGAGAAGAAGACCCTGACGGTGAACAAGAGCTATCAGCGCCTCGGCAAAGAGGATATTATCACCACTCCGAAAACACCGAAAAGCATCCGTACTATCCCTATTCCCGACGGCCTTTGCAACTGTTTGCAGGAGTATATGTCCCATTGCTACGGGCTGCAAAAGGATGATCGGCTGTTTCCCTACACCAAGAGCTTTCTGTATCACGAAATGGAGTATGGCTGCAAGGCATCGGGGGTAAAGCGCATCCGGGTGCATGACATTCGACACAGCCACGCCAGCCTGCTGGTGGAGATGGGCTTCTCTCCGCTGCTGATCGCGGAGCGGCTCGGACATGAAAAGGTACAGACAACGATGGACACGTACAGTCACCTGTATCCCAACAAGCAGGTGGAGGTAGCCAGACAGCTTGACGGCATTATGCCGTGAGCCTCTGGCTACAAAAATCGCTGCAAATGTAGCCAATTTGTAGCCGCTAAAAAAGAAAAATCCTGAAAAACGCTGTATTACCAACGCTTTTCAGGATTCGGGAAACACTAAATATTTATTCCCACTCCACCGTTGCCGGCGGCTTGGAGGTGATGTCATAGCAAATTCTGTTGATGTGCTTCACCTCACCCACGATCCGGCCGGAGACCTTGTCCAGCAGCTCATAGGGCAGGCGGGACCAGGTGGCTGTCATAAAGTCCTGGCTCTGCACGGCCCGCAGCGCCAGCGTGTAGTCGTAGGTGCGCTCGTCGCCCATGACGCCCACGCTCCGCAGATCGGTCAGCACTGCGAAGAACTGGCTGGTGGTGCGGTCCAGACCGGCCAGCTTCATCTCCTCCCGGAAGATGGCGTCCGCCTCCCGCAGAATGGTCAGCTTTTCCTCGGTGATATCGCCGATAACGCGGATGGCCAGACCGGGACCAGGGAAGGGCTGCCGCCACACCAGCTCGTCCGGCAGACCCAGCTCGGTGCCCAGCTTCCGCACCTCATCCTTGAACAGCCGCCGCAGCGGCTCCACGATCTCCTTGAAATCCACGCAGTCCGGCAGACCACCCACGTTATGGTGGCTCTTGATGACCACGCTCTCTCCGCCCAGGCCGGACTCCACCACATCGGGATAGATGGTACCCTGAGCCAAGAAGTCCACCGCGCCGATCTTCTTGGCCTCTTCCTCAAAGACCCGGATGAATTCCTCGCCGATGATCTTCCGCTTGTGCTCCGGCTCGGTAACGCCAGCCAGCTTGCTCAGGAAGCGCGGTCCCGCGTTGACGCGGCGCACATCCACATGGAACTGGTGCTTCATCACCTGCTCCACCTGGTCGCCCTCGTCTTTTCGCAGCAGTCCGTGGTCCACGAAAATGCACGTCAGCTGATCGCCCACCGCCCGCTGCAAAAGCGCTGCCGCCACCGAACTGTCCACGCCGCCGGACAGCGCCAGAAGCACGCGGCCGTCGCCGATCTGCCGCCGGCACTCCGCCACGGCTTCGTCCAGATAGGACGCCATGCTCCACTCGGCGCTGAAGCCGCATACCTTGTACAGGAAGTTTTCCAGCACCTGCATACCGTACTCCGTGTGCTGCACCTCCGGGTGGAACTGCACGCCATACAGTTTCCAATCCGCGTTTTCCACAGCGGCGAAGCCGCAGCCGTCGGTGGTCGCGATGACCTTAAAGCCCGGGGCGATACGCTCCACCTCCACGCCGTGGCTCATCCAGCACACGGACGTCTCCGGCACACCGGCAAACAGGGGGGAGGCCGTGTGGGTCAGCTGGATCTTGCCGTACTCCCGCGTCTCCGCCTTGCGGCACTGACCGCCCAGCAGCTGCATCATCAGCTGCTGTCCGTAGCAGATGCCCAGCACGGGGATGCCCATTTCAAACAGCGCTCTGTCCACCATGGGGGCGTTGGGCTCGAACACGGTGGCGGGGCCGCCGGTGAGGATCAGCGCATCTGGCCCAAAGGCGCGGATATCCGCCATGCTCAGCCGATAGGACTTGATCTCGCAGTATACGCCGCACTCACGGACACGCCGTGCCACCAGCAGGTTATACTGCCCGCCGAAATCCAGAACCAGCACCTTTTTCATGTCAGTCGTCCTCCCGGAAGCGGATCACGCCGTTCTCGGCGCTGTCGATAACGGCCAGGGATTTGATGGGATAGCCCTCCCGGCGCAGGCTGTCACCGCCGTCCTGAAAGCCCTTCTCCACCGCCACGCCGATGCCCGCCAGCTGCGCGCCGGCCTTGTTCACGATGTCGATCAGGCCGCGCATGGCGTAGCCCTTGGCCATGAAGTCGTCAATGATGAGAACCTTGTCGTCCTTGGTGATCCAGTCCTGGCTCACCAGCAGTGTGACCTTTTTCTTGTAGGTGTAAGAAAAAATATCACTCTGGTACAGACCGCCCTCGATGTTGTCGCTCTTGGCCTTCTTGGCAAAGACCATGGGTACACCATACCGTTCGGCGCAGATCGTCGCCAGCGCAATACCGCTGGCCTCTGCCGTAAGCACCATCGTGATATTTTTTACGTCAAAATACTTGGCAAACTCGTCCGCCAGATCCCGCATCAGCGCCGTGTCGACGCGATGGTTCAAAAAACCGTCCACCTTGATGATGTTACCGGGCAGGACGCGGCCCTCCCGCAGGATACGCTCCTTCAGCTGCTGCATGACCACCACTTCCTCTCGTGAGATATAGTACACCTACTATACCTGATTTCGCAGGGAAAAGCGACAGGGAAAAACGGAGAACTATTTAGGCGTGTTTTGCTGTTTTTTGTGGGTTTTACCGGAGCGAAAAGCCCTGCTCATAGCTTGGATAAGCTGTCCTTGACAAAGTCCGTGAACCGCTCCGCGGCAGCGGACTGGGGCACATCGCTCAGCAGGCACATATCCACGCTGCGGGCCGGTATCTCAAAGGAGGTCTTCAGCTTTTTCAACCGTCCGCTGTCCAGCTCCTTCCGGACAAACTCCTCCGTCACGCCGGCCACACCGAAGCCGATGGCCGCCAGGTCCACCAGCAGGCTCCGGGCGCCCAGCTCGATCTCCGGGTTCAGCTTCAGCCCATTCTGCAAAAAGAACCGTTCCAGATACAAACGGCTGGAGGCCTTGCGCTCCAGCAGGATCAGCGGGAACGCCGCGATCTCCTCCAACGTGTATACATGCCGGAAGTCACAGGGATACTCCGCCCCTGCTACAAAGATAGCGTGGGTGTCGAAGCAGGGATATATCCGCAGCCCGGCATCGTCCGCCGGTGTGCTGGCAAAGGCGATGTCCACCTTGCCGGAGCGCAGCAGCCCCAGCACCTTGTGGCTTCGTCCGGACACGATCTGGATGTGGATGGCAGGGTGCCGCTTGTGGAACGTGTCCAGATACGGCAGCAGGAACTGGCTGGTCACGGTGTCGCTGGCGCCGATGGTCAGCTGTCCCATCTGCAATTCTCGGGTCTGGCTCAGCTTTTCCTCGCCCGTCTCCAGCAGGCCCATGGCGCTGCGGACGTACTCATACAGCATCTGCCCCTCGGCGGTCAGCGTCACGCCACGGCTGTTCCGCGCGAATAGACGGGTCTGCAGGTCGCGCTCCAGCTGCTTGATGGACTGGCTCACCGCCGACTGGGAGATATACAGTGCCTGTGCCGCGGCCGTGATGTTGCCCACCTCGGCGACCTCCTTAAAAACCCGGTACAGCTCCAGCTTTACGGACATAAAAACCGCCTCCTATTAGTTCCGGTGATAGCACCGCAAAAAAATCGTTGCTCTGATTATAGCAGATTTTTTGCCGAATACAAGAGGAAATTGTACCGCGCATGGCAATTTCCCTTGCATACGCAGCCGCGGTGTGGTAAGATGAGTGCTGTTGAGAAAAGGAGGGCGCTTATGAACCGACTGAAAGATATCTGGGGCGGACAGGATGACATGAACCGTGTGCTGCTCCTCATTGCCGTCGCCGTCTTTGCCTGGAGCCTGATCGAGGGCCACGGTATGTACGGTGCCCTGCTGGCCGGCGTGGTCCTGTTCCTGATGGTCAGCCGTCACGGCCAGCGTCTCAAGCGCTTCAGCCGCCTGTACGGCACGCTCTATTTCCCCATGCCGGACGGAGAGATCGTCCCCCGCACCTTTGAGCAGGTGAAGACCGAGTACCTCCACGGCTCCCAGGGCCGCTATGCCGGCCGCGCGGTGGAGCTGCGTTTCCCCTGGTGGTATCTGAACAGCGCCGGGGAGATCGACACCGGATTCGGCCTCACCGTCCGCCTTGCGGGCAGCGCGGAGCTGCTGGACGAGGCGAAGCGCCTGCGCCGGGGCGACTGTGTCCGCCTGACCGGCACTCTGGTGGCCGAGAGCAAAAACTACTTCTGCGTCGGCGAAGTGGAGACGCTGGAACGCATCTCCGAAAAAGATCTGTACCCACTCAAAAAGAAATAAACGCAAAAACCACACAAAGGAGAGTATCACTATGAGCTTTATGATCGAGACGTCCGCACGTCACATCCACCTGACCCAGGAGACTGTGGAAAAGCTGTTCGGCGCAGGCTATCAGCTGACCATCCGCAAGCCCCTGTCCTATCCCGGCCAGTACGCCTGCAACGAGCGCCTGACCATCGTCGGTCCCAAGAAGGAGATGGCCAACGTGTCCATCCTGGGCCCCACCCGTAAGGCGGACCAGGTGGAGGTTTCCGCCACGGACGCCCGCACCCTGGGCATCGACGCCCCCATCCGCGAAAGCGGCGACGTGAAGGGCTCCGGCGCCTGTAAGCTGATCGGGCCTGCCGGCGAGGTGGAGCTGTCCGAGGGCGTCATCGTGGCGAAGCGCCATCTGCACGTCACCGAGGAGGATGCCGCCGCCATGGGCATCAAGAACGGCGAGATCATCAAGGTCGCCTGCGGCGGCGAAGGCCGCAAGCTGATCTTCGACGATGTAGTTGTCCGCGTCAATGTGGGCGGTGCTACCACTATGCACATCGATACCGACGAGTCCCAGGCTGCCAATGGCCCCACCGTGGGCGAGCTGGTCCGCTGACAAGCGCAAAAAATGACCGCCCGTAAGGGCGGTCATTTTTTGCGCGCTTTTACCGCACCGTCAGCAGCTCCACGTTTCCACTGACCGTCTGGAATTCCCACGCGGCGTCCTCCACCGTAGTGAAGGTCACGTCGCTGCTGAGCTTGCCGCTGGTGGTCTTAAATTCTACCGGCAGGGGAGAGGGCAGCGTGCTGAGATCGCACAGCTGCATGACGATGCTCCCGCTGCTGGTTTCTGCTTCCAGCTCTGTCGGCATGATGTCCAGCGCCAGGTCAATGCTGCCGCTGACGCTGTCCGCCTCCAGTTTTTGGGTGCGGACGCTTCCGCTGATGCTTCCGCTGGTGGTGGACAGGGATATCTCCCCGGCGTTGGCCGCATAGACACTGATTGCGCCGCTGACCGAGGTCACATCCAACTCACTCAGTGAAAGCGTGTCCTCGTCCGTCAGATCCACGGACACACCTGCGCTGACGGCGTCAATGTCCAGTCCATACAGCACCATGCTCCGGGGCAGCTTCACGGTCAGGATCTTTTCCTCTGTGGAGCTCATAAGCTGCGGCTGTGAACGGATCTCCAGTTCGCTGTCGTCCTCGTCCACCCGCCATTCCATCTGCAGCGTCACGTCACTGCCATCGGCAAGTGTCTCCGACAGCTGTATGCCCTCACCGTCGTACAGCTCCACATTCACCTGGCCGCTGACCCATTCAATGTCGATGGCGCGAAAACCGTTCAGCTGCACCACATCCGTGTTGCCCAGCGTATAGCCTGCGTCCGGCGTATAGGTCGCGCTGTCTGTTCCGCTGCCGTCCGTGTGGCTCTGCTCGCCGCATCCCGCCAATATAAGGATCGCGGCCAGTGCCAGCGCCGACCAAAGTGTTTTCCGCATAGGATACCTCCTTGTTATCGTCTCAGCTTGTCCCAAATGCAGATCGTTCCCGTCTCTCTTGTTCGGTTCATATCGATGACCCGCTGGTTCCGGCTGCCCCGGAACTGCAGCGAGATATCCTTCAGTTCCTTCATAAACCGTCCGTCCACCAGCACGTCGATGCACGCGAGCATCTCATCCGTTGCCTCGCACCGGGGATAGCTGCCGTCTGTCAACAGCTCATCGTCCAGCCGGAACCCGGTAAAGCACCATATGGTCTTGCCCGGATACTTCGCCTTGACCTCCCGCAGCAGCGGCAGCAGCTCCCGCTGGTTCCGCGGCTCGAAGGGCTCGCCGCCGTCAGTCCGTTCACAAAGGGCTTGTCCAGCTCCGCGAATATCTCCGCCTTGGTGTCCTCCGTGAATTCCTTTCCGTAGTCAAAATCCCACGTCTGGGGCTGAAAGCAGTCCGGGCAGTGGTTGGTGCAGCCGGATACGAACAGCGTCACCCGCACGCCGATACCGTTGGCAATATCACATTTCTTCAATTCTCCGTAATGCATGGAACGACCTCCTGACCCTGAGTATAGACCACAAAGGTTAAAATAATATTAAATTAAAATAGAGCTGAAAAATAAAAGGGGAAAAAGCAAGGCGAAAAACAGGGGCGGGCATAAGCCCGCCCCGCATTT
>OCQA01002386.1_pt1 | contig 10075 bp, 5 predicted proteins | sample 1538571 | NCBI WGS metagenome assembly OCQA01 (sample SAMN04571708, study PRJEB22368) | human gut metagenome | biome: human gut; material: stool | host: Homo sapiens | place: Luxembourg | collected 2012-09-28 | reverse complement strand
GGCGATCAGGCCATCTACGAGACGATGGTGCGTCTGGCCAAGGGCAACGAGTCGCTGCTGCACCCCTTTGTGGACAGCAAGGGCAACTTCGGCAAGGTGTACTCCCGCGATATGGCCTACGCCGCCAGCCGCTATACCGAGGCCAAGCTGTCGCCCATCTGCGCGGAGCTGTTCCGGGATCTGGACTGCGACGCCGTGGACTTCGTGGACAACTACGACAACACCACCAAGGAGCCGTCTCTTCTGCCCACCACCTATCCCAACGTGCTGGTGTCCGCCAACCAGGGCATCGCCGTGGGTATGGCCAGCCAGATCTGCGGATTCAATCTGGGCGAGGTGTGCGAAACGACCATCGCCTATCTGAAGAACCCTGCCCACGACATCGCCTCCACGCTGCTGGCGCCGGACTTCCCCACCGGCGGGCAGGTGATATGCGACGGCAATGACCTGCGCACCATCTACGACACCGGGCGGGGCGGCCTGAAGGTGCGTGCCCGCTGGCGGTACGACAAAAAGGAAAACGTCATCGAGGTGTACGAGATCCCCTACTCCACCACCATCGAGGCCATTCTGGACAAGGTGGCGGAGCTGGTGAAGGCCGGCAAGGTCAAGGAGATCGCCGATATGCGCGACGAGACGGACCTCAGCGGCCTGAAGCTGGCCATCGACCTGAAGCGTGGCGTGGACCCGGACAAGCTTATGGCCAAGCTGTACCGGCTGACGCCTCTGCAGGATACCGTCAGCTGCAACTTCAACATCCTCATCGCCGGTATGCCCCGCGTGCTGGGCGTGGGCGGAATCCTGGAGGAGTGGACCGCCTGGCGCACCGACTGCGTCAAGCGGCGGGTGTACTTCATCCTGAATAAGAAAAAGGAAAAGCTTCACCTTTTGCAGGGCCTGAAGCGCATCCTGCTGGATATCGACCGGGCCATCCGGATCATCCGTGAGACGGAGGAGGAAGCCGAGGTCATCCCCAACCTGATGATCGGCTTCGGCATCGATCAGGTGCAGGCGGAGTACGTGGCGGAGATCAAGCTGCGGAACATCAACAAGGAGTACATCCTCAAGCGGGTGGCGGAGACCAGCGCCCTGCAGGACGAGATCGAGGACCTGGAGGATACTCTGGCCAAGCCGGGCCGCATCCGCAAGATCATCATCAACGAGCTGGAGGACGTGAAGAAGAAGTACGCCATGCCCCGGCGGACGGAGATCGTATACAGTCACGAGATGCCGAAGGAGCCGGACGAGGAGCCTGCGGAGGACTACCCCGTCCACCTGTTCCTGAGCCGGGAGGGCTATTTCAAGAAGATCACGCCCCAGTCCCTGCGGATGTCCGGCGAGCAGAAGTTCAAGGAGGGCGACAGCCTGCGGCAGTACTTCGAGGCCGCCAACAGCACGGAGCTGCTGCTGTTCACGGATAAGTGCCAGGTGTACAAGAGCCGTGCCAGTGAGTTCGGCGAGACGAAGGCCTCCGCCCTGGGCGACTATCTGCCGGCCAAGCTGGGCATGGACGCCGGCGAGAATGTGATCTGGCTGTGCCTGCCGGGCGATTACAGCGGCAGCGTGGTGTTTTTCTTTGAGAACGGCCGTGCCGCCCGTGTGGCGCTGAGCGCCTACGCCACGGTGTCCAATCGGCGGAAGCTCACCGGCGCCTACTGCGACAAGTTCCCGTTGGTGTGCGCCGTACACCTGACGGAGGATACGGAGCTGGCGCTGGAGACCAACGAGCCCCGGGCTCTGCTGGTGCACACGGCGCTGCTCTCGCCCAAGACCACCCGTTCTACCCAGGGCGTGCAGGTGATGAACATCAAGCCCAAGTACCGGCTGGAAAAGGTGCTTCCCGCGGTGGAATGCGGCATCGTCAACGGTGCCCGCTACCGGACGCGGACCATCCCCGCGGCGGGTGCGCTCCTGAAGCCGGAGGACAGCGAGGAGAAGCAGCTGGAGCTGCTGTAACGAGACGGAAAGGAGGGCACGGACATGGTAAAGAGATGGTGCGCGGCGCTGCTGTGCACGCTGCTGACGGTGTCGCTGACTGGCTGCGGCAGCCTGCTGAATCGGGAGTGGTACGAGGTCAAGGACCACAGCCCTACCTATTACGAGGGCGAGGGCCGGGACGTGCTGCGGGCAGACACCTATCAGGATCTGGTGAACAATATCCTCATCTTCGTGGGCAACCACGCGGAGGAGGGGACCATCTGGCTCTATTACGCCCAGGAGGGGCTGGATGCCGGTGACGCGGCGGAGAAGGCCTGCCGCGAGGTGGAGAAGGACACGCCCATGGGCTCCTATGCGGTGTCCTATATCCAGTACACCGTGGACGATTCCGCCCGGAATTACAGCGAGATCACCGTGACCATCGGCTATAAGAAGACCGAGCAGCAGCTCATCGACATCGTCCATGCCACCAATGTCTCTGCCCTGCACGATCTGCTGACCGAGGCGGCCCAGGCGGGCAAAACGGAGCTGGTGGTGCAGCTGAGCGCCTTTGAAGGACAGTCCTATCAGGTGCAGCAGACGGTGTACCAGGTGCAGAGCGCCATGGGCGGCAGCGGCTGGGTGACGAATTTCTATCCCAACGCCGCCAACGCCGGCGTGGTGGAGATCCTCATGCGGTAGCCCGTGCCGCGACGGCAGCGTTTTTACAAAAAGCGAAAATGCAGGGTTGACAAGCGACGTGTTTTCTGCTATAATCTGCCTTGCGTTTGCGGGCGTAGCTCATCTGGTAGAGCGCGACCTTGCCAAGGTCGAGGTAGCGAGTTCGAGCCTCGTCGCCCGCTCCAAAAAGAAACACCATCCGTCAGGATGGTGTTTTCTTTTTGGAATGTCGCGGGCAGGCTTGAACTTGCTGCCTCGACCTGCGCGCAGCGCGTTAAATCCAGCGCTATGAGAGCTCCCCGTGCGGGGATCTGTTCGTAGAGGAATACAAAACAAGGGCCGCCCTTTTGGGCGGCCCTTGTTTTCTTACAGCTTTGTCACCATGGGGATGATCATGGGGCTGCGCTTGGTGTGCTTATAGAGATAGCTGCTCACGGCGGAGCGCACAGTGCGGCATACGTCGCCCTCGTCCCGGCGCTTCTTGGCGGACATTCCATCCACAGCCTCCGTGGCCACCCGGCGCATATCCTCCAGTAGCTCCTCGGACTCCTTCACGTACACGAAGCCTCGGGTGACGATCTCCGGCGGGCACAGCAGCTGGTGGTCGTGGTTGGACATGGGCAGCACGATGACCACCATGCCGTCCTCCGCCAGCAGCTTCCGGTCGTTCAGCACCACCGCGCCCACTTCGCCCACGCCGCCGCCGTCCACGAACACCTCGCCGGCGGGTACGGTGGTCTCGCACTTGATGTGCTTGGTGGTCAGCTCGATGACGCTGCCGTTGTCGGCCACCACGATGCTGGTGGGGGCCATTCCCATGCTCTCGGCCACCCGCTTGTGGATCTGCAGCATCCGCTGCTCGCCGTGCAGGGGGATAAAGAACCTGGGTTTCGTCAGCGCGTGGATGATCTTCAGTTCCTCCTGGCAGGCGTGGCCGGACACGTGCAGCATATCCGCCTTGTCATACACCACGTCCGCGCCCTTGCGGAACAGCTCATTGATGACCCGCCCCACCGTCACTTCGTTGCCGGGTATGGCGCTGGCGGAGATGATGACCTTGTCGCCGGGGCCGATGTCCACCTGCTTGTGGGTGGAGAACGCCATGCGGTACAGGGCGCTCATTTCCTCACCCTGGGAGCCGGTGGTCACGATGACCTGCTGGTTCAGGGGCAGGCCCTTGATGCGGTTGATGTCCATCAGCGTGTTCTTGGGCACCTTCATGTACCCCAGCTCCGTGGAGACCTTCATGATGTTCTCCATGCTCCGGCCGGTAACGGCCACCTTCCGCCCGCAGGCCGCCGCAGCGTCCAGCACCTGCTGGATGCGGTGCACGTTGCTGGCGAAGGTGGTCACGATGATCCGCTTGTCGCAGCCGGTGAACTGCCGCTTGAACGTGGCGCCCACGGCGCGCTCACTCATGGTATAGCCCGGGCGCTCCACATTAGTGGAGTCCGCCAGCAGCGCCAGCACGCCCTGCTTGCCCAGCTCACCGAAGCGCGCCAGGTCGATGACCTCCCCGTCGATGGGCGTGGAGTCGATCTTGAAGTCGCCGGTGTGTACGACTGCGCCCATCCGCGTGTGGATGGCGAAGGCCACCGAGTCGGCGATGGAGTGGTTCACGTGGATGAACTCCACCTGGAACTTGCCTGCCCGCACCGTCTGACCCGGCTCCACGGTGATCAGCTTCGTAGAGCTGGCCAGCCCATGCTCCTGCAGCTTCAGCTTGATCAGCCCCGCGGTGAACCGCGTGCAGTAGATGGGCATATTGATCTGCTTGAGCACATAAGGGATGGCCCCGATGTGATCCTCATGCCCGTGGGTGATGAACAGACCCCGCAGCCGGCTGCGGTTTTTCACCAGATAGCTGACGTCGGGAATGACGCAGTCGATGCCGTACATATCGTCGCCGGGGAAGGCCATGCCACAGTCCACCACGATGATGTCGCCGCCGTACTCATAGACGGTCATGTTCTTGCCGATCTCATTCAGACCGCCAAGGGGAATGATCTTGAATTTTTCTGCCATAAAAGAATAAATGCTCCTTTTCAGATAAGATAGAGCGCGTCGCGGCGGGTAAAAATGACCGCACGGAAACAAAGGCGTTCTGCCCCGCCCGCCTGCCCTGCATCGCAGGGGGAGGGAACAGTCTGTCGCCCGTCGTCAGCACTCGATATAGAGGGGAACGCCCTCGTTTGCTATATTGACCGCGGCATCCACGCACCGCGAAACAACCAAAAAATACGTGCCGTATTCAGCACTTTTCACAAAGTATACCACAGTTTTTCCCATTTGTACACCCCCAACTTGCCGACGGCATTTGATGGTATTTGACACCCGCCGCCCCGCCGGGAAAATTCCCCGCTGATTTCCCGAAAAGCGTATTGTCCCCGCCCGGCTTTCGTGCTATAATAAACTACTCTCAGTATAGAGTAGTATCCCCGGCGGGAAGGAGGCGCGTTCCCTTGAGCAAGAAGATCATACGCGGATTTCGCACCAATATGACGCTGTACAGCCTGTGCCTCATCGCCTTTGTGGCGGTGACGGTGCCCTTCCAGCCGCTGCTGGCGGCGGCGGAGGGTCTGGTGGTCATTCTGGTGGGCCGCCGCCGCAACAAGATGGCCCAGGCCTCTGTCCGCCAGTACATGGACCGCGTCTCCGGCGGTATGGACACCGCCCGGTCCAGCAATATGCTCTACGCGCCGCTGCCCATGCTGGTGTTCGATGTAGCCACCGGCGAGATCCTGTGGTGCAACGATATGTTCACGGACCTGACCGGCCTGAAGGATAAGATCTTTGAAACGGCGGTAGACGCCGTGATCCCCGACTTCACCTACCGCTGGCTGCTGGACGGCAAGCGTGAATATCCCGAGCAGTTCCGCTGGAACGACCGTATCTACCGCGTCTTCGGCGCCCTGAGCCGCCCGGAGCCGGAGGGCGGCGACCAGCCCACCCTGGCCACCACCTACTGGATGGACATCACTGAGGCTGAGCAGATGCGCCAGACCCTGGAGCTGACCAAGCCCCTTATGGCCATCCTCATGGTGGATAACTATGAGGAGCTGATGAAGGCCTGCCCCGAGAATAAGCGCTCGGCGCTGCTGGCCGCGCTGGAGGAACAGCTGAATAACTGGGCCGCCGGCTCCGGCGGGCTGCTGCTGGGCTACGACCGCGACCGTTACCTCTACCTCTTCGAGGAGAAGGACTACACCGGCTACACCGAAAGCAAGTTCGACGTGCTGGAAAAGGTCCGCCAGGTCCAGGCCGGCGAGGGCGTGTCCGCCACGCTGTCCATCGGCGTGGGCCGGGACGAGGACAGCTTCGAGCAGCTGTTCAAGAACGCCTCCCTGGCGTTGGAGATGGCCCTCTCCCGCGGCGGCGATCAGGCCGTGGTCAAGGACCGTGTGAACTTCGAGTTCTACGGCGGCCGCAGCAAGTCTACCGAAAAACGTACCAAGGTCAAGTCCCGCGTCATGGCCAACGCTCTGGGTGAGCTGATCGACGATGCCAAGCAGGTGTACGTCATGGGTCACAAATACGCGGATATGGACTCCCTGGGCGCCGCCGTGGGCATCTGCTGTATCGCCCGCAAGCGCGGCAAGCCCTGCCAGATCATCATCGACACCGAGAACAACGCCGCTCACCCCATCCTGCGGCGTCTCTCCGAGCAGCCGGAATACGCCAATACCGCCATTTCCGGCCAGGATGCCTTTATCAAGTGCCAGCCCGGCTCCCTGCTGGTGGTGGTAGACACCAACCGCCCCGAGAGTGTGGAGTCCGAGGAAATGCTGGAGACGTGCAACCGTGTGGCCGTCATCGACCACCACCGCCGCGGCAGCAGCTACATTGAGAAGATGGCCCTGAACTACCATGAGCCCTACGCCTCCTCCGCCAGCGAGTTGGTGGCGGAGCTGATGCAGTATCTGGTGGAGCCGTCTGACGTGCTGAAATGCGAGGCCGAGGCCCTGCTCTCCGGCATCGTGCTGGATACCAAGAATTTTACCAACCGCACCGGCGGCCGTACCTTCGAGGCGGCGGCCTACCTCCGCCGTCTGGGGGCCGACACCCAGGATGTCCAGCGGATGTTCCAGGGGGACCTGAACTCCATGATCGCCCGCTACGACATCATCCGTCAGGCAGAGCTGTACCGCGACGATATCGCCGTGGTGGCCCTGGATGAGGAGTGCGACCGCGTCACCGCCGCCAAGGCGGCCGATGAGCTGCTGACCCTCAAGGGCATCCGTGCCAGCTTTGTGCTGTATAAAAAAGGTGACGGCGTGTATATGTCTGCCCGTTCTTTGGGTGAGGTCAACGTCCAGGTGATCCTGGAGGCCTTGGGCGGTGGCGGCAACTCCACCACCGCCGGCGGCCAGGCGGACAACATCACCGTGGCCGAGGCCAAGGCAAAGCTGCTGGAGGCCATCGACAAGTACTTTGAAAATTAAGGTAAAGGAGATACAGATATGAAAGTCATTCTCAAGCAGGACATCAAAGGCAAAGGCAAGAAGGGCCAGATGATCGAGGCCGCCGAGGGCTATGCCCGCAACTTTCTGATCCCCAAGGGCATGGCTGTGGAGGCCACTGCCGACGCCGTCAACACCATGAACCTCCAGGCCAAGGCCAAGGCCAAAGCCGACGCCGAGGCCAAGGCCGAGGCACTGGCCATCGCCGAAAAGCTGAAGGCCTGCCAGGTGAAGATCGCCGCCAAGGGCGGCGAGGGCGGCAAGCTGTTTGGCGCCATCACCGGCGCCGCCATCGCCGATGCCCTTCAGGCCCAGCACGGCCTGACCATCGACGGCAAGAAGCTGGTGCTGGACCAGCCCATCAAGAGCTTCGGCAGCTATGAGGTCAAGGCCAGGCTGGGCTACGAGGTCTCCGGCACCGTGTACGTCCACGTCATCGAAGAGAAATAAGCGGGGAAAGCACCGCGCCGCAGGCGCGGCTATTACCGTAATTTTGAAAGGAGGTCTTCCCATGGCCAACAACACCGACGCCCTGCTGACGCCGTCCATGCCCCATTCCCCTCAGGCGGAGCAGGCGGTGCTGGGCTCCATGCTCATCGACGCCGACTGCGTCAAGGACGTGATGGACAAGCTGCAGGCCCAGGATTTCTATCTGCGGACCAACCGGGAGATCTTCGAGACGATCTACCATATGTTCGTCTACTCCCAGCCCATCGACGGCGTCACCGTGGCCGGCGAGCTGGAGAAGAACGGACTGTATAACGACAATACCCGTTCCTATCTGCTGCAGCTGATGGAGGTCACTCCCACCAGCGCTAACGTCATGGAGTACGTCCGCATCGTGCAGGACAAGTCGCTCATGCGCCAGGTGGCCCAGGCCGCCGGCAGCATCACCGCCATGGTGCAGGAGGGCGGCGGCGCCGCCGGCGATATGCTGGAAGCCGCCGAGCAGCAGATCTACGCCATCCGCCGTGGCCGCAGCGCCCAGGGCATGGTGACGGTGGGCATGGTGCTGGGCGACGTGATGAGCCAGTTGGCCGAGCTGTCCGCTAACGGAGGCCGGACCGTGCCGGGCCTGTCCACAGGACTCTCCGCTGTGGATGCCAAGATCAACGGCATGAACAAGTCCGACCTGCTCTTGCTGGCCGCCCGTCCCGGTATGGGCAAGACCAGTATGGCCCTGAATGTGGCCCTGTCCGCCGCCCGCGAGTCCGGCAAGACCGTGGCCATCTTTTCCCTGGAAATGTCCAAGGAGCAGCTGGTCACCCGCCTCATCGCCAGCGAGGGCCTGGTGGAGAACCAGCGCTTGATCACCGGCAACCTGCGGGAGAGCGACTGGCAGCGCATCGCCGAGGCCGCCTCCGCCCTCAGCCGCATGGATATCCGTATCGATGATAATCCACTGCTGACCGTGGCGGATATGAACGCCAAGTGCCGCCGCCTGGAAAATCTGGGCCTGGTGGTCATCGACTATCTTCAGCTGATGACCTCCGCCGGCGGCAAGGGCTATTCCGGCGAGAACCGCCAGCAGGCGGTGTCCGATATCAGCCGTATGCTGAAGATCATGGCCAAGGAGCTGCAGGTGCCCGTGCTGTGCCTGAGCCAGCTGAGCCGTGCCAATGAAAAGCGCGAGGATAAGCGCCCTATGCTGTCCGACCTGCGCGAATCCGGTGCCATCGAGCAGGACGCCGACATCGTCATGTTCCTCTACCGGGACGACTACTATAACAGCGATGCCGAGAAGCGCAACGTGGCCGAGTGCATCGTAGCCAAGAACCGCCACGGCGAGACCGGCAAGGTAGAGCTCCGCTGGATGCCCGAGTACACCGCCTTCGGCACGCTGGAGACTCGCTATGACGAGGATGAGTGAGCCCCTGGACCTGACCGCGTGGATGACGCGCTGGCGGATGCTCCCGCCCCCCGGCGGGCTGATCCTCTGCGCCGTGTCCGGCGGCCGCGACTCCGTCTGCCTGCTGGACTGCCTGTGGAAGCTGGGCCGGGCCCGCGATTTCCGCGTGGCTGCCGCCCACCTGAACCACGGTATGCGTCCCACGGCCCAGCGTGACGAGGACCTGGTCCGCGCCCTCTGCGCCGAACGGAACATTCCCTTCTACACCGAAACGGTGGACGTCTATGCCCTGTGCGCCGTCTGGCGCCTGACGGTGGAGGAGACGGGCCGCCGCGCCCGCTACGACTTCCTCCGCCGCACGGCGGATGCCCTTGCCGCGGATTTTATCGCCACCGCCCACCACCGCGACGACCAGGCTGAAACGGTCCTGCTGCAATTGCTTCGCGGCACCGGCCCCCAGGGCCTTACCGGCATTCCCCCCGTCCGTGACGGCATCATCCGCCCCCTGCTGGATACGCCCCGCGCCGCTATCGATGACTACATCGCGCAGAACCGCCTTCCCTACGTCACTGACGAGACGAACCTGGATACCCACTACGCCCGCAACCGCCTCCGGCTGGACATCATGCCCCAGCTGCTGGCGATCAACCCCGCCGCCGCGGCGCACATCGCCCGCACGGCGGACATCCTGCGCGCCGAGAACGACCTCCTGGACGTCCAGGCCGCCGCCCTCCTGCCGCCGGAGGGCACGACGCTCCCCTGCGCCGCGCTTCTCTCCGCGCCGGAGGCTCTGCGCCCCCGCATGCTTCGTCTGCTGACGGACCGCCTCGGCGCGGGCAAAAAGGACTTCACCGCCGCCCACTACCGGGCGTTGGAGGACCTCTGCCGCACCGGCGGCGCCCTTTCTCTGCCCGGCGGCGCGTCCGCCGTCTGCCGTGACGGTGCCCTGACCCTCTCTGACGCGCCCGCCCCACTGGACGGGGCGGCGCTCCGCCCCGGCGATAACCTCGCCGGCCTCTGGCGCATCACCCTCTCTGACGCGCCCGTCCCCGACGCCCTGGCACTGCGGTCCGGGCCCTGGACCGTCCGGCCCTGGCGCCGCGATGACCGCCTGACCCTGCCCGGCAGCCGCGGCAGCCGCAGCCTCAAGCGCCTGTTCGCCGAGCGC
>OCQA01002381.1_pt1 | contig 10088 bp, 7 predicted proteins | sample 1538571 | NCBI WGS metagenome assembly OCQA01 (sample SAMN04571708, study PRJEB22368) | human gut metagenome | biome: human gut; material: stool | host: Homo sapiens | place: Luxembourg | collected 2012-09-28 | reverse complement strand
AGAGGACTGGGACTGCGAAGCACGTCGCTACTATATCGGAATCGTCGGAAAATACGGTCCGCAGGTACAGAAGCTTCTCAAGGCAGCAGCAACTCTTGATATCCAGACTATCTGCCCGCTTCACGGACCGATCCTTACCGAAAATCTTGGACATTATCTGGAGAAATATGATATCTGGTCTTCTTATAAAGTAGAGAGTGAAGGAGTAATGATCGCCTACACATCTGTATACGGACATACAAAGAAAGCAGCAGAGCTTCTTGCACAGAAGCTGGAGGAAAAGGGCTGCCCGAAGGTTGTTGTCTGCGATCTTGCAAGAGAAGACATGGCAGAGGCAGTGGAGGATGCTTTCCGCTACGGCAAGCTGGTACTGGCCAGCATTACATACAACGGAGAAGCATTCCCGTTTATGCGTACATTCATCGAGAACCTGACAGAGCGTAATTACCAGAACCGCACCATCGGCCTCATTGAGAACGGAAGCTGGGCACCGACTGCAGCTAAAGTCATGAAAGGAATGTTCGAGAAGAGTAAAAATATCACATGGCTTGAGAACAATGTAAAGATCATGTCCTCCCTCAGCGATGAGAATGTGGCAGAGATTGATGCAATGGCAGAGGAGCTCTGCAAGTAATTTCTGAATGTCAGAACAGCTTATAAAAAATAAAGATATAACATAATAAAAAGACGTGGATCCGGATCGATAGGTTCGTTCATTTACTGAGTTGTTAATGAAAGAAATATATTGATCCGTAAGGCCACGTCTTTTTTATTTACCGAGCAACAGTTACGTTACATCCTCTTACACCACATAAATCCATAAGCCGGAAGCTCCACGTCCTTAAGCTCCAGTGTCTGGTCAGTGATTAGATCGCGGAAGGTTCCTTCCTCCTGCATCCAGGCAGTTTTTTCGCTGTCACTGAAATTGAAGATTCCGATGAAACGTTCGTTTCCTTTCTGGCGGAGGATACAGAGGATGCTGTCATCATGAACATCGTATGTATACACGTCACAGTCCTTATCAAAAACAGATTCCTGGCTGCGGATTTGCTCCATGCGGCTAAGAGTCTGGAAGAGCTGTCCCTCAACGGAGGATTTGGAGTTTCTTTTTCCGGCAAGCTCCCACTGGAAAGCACCACGGTGGATATAGCGGGAATCTGCAGCCTTATCCGGATCCTCTTTATAGGAATAATCATTGAGACGTCCGATTTCATCGGAGCTGTAAAGCATCGGGATTCCGGACTGGGTAAGCATATATGCGTGAAGCATCAGATCCTCGCGGATACCCCTTTTCAGTTTCTCGTCATCTTTTTCAAAAAGAGCAGCCTCGATCCCGCACATGGAAGCAGTAGTTCCGCAGAAGCGGGCATCCTGAGTTACCGGGTCATCATTATAGAGCTCTCCGCGGCTGTCGCTTCCTGGATGCTTTCCTGTAAAGAAATCATTCAGGTAACGCTTATGGGATGGCTCATCCATGTCCCATTCTTTCAGGGTGGCGAAATCAAGTCCCCAGCCGATATCGTCATGGCAGCGGAGATAATTCAGGAAGGTGTACTGCTTCGGAAGGCTGTTTACAATATCCATCTGTTTTTTCAGAAGGCGGATATCACGAGTGGCAATGCTGTTCCAGGTTGTAGCCATGGTTGTTACATTGTAAAGCATATGGCATTCCGGTTTCTCTACGGTTCCGAAATAGGGAACAACCTTCTCCGGCTCCATAACGACCTCACCCAGAAGTACGACACTTGGGCAGACGATCTCGGCGATCATACGCATCATACGAACAATCGTATGCACCTGCTTCAGGTTACGGCAAGGAGTTCCCAGTTCCTTCCAGATATACGGAACCGCATCGATACGGATCACGTCCATTCCCTGGTTTGCAAGGAAGAGGAAGTTGTACATCATCTCATTGAAAACACGGGGATTGCCGTAGTTCAGATCCCACTGGTACGGATAAAAGGTAGTCATGACATAGTGACCGATATCCGGAAGCCAGGTAAAGTTCCCTGGAGCAGTGGTCGGGAATACCTGAGGTACGGTCTTTTCGTACTCGTCCGGGATCTCACGGTTGTTGTAGAAGAAGTAACGGCTCATATATTCTCCGTCACCCTGGCGTGCCTTTTTGGCCCACTCATGATCCTCGGAAGTGTGGTTCATAACAAAATCCATACACAGGTTCATTCCGTTTTTGTGGCATTTATCTGCAAGGGCAGCCAGGTCCTTCATGGAACCAAGGTCCGGGCGGACTTTGCGGAAGTCGGCTACTGCGTAACCACCGTCGGAACGGCCCTTCGGAGTGTCCAGAAACGGCATCAGATGCAGGCAGTTCACGTTGCATTCCTTAAGATATGGAAGCTTGGCAGAAACTCCCTTGATGTTGCCGGCAAAATTGTCAATGTAGAGCATCATGCCCAGCATATCCTTCTGGCGGAACCAGTCCGGATTTTTTTCTCTTTCCAGGTCGCGGTTTTTGAGCGCGCGGCGGCGTGCTGTAAAATACTGGTACATCTGGTCGCAGAGCTCTGCAAACATATCGTCATTGTGATAAAGCTCTGTGTACAGCCATCGAAGCTCGTCGTGATGATGGTTTAAACGTTCCTGAAAAATTTCCTGATCTTTTTTCATGATTTCCTCCCTGAATAGATATTTATAGATGTCGGGAAACCTGTAAAATATTTCCCGGCGGTAATGGTTATCTGACATTTTTCCACAGAATTATAGCATGAAGTTTCCGGTACATGAATATACGGGTTGTTATGGAATATGGAAAAATGTTGTAAGTATTTTCAGTCTCCGGTTGTCTGTCGTCGTATCAGAACCGGAGTGATCTTTTTGTGGATCGGTTTTTGAAGCGGTGCCGGTTTTCTTTTCTTCATTTCGTTCATCTGTTCCACAAGCAGTTCCATGGTAGTCTGTGCGATCACATCAATCTGCTGTCCAATAGTAGTGATCGGAATGATGGACTCCGCAGCAATGGGTGAATTATCGAATCCAATGATCTGATATTCATCCGGCAGACAGTTGTATTTCTGGAAGATCAGATTGAGAAATATATTTGCGTAAGTATCATTGGATAAAAATATGCCTTTTTTCTGACCGGAATATTTACTGTCAATATCCTGAAAGATCACACGCATCTGTTCAAAAAGCTCCTGATAGGAATCACCGGAAACATTAAGGTTCAGTTCATAAGGAACATGATATTCCCGGCATGTTTCCTCAAAGGCACGGATACGATCATAAGCCGGAATATTCTCAGGTACATGGACATTGATGTGGATCAGTACATCACACTGATTACGTATCAGCAGAGAAGTAGCCTGCATGCTGCCCATGTAATTGTCTGTTGTAACGCTGCATATATGTTCTGCTTCACGTTCAATGGCGATCACAGGAATATTATAGGAAGCCAGTTTTTCAGAGGAAAGAGTATGGCTGAGAACAATAAGTCCTTCAATCTTATAAGCCATCAGCTCGTCCAGATACTGCATTTCTTTCTCCGGGCCGCCATCACTGACAAAAACCAGAAATTTGTAATGATAATCGGAGTAACTTCGAAGAAGCTGTGTCAGCATTTCGGAATAATAATGAAGATAAAGGTTCGGGACAATGATCCCTACAAATTCGCTTTTTCCATTGGCAAGAACCCTGGCAAGCTTGTTTTTTCTGTAGCCGAGCTCATCAAGGGCTTTTGCGATCTTTTCCTGATTTTCCAGGGTTAGAGAATCCGGATGATTGAAATATCTGGAGATCGTAGTCTTGGAAAAACCAGTGTATTCTGCAATATCGGCAAATGTTACCTGTTTTTTAGCCATAAAAAAATAGTCTCCTTTTAACAGCAGAAAGTTATGATACGGAATGCAGATGTGATCATATAAGAGAAATCTGCAGACCGTACAGGATAATTGGATTGATGTAATTAAGTATAACAATACAGACGTTAAATAGCAATAAAAAAATAACCAGTTAAGTTACCGGTAACTTTTCTTGAATAAATTAACAAAAAAGGTTGACAGAAGCTATGTCATATAGTAGTATCAAATTATAAAGTAACCGGTTACTTTACCGGTTACTAAACAAGAACGAAAGAACAAAAACGGGAGGAAAAGAGAATGAAAAAAGGTTCTGCGAAAGCTGTTCCGGCAGGAAAAAGAACTGCTGCAGAAAAGCTTCAGTATGTGAAAAAGAACTGGCAGCTGTATGTGTTTTTTCTGCTGCCTGCACTTCTTCTGACGATCATCTTCAAATACGTGCCCATGGGTGGCGTACTGATCGCTTTTGAGGACTACAATGTCATTGATGGTATATTTGGAAGCAAATGGGTAGGACTGGAATACTTCCGGAGATTTCTGGCATCACCGGATTTTATGAATTATCTTGTGAACACTCTGAAACTGAGTATTTACGGACTACTGTGGGGATTTCCGATTCCGATCATCCTGGCACTTCTTCTGAATCAGATCCGGAGAGCCGGGATCAGGAAAAAAATTCAGCTTCTGATTTATGCGCCGAATTTTATTTCCGTTATCGTACTCTGTGGTATGGTTCGTATGTTTCTTTCACCGGTAGGTCCGCTGAATAAACTGATCGGTTCGGATGCCAACTGGATGACTATGCCGGCAGCATTTCGTACCATTTACATAGCCAGCGGAATCTGGCAGACAGCCGGATGGGCATCCATTATGTATACTGCAGCACTTGCCAATGCAAGTAAGGATCTGGAAGAGGCAGCAGTGGTGGATGGAGCAAATATCCTGCAGCAGATCTGGTATGTACAGCTTCCGGCTATTAAAAACATCATTGTGATCCAGTTTATCCTTCAGGCCGGAAATATTATGAGCATTGGTTTTGAAAAAGCATATGCACTGCAGACAGATATGAACCTTCCTGCATCTGAGATTCTTTCTACTTATGTATACAGAATCGGTCTTCTGAATGGAGACTATGGATATTCTACAGCAGTGGGGCTGTTTAATTCAGTGATCAATGTAATTCTTTTGATCTTTGTAAACTGGGTAGTTAAGAAACTGAATGACGGAGAGGGATTATAGGAGGTGCTGTTATGGCAAAAGCAAAGAAAAAGAAATATTCGGCATCTGACAAAGCCATTTTAGGAATCGGATACGTACTTCTGGGTGCATTTGTACTTTCCATTCTGGTTCCGCTTTTATATGTTGTGATCGCATCCTTTATGGATCCGAATGTGCTGAACAGCCAGGGGATCAGCTTTGATGTGCGGAAGTGGACGATCGATGCGTACCGCAGAGTTCTTGAAAATAATATGATCTGGAGAGGCTTTGCAAACTCATTTTTTTATTCCCTGGTGTTTACCATTATTTCAGTTTTGGTAACTCTGCTGGCAGCATATCCAATGTCCAAGAAAGAATTTGTGGGAAGAAATTTCTTTAATGTTATTTTTCTCATTACCATGTTTTTCGGTGGAGGAATGATCCCGACTTTTATCCTGATCAATCAGCTGCATCTGGTAAATACAATCTGGGCAATCCTGCTTCCGGGCGCGTTTAATGTCTGGAACATGATCCTTGCCAGAACCTATTATCAGTCTATCCCCAAGGAACTCAGAGAGGCATCTGCCATTGACGGTGCCACGGAAATCGAGCATTTTTTCAAGATTATGATGCCGGTATGCAAACCGATCATCGCAGTGCTTGCACTGTGGTCCTTTGTAGGAATGTGGAACAGTTATTTTGACGCTATGATTTATTTGAATGATGCGAAACTGCAGCCATTGCAGCTGGTACTTCGTTCCATCCTTGTACAGAATACACCGCAGCCCGGAATGATCGCAGATATCCAGAGTACTGCACAGATGGCAAAGGTAGCGGAACTTCTGAAATATGCTACGATCATTGTATCAAGTTTACCGCTTCTGATCATGTATCCATTCTTCCAGAAATATTTTGACCAGGGCATTATGGTTGGTTCTGTAAAAGGCTGATGACAGGAGGTTGATAATGATGAAAAAAAGAATGAAGGCATTATTGGCAATCGGGCTTTCTGCAATTATAATGGTATGCAGTGCCGGATGTGGAAATGGAAAAGAACACATGAAAGCAGAAATAGATCCGGATATCCCGGTGGAAGATGTGTCATTTCCTCTGAAAGAAAAAGCAGAGCTGTCTTTTATTACCAGTGCACCTGCAACATCTACACAGGAACCTAATGAAAGAACGATTTTTAAAAGACTGGAAAAGCAGACCAATGTCCACATTGACTGGACCTGTTTTGTATCGGATCAGTTTGATGACAAAAAAAATCTGGCGCTGGCACAGTTCGGAAATCTTCCGGATGGACTTTTTAACGCAGGGATGAGTGATTATGATCTTCTTCGTTATGCCAAACAGGGAATCATTATTCCGGTAGAAAATCTCATTGATAAATACATGCCGAATCTTAAGGCTGTATTTGAAAAATACCCGGAATACAGAACAATGTGTACAGCACCGGACGGACATATTTATTCTTTCCCATGGATCGAGCAGCTTGGTGCGGGGAAAGAAGCCATTCAGGCAATTGGAGATATTCCCTACATTAATAAAAAATGGCTGGATTATCTGAAGCTGGACGTTCCGACTACAACTGAGGAACTGGAACAGGTTCTGATCGCTTTCCGCGACAATGCAGATAAACTGGAAAAGAAATTCAACATTGAGGGTGGTGTGATCCCGATGTCCTTTATCATCAATAATGGTGATCAGGATCCTGCAATTCTCATCAACGGATTCGGAGAAGGATATGGTGACACCGGTGATCATTTTGCAGTAAAAGATGATGGAACCGTTATTTATACAACTGTACAGGAAGGCTATAAAGAAGGTATTCAGTGGCTCCATCAGCTGGTAGAAGAAAAGCTGGTGGATCCGGAGGCTTTTACCCAGGAATGGTCAACTTATGTTGCAAAAGGTAAGAACCACAGATATGGTCTGTGTTTCACCTGGGATATTGCAAATATTGATAACAATGAAGATTATGTAATGCTCCCGGCGCTGGCCGGTCCGGATGGTCTTGTAAATATCACAAGACAGAATAACAGTGAAACCAGTGGCTTTGACAGAGGACGCTGCGTTCTGACTACAAGCTGTCGGAATACGGCACTGGCAGCAGCATGGATCGATCAGATGTATGCACCGATCCAGTCTCCGCAGAATAACTGGGGTACTTACGGGGAAAAAGATTCATTTAATATCTTTGAGATGTCCGAGAATACAGAAGGTGGTCAGATGCTGAAGCATATGGATCTGGGAGATGCATCTCCGGTAGAGGTTCGTGAAGCACAGTCTGTAAACGGACCGTTGGCAATACTTAACGAGTATTACGATGTATATGTAACAGAGCCGGCAGATGCAAAATGGCGTCTCGACAATATGCACGAAACATATCTTAAGGATATGAACAGTAAATATGTGTATCCGAATGTATTTATGAGTATTGATGATACCAATAAGGTATCTCAGTACGACACAGATATCAAGAAGTATGCGGAACAGAAAAAAGCAGACTGGATCCTGAATGGCGGCATCGATAAAGAATGGGATTCCTATCTGAAAAAGATGGAGCAGTATGGACTGTCTGATTATCTGGCAATCAAACAGAAATATTTTGACCAGTATCAGAAGTCTCTTAGTGAGACAGAGAAATAAAAACAGAAAAAGATACCGGTCAGAAACATAAAAAAGAAAGAGAGAGCAGAGTATGAGTGAAAAACTTGAAAAAGCACGTCTTTATGAAATAGAGGAAGCAAAAAATATCCCGCAGGAAGAGAAACCGGCCTTTCATGTATCTGCACCGGTTGGCTGGATCAATGATCCCAATGGATTTTCTGTTTTTAAAGGAAAGGTACATCTTTTTTACCAGTATCATCCTTACAGCCGTGACTGGGGCCCTATGCACTGGGGCCACAGTGTGACGGAGGATATGATCAGATGGGAGCAGCTTCCTACAGCGCTTGCACCGGATCAGGAATATGATCGAGAGGGATGCTTTTCCGGAAGTGCTATTGAAGCGGATGGAAAACAGGCTTTGATCTACACAGGAGTTACAACAGAAAAGCTGCCTGATGGAAAAGAAGAAGTCCGGCAGAATCAGTGCCTTGCCTGGGGTGACGGAAAAGATTATGTAAAGGCAGAGAAAAATCCGATAGTCACCGGAGATATGCTTCCGGAGAAATGCAGCAGAGTTGATTTCCGTGATCCGAAGGTATGGGAAGATAACGGAACATACCATATGCTCGTAGGATGCCGCAGCGAAGAAATTCCTGGACAGGTAGTTCTGTTTTCCAGTAAAGATCTGAAAGAATGGAAATTTGAAACAATTCTTGCGGAGAACTCCACAGGAGAAATCGGTGTTATGTGGGAATGCCCCGATTTCTTTCCGCTCGGGGATAAACATGTGCTGATCTGTTCTCCGCAGCATATGCGTGCAAAAGGGTATGAGTTTCATAATGGACATAATTCCCTGTATTTTACGGGAGATTATGACAGCGAAAAACATACATTTGAAAAAGACGCACCGGTAAGTCTGGACTACGGACTTGATTTTTATGCGCCGCAGACAACCCTTCTTCCAGATGGAAGAAGAGTGATGATCGCCTGGATGAAATCCTGGGATAGCTGTGTGATCAAGGAAAAGCAGAGATGGCAGGGAATGATGACTCTTCCGAGAGAGCTGGAATATCGTGACGGAAAGATCTGGCAGAAGCCGGTCCGAGAAATTGAGAATTATCGGAAAAACCGCTGCTGTTATGAGAATGTAAAAGTGGGTGAGAGCTTAAGCCTTGAAGGCGTCCGTGGCCGAATGATCGATCTGACTGTGGAACTGCAGAACGCAGATGGCATCATGGATGGAATCAGGAACTCCGGAAATCCAAATCAGGAAGCATTGGATGTGTACAATGAGTTCCGGATCGAGCTTGCACGCAATGAAGAATATACAACGGTCTTTACCTATGATCGAAAAAGACAGATACTGGAAATCGACAGAACCTGGAGCGGGGTGCAGCGTGATGTTGTATGTACAAGAAAGCTCCAGATCACAGATGACAGACAAAATCTGAAGCTGCGTTTTATCCTGGATCGAAGCTCCATAGAGCTTTTTATCAATGATGGAAGCAAAACTGCGACTACCGTGATCCCAACACCAGTGGAAGCAGATGAGATCCTGTTTCACAGTGACGGAAATGCTGTGATCCAGGTTGAGAAATATGATATTGTGTTGTAGAAGCCTCTCAAATATTGACAATTTCTCTATTTTTGTATAACATAGGGGAAGTTGCTTACGCCGGATCAGGAGTTATTCGTATCTCCTGATCCGGCATATATTTACAGGAGAGGAACACAGGAATGTTTTATCAGTTAAAAATCACAAGAAAAGGAACGAAACCGCCGGTATGGAGACGCTGTACTGTTGCGGCTGACGTTACATTTGCAAATATGGCAGCCATGCTTGAAAAACTGGTTCAGTATCCGGCAGGCAGCCTATATGAGATTGAATTTTTTCAGAAAAAAGTACAGATCCGTGAGAACGGTGACGGAGAAGCAAAGAATAATTTCACATTATTAAATGCAGGCGAGACAGAGACTGCAGAGCTTATGGATTCCGAGAAATGGTTTACCTTTCGTCAGTATGGTGCGGATAAGATATTGAGAAGAAAGACGAGGGAACAGCAGAAGATCCTTCTATTATAAAAGAAGTAAAGGGTGAGGATGATCCGTACTGGACAGAGGCACCAGAGCTGGGATGCACTGCAGCAGTTGAAACTGAGGTGGAAACAGCCAAAGCATCGGAAGACATTGCTGCAACAGTAGCGGCAGTAGAGGCAGCAGCCAGAGCTGCAAAAGCAGATGAGGCAGCCACAGGCAGCAGAAGAAATCCTACAGTAAAAGATTTCCTCATGTCCTATCGTAAAGAAGACCTTCTCAGCATTGCAGGTGAGCTTGGACTTCACTGCAAGGGAATGGATCAGGAAGAGATCGCCGCAAAGGTTGCCGCAGAGGTTCTTAAACCGGAGGTTATGAAAGCAAGCTTCCTCGTAGCAGACGATCAGGAGGTACTGGCTTTTGAGGCGG
>OCQA01002359.1_pt1 | contig 10191 bp, 8 predicted proteins | sample 1538571 | NCBI WGS metagenome assembly OCQA01 (sample SAMN04571708, study PRJEB22368) | human gut metagenome | biome: human gut; material: stool | host: Homo sapiens | place: Luxembourg | collected 2012-09-28 | reverse complement strand
CCGCCGAACGCCGTGCGGCCTAATGCAGCTGCGCCATGATCAGCTCCACGGCCTTGTCGATGGCCGCCTGCAGCCCGTCGGGATTCTTGCCGCCGGCCGTGGCGAAGAACGCCTGTCCGCCGCCGCCGCCCTGCATCAGCTTCGCGGCTTCGCGCACCACGGCTCCGGCATTTACGCCCTGCGCCGTGATCTCTTCGCCGAGCATCACCGTCAGCATCGGCTTGCCGTCGTTGACCGAACCCTGCACGAGCACCAGTTTCGGAGCACGCGCACGCAGACAATAGGCCAGATCCTTGACGAATTCGGGCGTACGGTCGGTCTGCGTGGCGATCAGCTGCACGCCGCGGCGTTCGGGCGTCGAGGCAATGATCTTATCGGCCCACTGCGCAACCTGCTCGCGGCGCATGGTCTCGACCTCCTTCGACAGCGCTTCGTTGCTCTCGAACATCTTCTTGACGGCCTGCAGCACCTGCGGGTTATGCAGATAGTCGCTGATGTCGCGCATCGTGTCCTCGGCGGCATAGATGATCTGCTCGGCGCGCTCGCCCGTCACGGCCTCGATACGGCGCACGCCGGCCGAAATGGCGCTTTCGTTCAGGATCTTGAAGAAGCCGATGTTGCCCGTGGCGCTGGTATGCGTACCGCCGCACAACTCGACCGACGAGCCGAAGCGGACCATGCGCACCTTGTCGCCGTACTTCTCGCCGAAGAGCATCATCGCACCGCATTTCTCAGCCTCCTCCTTGGTGGCTTCGCGGTTCTCTTCGAGCGGATAGTTGGCCCGCACGGCGCGGTTTACGAGCATCTCGACCTCGCGCAACTCCTGCGGGGTCATCTTCTGGAAATGCGAGAAGTCGAAACGCAGGATTTCGGGCGTCACCATCGAGCCTTTCTGCTCGACATGCTGTCCGAGGACCTTGCGCAGCGCCTCGTGCATGAGGTGCGTGGCCGTATGGTTGTTGGCCGCGGCCTGACGCTTCGCGGCGTCCACGACGGCCGTGAACCCGGCTGCGGGATTTTCGGGCAGCTCCCTAACGATATGGATAATCAGTCCGTTTTCCTTCTCGGTGGCCACGACCGCGATGCGCTCGTCGGCGTTCTCGATATAGCCGATGTCGCCGATCTGACCGCCCGAATTGCCGTAGAACGGCGTGCGGTCGAAGACCAGCTGGTAAGAGGTCTTGCCTTTGGAGGTCACGCGGCGGTAGCGGGCGATCCGGACCTGCTCGGTCAGCGTGTCGTATCCCGTGAAGAGGCTCTCCCTGATGGGGAACAGCTCCACCCAGTCGTCGGTATCGACGGCCGCAGCGTTGCGCGAACGCTCCTTCTGGGCCTGCAGTTCGGTTTCGAAGGCCGCCCTGCTCGCGGGCGATCAGCTCCGTCAGGTCGATCGGGAAGCCGAACGTATCGTAGAGTTCGAAGGCGTCCTTGCCCGAAATCAGCTCCCGGCCCTCGCCCTTGGTCTTTTCGATCACGCCGTCCAGCAGGTTGATGCCCGTGGCCAGCGTACGCAGGAACGAAGCCTCCTCCTCCTCGATCACCTTTTCGATCAGCGACTGCTGGGCCTTCAGTTCGGGGAACTGCTCCCCCATCTGCTCCACCAGTCCGGGAACGAGCTTGCAGATCGTCGGCTCCGTAAAGCCGAGGTAGGTATAGCCGTAACGCACGGCGCGGCGCAGGATGCGGCGGATGACGTAGCCGGCCTTGACGTTCGACGGCAGCTGCCCGTCGGCGATCGAGAAGGCGATGGCACGCAGGTGGTCGGCGATGACGCGCATCGCCACGTCGCACTTCGCGTCGGCGCCGTAGGTCTTGCCCGAAAGCTGCGAAATACGCTGGATCGTAGGCTGGAACACGTCGGTGTCGTAGTTCGATTTCTTGCCCTGGAGGATCATGCAGAGGCGCTCGAAGCCCATGCCGGTATCGACGTTGCGCGCCGGAAGCTCCTCCAGCGAGCCGTTGGCCTTGCGGTTGAACTGCATGAACACGAGGTTCCAGATCTCGATCACCTGCGGATGGCCCGCATTGACCATCCCGCGTCCCGGTTTGGAGGCGATCTCCGCCTCGTCGCGCAGGTCGAAATGGATCTCCGAGCAGGGGCCGCAGGGGCCGGTCTCGCCCATCTCCCAGAAATTGTCGTGCTTGTTGCCGCGGATGATATGGTCTTCGGGCAGAAACTGCTTCCAGTAGTCGTAGGCCTCCTGGTCGAAGGGCACGCCGTCCTCCTCGGAGCCTTCGAAAACCGTGGCGTACATGCGGTCGGCGGGAAGTTTGTAGACGCCGTGGAGCAGCTCCCACGCCCATTCGATCGCCTCTTTCTTGAAGTAATCGCCATAAGACCAGTTGCCCAGCATCTCGAACATCGTATGGTGGTAGGTGTCATGCCCCACCTCCTCCAGGTCGTTGTGCTTGCCCGAAACGCGCAGACACTTCTGGGTGTCGGCCGCACGCGGATATTTGCGGGGCGCATTGCCCAGGAAAATATCCTTGAACTGGTTCATGCCCGCGTTGGTGAACATCAGCGTGGGATCCCCCTTGACGACCATCGGTGCCGAGGGCACGATCACATGGCCCTTGCTCTCGAAGAAGTCCAGAAAGGCCCGGCGAATTTTATTCGATTCCATATATAAGATTTTATCCGATTTCCACGTTTGTGATTTCGGGTTGCAAAATTACACAATTAAAGTTAAATTTGCATCCTATTAACCGGAGTTTTTTCCGCAATGAAGCAAAAAGGGCAGAGATTCGACACGCAGGCGCTGACACAGGAAGCGCAGGCGCTGACGCGCGACGTGGTCTCGGCGCCTTTCCGCCTGCGCACCTACCGCCTGATCCGGAAAATACTGATCGGCTTCATCCTCGTCTCGATCGCCAACGTGCTCTTCTCGTACTTCTTCTACACCCCCAAGATGTACCGCATCATCCGCGACAACCGCGACCTGGTCATCAAGTACCGCATCCTGCAAGACCGCATACGCACCTCGCAGCGGCGCGTGGACGAAATCCGCCACCGCGACAACTACGTCTACCGCTCGCTCTTCTCGACCGACACGGTGTCGATCGACGGCGTGTGGCAGCCCTACCCCGACACCAAATACGCCCCGATGGCCGGGGACGACTTCGCCCCGCTGATGGTCGGCACCTGGAAGCAGCTCGACGCGCTGGCCCGCATACTCTACCTCGAATCGGTGTCCTTCGACGAATTGCAGGCATTCGCCCGCGACAAGGAGAAAATGTCGTCGGCGATCCCGGCCATCTGGCCCATCGACCGCTCGGCGCTGCACAACGACCATATCGGCGCCTTCAACCTGCGCCGGATGCACCCCGTGCTGGGGTATATCCGCCCCCACAAGGGCATCGACCTGGGCTGCGACCGCGGCACGCCGGTCTACGCCACGGGCGACGCCGTGGTGGAGGTCGCCTCCTCGGGGGGCAACGGCGGCTACGGACACATGGTGCTGCTGAACCACGAATTCGGCTACAAGACCCGCTACGCACACCTGAGCAAAGTCCTCGTGCAGCCGGGCGAACGGGTCGCCCGCGGGCAGGTCATCGCCGAAACGGGCAACACGGGCATCTCCTCGGGCCCCCACCTCCACTACGAGGTGATCCACAAGGGCATGCCGGTGAACCCGATCAACTATTTCAACCGCAACATGACCGCCGCGGAATACGACGCACTCATGGAGAACATGCGCGATACGAACTTCGAAAAGCTCTGAGATGGCAGGAAAGAAAGACCTGGAGCGGCTCCGCAGGCGTAAGCGCCGCAAACAGAACATCATACGCGCGACGGTGCACTTTTTCGTGTGGGCCGGGGTCGCCGTGCTCTACTACGTCGGGTTCTCGCTTTTCTTCGACACCCCCGTGGAGTACGAGCTCAAACACTCGACCGACCGCCTGCGCCGCGAATACGCCGCCCTCACCCAGCGGTACGACTCGCTGACGACCGTCATGCACAACCTCTCCGAGCGCGACCGCAACGTCTTCCGCATCCTCTTCGAATCGGATCCCTACGACTTCGATTCGGAATACGAACGCCGACAGGCCGTCACCTACGAAAACATCTTCAACCGTTCGTCGCGGCGGCTCAAGCTCGAACTGCGCGAACGGGTCGCCGACATGGAGAAGCGGCTCGACGAGCTGAACGCCTCGTACCTCGACCTGCAGGCGCTCATCGACTCGGCGGGCAGCGGCTGCAACAACATCCCGGCCATCCAGCCCGTGATAAACAAGCAGTTGACGCTGCTCACGGCCTCGTACGGCATGCGCATACACCCCTTCTACAAGACCCTGCAATCGCACCAGGGCGTGGACTACACCATCCCCGAGGGGTCGCGCGTCTTCGCCACGGCCGACGGCGTGGTGCGCGACGTGGCGCTGCGCAACTCCACGTCGGGGCAGACGGTCGTGATCGACCACGGCAACGGTTACGAGACTTCGTACAGCCACCTCTCGAAGATCAACGTCCGCAAGGGACAGCGCGTGAGCCGCGGCGAGATCATCGCCCTCTCGGGCGACACGGGCCTTTCGCTCTCGCCCCACCTCCACTACGAAGTGCGGCTGAACGGGATGCGCGTCGATCCGATCCACTACTTCTTCATGGAACTCACCCCCACCGAATACCAGCGCCTGATGCGCATCGCGCAGTCGGGCATGCAGTCGTTCGACTAAAAACAAAGGAGATGGGAAGCGACTGGACAAAGGATTTCGGCTTTGCGCGCGAAGAAATTTTCCGCAGCGAAGAAACGCTCCGCACAATCCGCCATATCCGTGCCTCATGGGGCGGCGAACCGGAGTTCCTCTGGGAGAAATTCCCGGACTACGCCGTTTTCCGGCGGCAGGACAACGCCAAATGGTATGCCGTGATATTGACGGTGCAGGCCGGCAAACTCGGCCTCGCGGACGAGGAGCGGACAGAGATTCTCGACATCCGGGCCGATGCGGAGACCATGGCGCGGTCGCTGGACTTCGAACATTATTTCCCCGGTTACCATATGAACAAACGCACGTGGCTCACCGTACGGCTGGACGGCAGCGTACCCTTCGGGGAAATCGCCCCGCTGATCGCCCGCAGTTACGAACTGGCCGGGAAAAAGTAGCCCGTCATGCAAATCCGACTCATCCTGCTCGACTTCGACGGCACGCTGGCCGACACGCGGCGCGCCAATACGCTGGCCTATGTGGCCACACTGCGCGAGGCGGGCTATGCGCTCACCGAGGAGGAGTATGCGGCAAAGTATTTCGGCATGCGGTGCAACGAGTTCCTGACCCGTTACGGCATCGCCGACCCCGCAGAGCGCGAGCGGCTGCGGCTGCGCAAGATCGCGCTCTACCCCGCGTTCTTCGACACCGTGCGGCTCAACCGCCCGCTGTGGGAGTTCTGCAGGCAGTTCCGGGCGCAGGGCGGCCGCGTATGGATCGTATCGACAGGCAGCCGCGCCAACATAGACAACGCCATGCGCCACCTGGGGATCACGGTCGCGGGACAGCGGGCGGGGAGCACGGGTGCGGCAACCTCGGGTGCGGCGGGCAGAGACTTGACAGGTGCGGATGAGGCATGGCTCCGGACAGCCGGCACGGCAACGATAGATGCAGGTACGCCAACACACGCAACAGTCACCCCCGAGCCGGGCGAAGGGCCGAACGGCTCCGTGGACGGCATACTCTCGGGCGCCGACGTCGAGCACAGCAAACCCGCCCCGGACTGCTTTCTGGAGGCCATGCGCCGCGAGGGCTGCACGCCGCAGGAAACGCTGATCTTCGAAGACTCCGAAATCGGGCTCGAAGCGGCCCGCCGCAGCGGAGCGGCCTATTTCAGGGTAACGCTCTGACCATCGCCGCCCAGGCCGTTCCCGGCATCCTGTATCCGGCATCTGCACCCGACATCCGACATCCGGCATCCGCTGCCGGACGCACTCATTCCTCCGCGCCGTCCCCAACAGCATCCATCCGGCCGATCTTCCACAACCGAGCCATGTAATTTCCGGGAGTAATCACCATCCGGCAGCGGAACTTGTCCGCCCCCGTCACGACACAGCCGGTCAGCGCTTGCAGATCACGTTGAAGTCGCAGTACTTGCAGGTATCGGCATCCTCGCACTGGCGGAACGGAACCGAGGTGTCGTAGAGTTCGGCGAGCTGCGCGCGCAGCAGTTCCTCGAAACGCTCGCGGTAAAGCGTATAGCGCGCCCCCTTCACCCCCGTTTGCTTGTCGTCCAGCTGCGGCGAATAGCCGGGGCGGTTCATGTTGCGGACGTAATAGAGCGCCGGTTCGACGTCGCAGCCGCGCGACCGGTGCAGCATCATCGCGTAGAGCAGCGTTTGCAGGATGTTCGAAAGGCGTTGTTTGCCCGTGCCCGTGAACAGGCTCTCCACGCCGTCGAATTCGAGATGCGGCGCCCCGGTCTTGTAGTCCACCACCCTCAGCGCCCCGTCGTCGAGCGTGTCGATACGGTCGGCGATGCCGGCGAATTTCATCTCCAGGTCGCGCCCGCCCGCGCGGAAACGGAACGGATAGGCTACGGGCTCCTCCAGCCCCGACACGGAGAAAGCATCGTGCGCGGCGTCGTAGGGCATCACCCCGCCCCGCAGGTAACGGATCACGATGTCCTTCACCAGCAACAGGTTGCCCGAATAATCTTCGGCTGTGGCATGTTTATCCTGCAAATAGTTCTGGTTGATGGCCGCCTCGACCGCCTGCGCCACTTCGCCCGTACGGATCATCGCACGCAGGGTTTCACCGGGATGCGCCTCGCCCGCGATGCGGGCGTAAAGCGTCTGCACGGCGGCATGGAGGATCGTACCGAACATCGGGGCATCGACCTCCTCGGAAATTTCGTCATCGGCCTCCAAGCGGGCTATGGAATGGAAATAGAAGCGCAAGGGGCAGGCCACGTAGCGGAAAAAAGCCGTCGGCGAGAGCGTCGCAGGGCTTTGGGCGTCGACGAAACGCTCCAGCCGGACCATCACCCCTTCGTCCTTGGGCACCTCGATCGGCGCCGTTTCGGCCAGGTTGACGTCCACCCCCACTTCGACCTTGCGCACGTCGAAGCCGCTCTCGTAGTCCAACTGGTAGATATAGCGGCTCGGCTCGCCCGTCGACTTGTCGTCGGCGTGCGAGCAATAGAGCATGTGGACGGTCTTGGCGCGCTGGATCAGACGGTAGAAATAGTAGGCATAGACACCCTCGTGGTGCTCGGGCGTGGGCAGCTCGTAGGCGGCACGCAGGTTGTAGGGGATGAACGATGCCTGCGCCATATGGTTGCCGGGGAAATTGTCGTCGTTCATCGAAAGGATGATGACGTTTTCGAAATCGAGGTTGCGGGTCTCGAGGATCCCCATGATCTGGATGCCCTCCAGCGGCTCGCCCTCGAAGGGGATGCGCAGCGTCTGCAAGTGCCGGCGCAGCAACGAGGTGTAGACCTCGGCCGTAAGGTCGATATCGCACTCGTCGAGCGAGTTGCGCAACTTGGTGACCTGCTCGGCGATGACCGCCAGGAATTCGACCCGCTGCCGTGCATCGTCGCCCTCGTAGGGCTGGCGCGCCACGGCGGCGACCACGTCCAGCATGTAGTCGGACAACTCGCGCCACGTCGCGGCGGGCGTAAAGATCCGTTTCAGCAGTTCGTTGCGGCCCAGCCACGCGGCATCGACCGAAATGCGGCGGTCACGGACGATCTCCTCGTGCATCGTGCGCGTGAGTGCGGCGTCGCACTCGGCCACATAGGGGTGTGCGAGGATGCCGGCGACGTCGGCATGGTAGAACGTGCAGCCGTCGCCCTTGCGGCGGCGGTGGTTCTGCAACTCCACCAGACGCTCGACGAACGTGTAGGCCAGGCTCTGCCGCAGGGGGAAGCCCATCGTCACGTTCACCCGTCCGATGTCGGCGGGCAGGGCGTACAGCAACGGCAGCAACAGGTTCTCGTCGGTAAGCACCACGGCGGTCTCCTTGCCCAGCGCGGGCCTGGCGCCCGCGGCGATGCCGGAGTCTTCCTCCCTGCGGCGGCGGGCCAGATCGGCGAGGATCGCCGCGGCATACTTGCACTGCACGGCGTTCGAGACGGCGGCGACCGACACGATCTGCTTCTCTCCCCGCATGTTGTCGTACCGAAGTTCCGTGCGGGGTGGGAACTGCGCCACGTTCGAACGCACGAACATACCCGCCTCCTGTTCGGGGTCGTCCTTATAATAAGAGTCGTAGTCCCAGTAAAAATCGGTTTCGGCCGCCGTGGCGAGGAACCCGAAAAGGCGCTTCTCGCACTCGGAAAGGGCGTTGAACCCCGCCACGACATAACGCCGGGGCTCGGGGAAGGCGAACCCGCCCCCGCGGATGCGGTCGGCGGCGGCGCGCTGCACCATGCCGTTGTAGGCGATGCCGAGCGACGAGAGACGCTCCCGGAAGCGGCGGTAGATGGGGCCGAGGGTCTTCCAGATCGCCAGAAAACGGCGTTTCTCCTCCGAAAGGTCGGCCTGCTCGCCGAACGAGGACCAGAACGAAAGGATGCGCAGCTGCGCGGGCGTGAGGTAGGAAATATCGGCTTCGATCTCCTTGATCTCCGAGATGTTGCGGAAGAGCATCTGCGCGTCGATCAGGTATTTGTCGATCGTATCGAAGTCCGTGAGGAGCATATCGCCCCAGAAATAGAACTTGTCGAAGGGTTCGTTGTGGTAGGCCGAGTAGACTTTGTAAAGCTCGGTGATGAGCCGCACGCGGTCGCCCGTATGCAGCCCCGATATTTCGCCCGTCAGGTCGTCGATCGTCACCCATTCGGGCTGCCACATCGGACGCCCGGCGATACGCCCCAGGGCATCGACGAAAAACAGCCGCGCACGCCGCGACGGGAAGAGCACCGCCCGTTCGGACAGTCCCTCGCCATAGCGCGCATACAGGTCGGCGGCCACCTCCTCCAGAAATCCCTTCATAGCAGTTCGGACAGCCCCGGCGACTTCCCCGGCGGTATTGTCCGCCCGGGATCCGGAAGCCCCCTTCGCATTATTGTTCCATGAGACTATTCTACGTGGCTGATCTCACCGCCCATGAACTTGGCGCCGCCGCGCACGACGGCAGGCTGCCCCTTATAGGTGATACGGGCGTTAGTCGTGGTCTTGCCGATGAACCGGTCGGTGATCCACAGCGACACGTCGGCCTTGCTCTGGGCATTGACCTCGGCCGACATCACCTCCAGCCCCGAGGCCGCGACCCTGCCCGTCGAAGCGAACAGCGTCAGGTAGCTCGCCTTGCCGGTGAGCGTCGCGCTGCTGCCGCCCGTGAGCTCCATCCTGAGGTCTTTGACATCGAACGCCGCTGTGAGCGACGCCTTGCGCCCCAGCGTCAGGTCGAGCTGCACCGCATCCACCGTCCCCTCGAACACGGCTGCGGCGCCCGACAGCGAAACGGACTGCAACGTATTGTAATAGACCGTCACCTCGGTGCGGTCGGGACGGCGCGAATCGGGCCTCTCGCTGATACGCAGGGTTTTGTCCTTCACCTCGGCGCGGAATTTCGAAGTATAGGAACCTTTCGTGTCGTATACGATCTTGGGGGCCTCGGTGTCGGGGACTTTCACGAATTTGATATCCAGGTCGGCATCCACCGCGACGGCCTCGAACGTGGTCAGCCACTCGTTATGTTCCGTAGGACTTGCGGCACCCGCCTCCTGTGCACGGCCGGAGGCTGCGAAAACCAGCATCACGGCGCTCAGAATCATCTTCTTCATACATTGTAGGTTTAAATACGTCGCTAAAATACAAAATTATTGCGAACCCCGGTTTGCCGTTCGGGATTTGTTTTGTACTTTTACTACCTAAAACGACATTTCGGACAGTGAGGGCGAGAATTCTGAATGCAAGCGCGGGGTCGGGCAAGACCTACCAGTTGGCGTACAAATACGTGCGCGACGTGGTCGAACAGCCCGGCATTTACCGCCACATCCTCGCCGTGACCTTCACCAACAAGGCCACCGAGGAGATGAAATCGCGCATCCTCAAGGAGATACACCTGCTGGCCTCGGGACAGCCGAGCTCCTACCTCGACAACCTCTGCCGCGAATTGTCGCTCGATGCCGCCACGGTGCGCCGACGCGCCCGGGAGGTGCGGTCGAAGATCCTGCACGACTATTCGCGCTTCACGGTGCTGACGATCGACACCTTCTTCCAGCGCATCCTGCGCGCCTTCATCAAGGAGCTGGGC
>OCQA01002352.1_pt1 | contig 10247 bp, 8 predicted proteins | sample 1538571 | NCBI WGS metagenome assembly OCQA01 (sample SAMN04571708, study PRJEB22368) | human gut metagenome | biome: human gut; material: stool | host: Homo sapiens | place: Luxembourg | collected 2012-09-28 | reverse complement strand
AGATTTTCAAAAATTGCATGAAAATGAAGAACGAATGGAATTACAACTTGAAATTGAAGAAGCAAATAAACGTGCAGAAGTAGCAAATAAACGTGCCGAAGAAGCAAATAAACGTGCAGATGAATCGGATAAGAAAATGGATCAGATGAATCAATTAATGAAACAGATGATTCAAGCAATGCTAACAAATGGGATGAGTTTAGAGCTCATTTCTAAGTCATTGTCGAAGAGTGAAGATGAAATTATGGAGTTGTTGAAATAGTCATATTCTAGAAATTTGAAAAAGTGAAGATGATAACTGAGTCGCCTATAATATGGCGGCTTTTTTTGGTGTATAATCAAAGAAAAGGAATTAGATATATGGTTAGAAGAAGAATATTGGGTTTTGCGATTGGTAAAATGTTGCGTCAGGATGGTTGGACTGAAAAGTATAATCCTAAGAATCAATTTCATGTGAATCAATATGATTATTCGAGTTGTAAAGAATATTTGGCTGCGCTTAAAGAGAAGTGGCAAGAATATGAAGATCCGGAATGTGAATTTGAGGACTATGTGGATGTATCTAAATATTCAAATTATGATGATTATGCCTACGATTTAGATGTGTATAGAACTAGATTAGAGTGGCGTGATGAATGGGATTGTGATTGTGAATTTGAAGTGAATCCATATGATTTTGAGTATAAAGAGTATTACGTTAAAGCTTTAAAGAGGGCTTGGAAAAAGGAATTGGATCCTTATGATGAGTTTGAATATATTGATTTAGAATTGATTGATGATGTAAATGAGTATAAGGATCGAATAGATGAGTGTAAAGAGTGGAAGGACGAGCATGATTCAAATGATGAATATAATGTAGATCCTAGTCAATTTGATGATGTAGAAGAATATTTGGATACATTAAGAAAGTTATGGAAGCGTAAGTATGATTATTTTAATGAGTTTAGTTCGATAGATCCAAATGATTATTCAAATGAGGATGATTATTCAAACGCAATTGAAAATAAAAAGAATTGGATGAATAAATATGATAAGGATAATGCATATAAATTAGATCCTAGTGATTATGATTGTGAAGAAGAGTATTTGGATGCATTAAGATCTTGTTGGCAAGATAAGTATGATCCAAGCTTTAAAACAAATGTTGATGTATCGGATTATGATCATGAAGAAGATTACAGAAATGCACTAATACTCGATTGGCAAGAGACATATGATTCCAAACATCAATTTAATGGTTTTAAGTTTAATAAATTCACTACTATTGATGATTATTTAGTTGAATATAATGATAGATTGAATTGGATCAAAGAATGTGATGCAGAAGGCAAGTATTCTAAAATTGATGCATCTAATTATGATAATCTTATTCAGTATAAGCATCAGATCAATTTAAGAAAAGCTTGGAAAAACAAGTATGATCCAAATAATGAACACACAAACATTGATCCTTGTGATTATAGTAGTGTAGAAGAGTATCATGAGGCAATAATGGATTTTGATATAAGGAGTACAAAATTATGATTGATAATAATAGATTTCAAGAATTACTTGAAGAATATAAAAGTGAGTTAAAAGGTGTTCGATGGGATGATGAAAAATTCAAGTGGCAAGCAATCAAGGGGTTTCAAGATCGTTGGGATATTGAATCTACTGATTTTTGTACAATGTTAAAGAATTCTTTGGATAAAACATTTAATTTATTGGCTTCATCACATTATTTTCCTAGAAAAATGATAGAAGAATTTGCACAGAAAGAATCAGAAACTGTTAGACAAATGTTTATGGATTTGTTTGATGAAAGTAAAGATTTATATGGTCGAATGGTTTCTTTTAAAGCTCAATCTAAACAATTAGTAAATAAATATTGGGATCCTGGTAAGAGTGATTTCCAAACTGAAAATACTATAACAACATATTTATGGTTGCGTTATCCAGATAAGTATTATATTTATAAATTTGAAGAGGCAAAGTCATTGTCAAAAGAATTAAAGACGAGCTATGTCTTCAAGGCTGGGGATTATCAAAACAACGTAGAAAATTTTATTAGATTATATGATGAACTTAGTAAGGAATTATGTAAGGACGAGGAATTAAAACAAATTGTGCAAAGCAAACTAGAAGATGATTGTTATGATGATCCTAAATGTAAGACATTGGCAATTGATTTTGGTTATTTTGTAAATCAAAGACAAAAAGCTGCTAAGATTGAAAAAGAAAAAACAGCTCTATATGTTAAAGAGGAAACAGATGTGTATTCTTCAAATGAATGTGTTCATTCACATTTTTGGAAAATTAGTCATGGTGCTGATAGTGTCTCTGATACTCAGTTTAATGACTATTTAGCAAGAAAAGTGATTTGTATGAACAAAAATACCAATTCGGTTGGTACGACAAAGATGTCTCAAGGAGATGCTTTTAAAAATGTAATGAAAAAAGGAGACTATTTCTATTTGTGCAGAGGAAATAGTATCTGCTTATTAGGTCAAATAGTATCAGATGATGTATTTGATAGTACAGTTAAACAAGATTGGATTGAACGTCCTTATCGTGTGATTAAAGAATCTTTGGATAAGAGTCCTTATAAAGATGTAAAAAAATGGTGGACGCCTAATAGTAATACTACATGTATTGGTGTGCCAGACAAAGAATTGAATTTATTTGTAGACTATATCTTAAAGCCATACTTTAATGTGGATATGAATGATTTATTGAAGGTCGAGGAAGAGTCTAATTGTCGTTATTGGTTTTTAAGTGCAAATCCAAAGATTTGGAGTATGTCGAGTATGCCTGTTGGTAAAGAACAAAGCTATACTTTATATAACGACAACGGGAATAAGCGTCGTGTGTTTCAAAACTTTTTGGATGCGAAAGTTGGAGATAAAATTATTGGTTATGAATCGACTCCAATTAAACAAGTGGTTGCGATTTTAGAGGTAACTAAAGAGCAGGATGAAGAAAGAATTTATTTTAAAAAGGTAGAGTCTTTATCTTCACCTGTTGATTTTGCCCTGTTAAAAGCATGTCCTGGATTAGAAAATATGGAATTCTTTGTTTGTTCTCAGGGTAGTTTGTTTAAATTGACTAAGAATGAATATGAACAAATTCTTGATTTAATTCGTGAAGAGAATCCGGTTCAGACAAATAAGGTTGTAAAAAAATATACAAAAGAAGATTTTTTGAATGATGTTTATGTAACGGATACTAAGTATGATCGTTTTGTGTCTGTGCTTAAGAAGAAAAAGAATATTATATTGCAGGGACCTCCAGGTGTTGGTAAGACGTTTGCAGCGAAGCGATTGGCTTATTCTATCATGGAAGAAAAGGATGATGATCGTATTGAATTTGTCCAATTTCATCAGAATTATTCGTATGAAGATTTTATGCTTGGATATAAACCTTGCGGGAATGGTTTTGAAATGAAGTATGGTATTTTTTATCAATTTTGTCAAAAGGCTTCAAATCATCCAGATAAGGATTATTTCTTCATTATTGATGAAATCAATCGTGGTAATATGAGTAAGATTTTTGGGGAATTATTGATGTTGATTGAGCCGGATTATCGTGATAATAAAATTAAGTTGGCATATAATGGATTGGATTTTTCAGTACCACAAAACCTTCATATTATTGGAATGATGAATACGGCAGATCGAAGTTTAGCTTTGATTGATTATGCGTTGAGAAGACGTTTTAGTTTCTTTACTATGGAACCAAGTTTTGATACGGATGGATTCAAGAAGTATCAACAGAAATTGAATAGTCCTGTATTTGATAAATTAATTGATAGAGTTAAAGATTTGAATGATGAAATTCTTAAGGATGATTCTTTGGGTAGTGGTTTCTGTATTGGTCATAGTTATTTCTGCAATTTAGATACTTGTACGAATAAAATTTTATTGGATATTGTCGATTTTGATATTCTTCCAATGTTGAACGAATATTGGTTTGATGAGCCTAGTAAAGTAGAACGTTGGGAAAATAATCTTCATGGAGTATTTGAATGACGCGAGATAAAAATATCTTTATTCATAACATTTATTATATGTTGTCTTATGCTTTTCAAAGCTTGAGGCAGGATGGTTATAGAAATGTATCAGTTGAATCTTTTGATGAAATCTATGATTTATTTGCGATGATTCTTTCTAAAGGGATTGCTACTCAATTAAAACAAGGCTTGTATAAGGAATATATTGATCGAAAAGATGATTTAAAAGTGCTTCGTGGAAAAATTGATATTCAACAAAGTATGCGAAATGCTTCTATGCATAGGCAGGTTTTAACTTGTGAGTATGATGAATTGAGTGAGAATGTTTTATTGAATCAAATTATTAAATCAACGGCAACATTGTTGCTTAGAAGTGGTAAGGTAAAAAGGGAATATAAACAGTCTTTAAAAAAGGAATTGTTGTATTTTTCAAATGTGGATTTAATTGATCCAAAACAAATTCGTTGGTCAAGCGTTCGTTTTCATAGAAATAATCAAACCTATTATATGTTGATACATATTTGTAGGCTGATTATTGATGGAATGTTGATGACTACTGAGTCTGGTGAATATAAACTAGCTACATTTATTGATGAACAACACATGTGTAGATTGTATGAAAAGTTCATCTTAGAATACTATAGAAAGCATTATCCAAAATTAAATGCATCAGCTTCTCAAATTCCTTGGGCAGTAGATGATGATTTTTCTAAAATGCTTCCAGTCATGCAGTCAGATATTTATCTACAAAAAGAAAATGATGTATTAATTATAGATGCCAAGTATTATAGTCATACAACACAATTACAATTTAATAAAAATACAATTCATTCAAATAACTTGTATCAAATATTTACTTATGTGAAAAATAAAGAATATACATTCAAGGATGAAAAGCATAGAGTTGCAGGTATGTTATTGTATGCAAGAACGAATGAAGAAATACAACCAGATCAAACGTATCAAATGCATGGTAATCAAATATCGGTTAAGACATTGGATTTAAATAAACCATTCAATGAATTAAGTAAGCAGTTAGATGATATAGTGAATAATTATTTTAATGACATTCATAAGAAGAACTAGATATTTCAGTTTCTAGTTCTTTTTGTCTTTGGTTATACAATGAAATAGTTATATCATTAAAATCTTATATTGATTTCAAGCTTAACTTTTGTTGACAAATTATTCATAAAAGTGAATATTTTTTATTTAATACTGTAAGCGTTTCACGTATAATATAAACAAAGCGAGGGTTATTTTATGCAAATAAGTTATAACAAGTTATTTAAATTATTGATTGATAAAGGCATGAAAAAAACAGATTTGGCTAAAGAGGCTAAGTTAACACCAGCTACACTTGCAAAGCTTTCTAAACAGGAAACGGTATCTATGGATACGTTGATTCGTATTTGCGATTGTTTGGATTGTTCATTTGATGATGTAGTGGAATTGATTAAGTAGGAGAGAGTTATGGTTACAGGTGAAATTAAAAATAAAATTGATGCGCTTTGGGATGTTTTTGCAGCAGGTGGATTAACGAATCCATTAGAGGTTATTGAGCAAATAACATATTTAATGTTTATTCGTGATTTGGATGTTGCAGACAATAAAAAAGCAAAAGAGTCTAATATGCTAGGGATTCCATATGCAAGTATATTTGCGGATGAAGTAAAAATTGGAGAGCGTAGCATTGATGGAAATCAATTGAAATGGTCTACGTTCCATGACTATCCTGCAAATAAACAGTATGAAATTATGCAGGAATGGGTTTTTCCGTTTATAAAGAATTTACATAGTGATAAGGATAGTGCATATTCTAAATATATGGATGATGCGATTTTTAAAATTCCAACTGCATTAGTATTATCTAAGGTCATCGATTCTTTGGATGAGATTTATAGCTTAATGGATAAAACTACAAGTATGGATATTCGTGGCGATGTATATGAATACTTATTGTCTAAGATTGCTTCAGCAGGACGTAATGGACAGTTCAGAACGCCTCGTCATATTATTCGTATGATGGTTGAATTAATGAATCCAACACCTCAAGAATTAATTTGTGATCCAGCATGTGGTACAAGTGGATTCTTAGTTGTTGTGAGTGATTATTTAATGGAAAAATATAGAAATGACATTTTGATGAATAAACAGAATCGTGATCATTTTATGAATCATATGTTTAATGGTTTTGATATGGATAGAACTATGCTTCGTATTGGAGCAATGAATATGATGACGCATGGTGTCGAATCACCGAATATTGAATATCGTGATAGTTTATCAGATCAAAATACAGATAACAATAAGTACTCTATGATTTTAGCAAATCCACCCTTTAAAGGGTCTTTAGATTATGACTCAGTATCAACAGACTTATTAAAAATTGCGAAAACTAAAAAAACTGAATTATTATTCTTAGCATTGTTTATTCGTATGTTAAAAGTCGGTGGAAGATGTGCATGTATTGTTCCAGATGGAGTTTTATTTGGTTCAAGTAAGGCTCACAAAGCCATTAGACAAGCTATTGTTGATGATAATCGTCTTGAAGCAGTTATTTCCATGCCATCAGGTGTATTTAAACCATATGCTGGTGTATCTACAGGTATTTTAATTTTCACAAAGACTGGTCATGGTGGAACTGATAAAGTTTGGTTCTACGATATGAAAGCTGATGGTTTCTCGTTAGATGATAAACGTGCTCCTGTAAAAGAAAATGATATTCCCGACATCTTAGAAAGATTCAAGAATCTAGATAAAGAAGTAGATAGAAAGCGTACTGAACAAAGTTTCTTGGTTGATAAGCAAGAGATTATTGATAATGATTATGATCTATCTATCAATAAATATAAAGAAGTTGTCTATGAAAAGGTAGAATATCCACCAACAAGTGAAATCTTAGCTGATATTGAAGCTTTAAATAGAGAAATTGATAAGAATTTGGCAGAGTTAAAGGCCTTGTTGAATGATGGAAAGGAGGAAGAATCTGAATGATAAATTCGGATTTGTATTTATAAATGTTAAAGACATTTGATGAGGTATTTGATGACTATACAAAATATGGAACTAAAATTAAAACAGAACAATATCACACTGTTGGCACAAATATCATTATAGATCAAGGACAAGCGGATATAGCTGGTTATACAGATCAAATTGATGGTTTATTTAAAGATGTACCAGTGATTGTATTTGGAGATCATACAAGAATTATTAAATATATTAACCGTCCTTTTTTTCTAGGAGCGGACGGAACTAAGATTTTAAAAAGTAAGATACCTGATGCTAATTATAAATATTTATACTATGCTTTAAAAAACGCTAAAATACCTAATACAGGATATAATCGTCATTTCAAATGGTTAAAACAAATCTCTATATCATATCCGGAACTTCAAAAGCAAAGCATGATTGTGGAAATACTGGATAAATTAGAAGATAGTATTGGCAACTATAATACAATTTTAGGACTTTTAGATAAATTAGTTAAAGCCCGATTTATAGAGATGTTTGGTAATGAATCAAATCCATTTGATTGGCCTATAGTAACAGTTGATAGTGTTGCTGATGTTCATGTGGGAGTGGTTATAAAGCCTGCTCAATATTATGCTGATAGAATAAATGGTATAAAAACGTTTAGATCACTTAATGTAGGGGAAATGAATGTAAAGGATACAGATTGGGTATATTTTAGTGAAGAAGGGAATAGAAAAAATATAAAATCTATTCTAAAAGAGCATGATTTATTAATAATTCGATCTGGAGCTCCAGGTACTGCATGTGTAATTGAAAAACAATATGAGGGTTGTAATGTAATAGATTTAATTATTGCACATCCTAATAAAAAGTATATTAATCCTTATTATCTTTGTATGTTTACAAATTCTGCATTAGGTAAACGGCAAATAGATGAAGGTACTGGTGGTGCAGCTCAGCAACATTTTAATGTGGGGAAATATAAAAAAATGAAGATTTTCTATCCTCCTATGGCTAAACAACAAGATTTTGAATGCTTTTTTAAACAAGTCGATAAATCTTGGTTTGTTGAATTGTTGCAAGATCATGGTATTTTTGATTTAAGTTTAAATACGGATGAAATGGATACGTATTATAATGAGTTCTTAGAACAAGTTCAAGATCAAAAACAAGAAGTGATTGATAATCAAGAAATTATTTTAACACTTCAAGATACATCCTTATTGAATGTATTTCATGAAAAGACGAATGAAGAAATTCACAATAAATTGGAAAAAGAAATTTCTGAGATGTTTAATGGTATTGAGGGTGAGGATGCATCAAAATTATATGATTCGTTGCATAATCAAATTCAATATGCATAAAGAAGGTTGTAATTATGGATATAGATGTAAAACAATCATTAGCTAAATTATTATTGGCATGTTCAAAAGAGCAGGAATTGATTGATAAAGATGGTGGTCATTTAAATGTAAAGCAGGTTATTTTAAATAATATTGCTGGGTTTATAGAAATCATATCTTTGGATCATGCAGGTCTTCGTATGGGTTACTTTAATAAAGTGTTTCTTGGTTCTAAAGAAAAATTGAATGATAGCGTTTCTGTTCATTCTTGGTTTTCTGATTTTCAAACATTAAATTTAATGCCTATTGTAAAAGCTTTGTATGCACAATTTGTGTATGAACTGGGTCGTTATTATTTGTTTAATAAGAATGATAAAAAAGATATTGTAAAGGATCGTTTTATTCAATACATTAAACTATTGGATATTAAACAAGAAGAGAAACCTTTAGCTGTTGATAAAGTCAAAGAAGAAGTGGTTCAGGATGAAATTGAGGTGGAGTCTGAAGAATCTTTAGAAGATCTTCAAAAACAATTGGATTCCATGATTGGATTGGATGGAGTAAAACAACAGGTACATTCAATCATTAATGAGTTGAAAATAGATGCACTTCGTAAGAGCAAAGGCTTGAAAGTTTCTAATACTTCTAAACACCTAGTATTTAAGGGAAATCCTGGTACTGGAAAGACAACGATAGCTAGATTATTATCTAAAATTTATAAACAATTGGGAATCTTAGAAAAGGGTCAATTGGTTGAAGTGGATCGTAGTGAGATTGTTGCGGGATATGTTGGACAAACGGCGTTAAAAACGAAGGAAAAGATTGATGAAGCTATGGGTGGTATTCTCTTTATAGATGAAGCCTATACTTTGGCTAAGGGTGAGAATGATTTTGGCCAAGAAGCCATTGATACTTTATTAAAAGCGATGGAAGATCATCGTGATGAGTTTATTGTGATTGTAGCTGGTTATGATGAGCCAATGGAATCATTCTTACAATCTAATCTAGGTTTAAAATCTAGATTCAATGAGTATATTCATTTTGATGATTATTCGGAACAAGAATTGTTTTTAATTTTTGGATTATTGTGCGAACAAAATGATTTTAGGATGGATTTAGAAGCACAAGATACATTAAAGTCATATTTAAACGACTTGTGTACTCATAAACCAGATAATTTTGCGAATGGTCGAGAAATGCGTAACTTGTTTGATAAGAGTAAAAAGGCGCATTCGAATCGTTTGGCGAGTTTAAATGAAATATCCGATGAGGATTTGATTACATTTAAAAAAGATGATTTGTTGCGTGCCATTGAAGAAATGAAATTAGTATAAAAAGAAAAAAACTAACCCCAGGAGCAAAGGCATCTCGAAATACATCTTACTGGCACAGCCAGCCCAGCTTTATCCATCACAAGTTAGTTTATGTATATATGATACTATATATTTTAAAATAATTCTAGAAATGCGATTTCGATTAGTGGAGATAGTGATACGATTGCGGCAATTACAGGAAGTATTGCAGAAGCAGCTTATGGTATACCGGAAGAGATGAAAGAAAAGGCTTATGTATATTTGGATGAGCCATTAAAAGATGTATTAAGAAGATGGAAGAAATATATGAGGAGTGATGAATCATGGATGAAGTAGTAGATTTATTGAATGAAATCTTAGATGAACTTAAAACAATGAATGAAAAATTGGATGATATTCGTGGAAATGAATATAGTGATGGTTCTTTAGAAGATATATTTGATAAATTAGATGAAATTAATGATAACATTGGTTGAAATTAATGGTATGATATAGGTAATGATATATCTTTTTTCAAATCAGTTAGAAATAATAATATAATGTGGCATTGTCTGATTTGTGATGATGCCTTTTATTTTGTGGGGTTGGGTTATGCAGGATTTTAAGTTACTTACTAGACAATTG
>OCQA01002344.1_pt1 | contig 10298 bp, 18 predicted proteins | sample 1538571 | NCBI WGS metagenome assembly OCQA01 (sample SAMN04571708, study PRJEB22368) | human gut metagenome | biome: human gut; material: stool | host: Homo sapiens | place: Luxembourg | collected 2012-09-28 | reverse complement strand
TGCTCTCGGCCACAGCCGTTGTCTGTTCCATCGTCCAATGCGGGCCTGCCGTGCCGTCGGCGTTTTGCATGTTGGCTGCCCACTGCATCGCCGTTTCGCGATCAAATGTGGCCGCCTCCGGCTCGTCGTGGTCCTCGAGCTTATCCAGCCGGCACAGCAGATCTGTGACTGCTGCGGCCTGCTCGACCGTACGCATGGACACCGGGCACTCCGCGATCTCCCGCAGCGCGGCGTGGAGTTTGTCTTTATACGCCTGCATGATAGCACCTCATGCGAGCTTGAGCAGCCCCGTGCAAAGCTCGATTACGGAGCCTGCGGCCGTGCTGTCGGTCGTCGCCACGAGCGTGAATGTATGATTGACGCAGCAGCAGCACCCGGACAGCTCCAGATCCGTCTCCGTGTGGATCTCCGCATTGCCGGATGCCGGCAGCGTGACGCGCTTGAGCGTGCAGGGCAGCGCGACGCCGTCCATGTACCACTGCAGGGTCAGGACGCCCGCGGCCGTCGCCGCGATGACCGCATCTGCGGCCAGATGATACAGGCCGATCTTGACCGTGATTTTTGACCTGGATGGGACGCTGCTCAATACCATTGACGATCTGGCCGGGGCGGGCAACTGGGTGGACGAACCGGAATTGACGACCTTTGCCCCGGCCAGCGTCAGCACGTTTTCGCTGTCTGCCGCGAGCAGTTGGGGCGCGTTATTAAAATATCGGACGCATGATTTTTGATACGCCCGATTTCCATTGCCGTTATTACAAGCCATTTTCATTACTCCTTCCGTTTGGGCTTATGTGAAGGGGCATTATGCCCCGGATAGCTATATCAGGATGGGTCCGCGTCAGCCGCCGCAGCCGCACGGATTGCAGGGCGGGTTCTGGTAGTACCTGCCCAGCTGGCCGAGGATGTACTGCGACTGCATATAGTCGTTGTTCGCGGCGCGGCTCTGTGCGAGTTCGTCGCGCAGGCGCTGGTTCTCCTGCTGCTGCAGGAGCGTTCTGGTCGCCTCGCCCTCGGCGTGGATGGCCGTCTTGATCTCGCACGCGTTGATGCTGGAGTTGTAGTTGACGCCGTCGATCGCGCGGAGAATGTCGCAGCAGCACTTCTGCTGCACAGAGATGCCGCTCTCCGTGACGGACTGCAAATCGCGCAGCTCGCCGAGGATGTTGTAGGCGTTGTCCTTGACGGCGCTTGTGACGTCGTACGCGCCCTGACGCGTTGCGGCCACGCCCTCGTTGTTCTGGCGCTCCAGAGCCGCAAAGTCCGTTGCACGCTGTACGTCGGCCTGGGTCGCCGGGGAGCTCTCGCCGCTGCCGCCGAAGCCTCTGCCCGCGAAGAGCAGGAAGAACAGCGCGATCAGGATGACAATGCCCCATCCGCCGAAGCCATAATCCTTATCCATGGTTTTCCCTCCTTTCTGGGTGGAATGAAATTTGATAGGCGCTTTCGCGCGGTATCACTTGCCGATCTGGCCGACGAGCTCGCCGACCGTCTTGTTTTTGTTTGCCTCGAACCACGCCTCAAAGCCTGGCTGCGAGGCCAGGAAGCTAAGCACCATCTGCGGGCTCTGCCCCTGCAGCGTCGTCTTCGCTGTCTGCAGCAGACCGTTCAGCAGCTTGATGGTCGTTGTTTTGCCCGAGCCGTTCGGACCGTTCAGCAGCTTGTTTCCCCCGCCGTTTCCGCCCATCAGGGCCATAATCGGATTTTGCATTGAGCTTTCCCTCCAGTTCTTCGATTTTCCCGGCCATGCTCTGCAGGCCGGCCGTGATCTGTTTCAGCTGCTCCTGCAGCTGGTTTGCCGCCTTTTCCTCTTCTGTCGGCTCCGGGAAGATCCGGAACCGCGCGATGGTCTTGGCCGCCATGCTGTCCGTGCGGATGTAGTACAGCATGTTCTCGGTCTCGTGCAGCGCGAGCGCGTTGTCGTTCGGCTGCATCTGCAGGTTGTTGATGCTGGCCTCGCTGGCCACGGTCAGCACGCCGAGCTTCGGCGGCTGCGGCGGCAGCTGCGGGCCCTGCGGCCGCGGCATGGGCTGCAGCTGGATCTGCTGCGCGCCGTCCATCTCCCAGCGGCCCGTGTACGGGTTGTACGCCATGCGGTATCGCCCCTTTCTGCTACCATTCTAGCGTTTCCCCGTCCCCGCTGGGGGGCATTTGTGTACCATTTGTGTACCATTTGTGGGACATGTGGGCATAGAAAAAGCGCCATGAGCCGTTGCTCATGGCGCTTTCTCTTTGTCCGTTTTCCCTGCCAGACGGCGGGCGATATTGTAGATGTGCGGCAGGCGGCGGGAGATGGTTTTTCGGTCGACGCCGATCTCGGCGGCGGCGTCCAGCTGCGGGAGCCTGCGCACGATATAAAGCTTCACGATCTGCCGATCGATCACGTCCAAAAGTCCCTCGTCAGTGACGCGCTCCCAGTCGCTGCGCGTGAGGTGTTCCAGCTCCTTCGGCAGAGCCAGCCGCGCAGTTATTTGCTGTCACTCCCTTCGGCCCGCCGTCCTGGCAGGTTTTATCTCATGGCAGCAGCCAGTTTTTTCAGGAGATCATCGCCGTACTTGTAGTCGGCGAGATATTTGATCGTGTTGTCCGCAAGTCCTGCCTTTGCCTTGATGGTCTTCTTGGCGTCCTCGACTGCCTTGTCGACGGTTTCCGTGTCGTAGTCGACCCACGGGAGCTTTCCGTGCTTTTTCCATACGCGGCTGTTGTAGCCGCCCTTGAGGCCGATGTTGCCGACGCATGTGATCTGCACGCCATTGTCCCAGATCGGCGTGCATTCGACCGCGAGGCCGTCTCCGATGTACAGGCCCCAGTGGCCGGGCAGCCACAGTCCTTCGCCGGGGACGAGCTTGTCCCAGCCAGATGCGGATACGTCCTTGCACTTGGCAATCATACCGTCTGCGGAGACGTCCGGTACCGCGTTTCCGGCGTAGCGGGCGCCTCCGTGGTAGGCATTTTTGTTGCCGTTCCATCCCCACAGGATCCCCTTTGTGAGATTCACGCAGTCAAAGCCAAAGTAGCCCTTTCCGATCAGCCCGCGGAATCTGGCCTGCTTTGCGGCGTCGTACCAGTCCGGGTATTGGTTTGCCTTCTCAGTGATGATCCCATCCGTGACCGGAGAGCCGAAGCAGCCCCACATGTACACGGTTTTGTAATTCTTTGCAACGTCGATGTGCTTTTTTACAAGCTCTGATGCTCTCATAACGTAACTCATGCCCGCTCACTCCCGTACAGCTCGTGGTGCAGCTGCAGCACGGCGGCCTCGATCAGCTTGTCGATCGTTTCCACATCAAATTGAATGCCCTTTTCGGCGAGGAAGTTCACAACATACGCCTTTTTCGCCGCGCCGTCCGTCGCGGTGTACAGCTGCTCCGCCGCCTTTACGCCGATCTCAACGTAAGTGCGGAGCGTTTGCAGCTTATCCGCGTCGATCTTCGTCTTGATCCACGGGATCAGGAATGCCGAAACGAGCGCGCTGATGAGCGCGATCACTGCCGAGATAATTTGCGTGTAGTCCATAAGTATGCTCCTTTCAATCTTTCAGCACGATCTCCGCGATGCGTGCTGCCGCTTCCGGGCCGTATTTTTCAGCCCATTTATCCATGTACTTCTGCGCGTACTTCGCGCGGTTCTCGTTCTTTGCCTTCCAGAGATAGAATCCGCTGGAAGCTGTTGTTTCAGCCAGCACCGCAAGCGTGATCTCCGTCAGGTCTGCGCCTGCCGCGCAGGCGATGATGAGCGCGAGGCTGACGAGCGCGCTGCAAATCAGCCACTTCTTGCTAAACTCCATTGCTATGCCCGCATTGCGCCTCCAGCTGGTGCAGGAACTTTTTCACGTCTCCGTTCCCGCCCATCTTTTTATACTTCTCTCCGGCGATCAGGCGTTCGGCCATCGGCATTTCCTCGCTCATGATTGTGAGCCGGAGAATTGCGAGATACTGCTCGTTCTGATGCGTCTGCATCTTGTCGAGCTTTTTGTCGATCTCGCCGAGATGCTCATCCTGCGATGTGGCCTTGCCGCGCTTTTTCTGTATCGCGCGGACGAGCCGAGCACGGCGCAGACGAGGGTAACGATGATTGTCTTGGTGTCCATGGCTATGTACCTTCTTCCGTGATCTTCTTCCACCCGTCCGGGTTAACGGATGGGTTCCAGACGTTGGCGGCGAGCAGGGATTCGTAGAGCTCGTCCTGCCACCAGCCTTTTTCGCCTTTGGAGAAGGCAAGGCCGGCGGTGATGGTCTCGGGGATGAGGCGGAAGCCCTGCTTGTACTGGATATCCTCCCAAAGGTTCGGGGCTGCGTCCGGGGTATTTTCGGCCGTGTCCCAGAGGTCGACGGCTGCGCGCTTGATGCTGCCCTGCCAGCAGATGCGCGTGCCGGACTTGACGAGACTGCCGTCGCCCGTCAGCTGCGGGAACAGCTCCGGGGCCTCGGACGCGTCCTTGTCGGGCAGGCTGGCCGCGGCCGTCACGATGGCGGCGCGCAGGGTCTGCGCTCTGCTCTCGCCGATGGCGGTATAGACGGGCATGCCCATGAGGGTCGCGGCGGTGTGCTGGGCGGCGGCTTTTTCTGCCTCTGCCCGCTCGAGGGGCAGGGGCTTGCCCATTTTGACGGTGATGGTGCCGTCGCGGTTGTCGGTGACGGGACCGGCGAGGGTGAAGTCCGCGTAGTCGTCCATGTAGCGGTCCTCGGCGGTCTCGGTCGTCGACTTGACGGTTCCGTCCTCGTTCATCTGGACGTTGCCCTCTGCGTCCAGCACAGGGACGGCCGTGGTGTAGCGGTGGATCATGCCCCAGACGGCGCCGTCGCAGAACAGCGCCAGCGGGTCTGCAACCGCGCTCTTGTCGATGGTGACGGCGCGGCTCTCGCGCCCGCCCCAGTCGGCGTCGCGCATGCGGCCAGCGGCCGGTCGCGTCTCGATCTCCTGCCCTCCGATGGTGATGTACCAGGTGTCCATAAGTTCCTCCTGTCTATTGCTGCACGGCGGCAGCGTGGGTCATTTCGAGCGTGACGGCCTTGCTCTTGCGGCCGCCCCAGTCCCGGTCGGTGACTTTCCCGGCAATGTCGGCCGGGTATTCTGTATTGTTTGTTTTAAAGTAGATCACGTTGACCTCCTATTCTTCGGTAATGTTGATTTCCCAACGATGCCACGTGTGGTGTGTGCCCATGTGGGTCCTCCTTTATGCGAGTGAGTAGGTGCCGTCGGGGTTTTGAATAACGAGGAAGGTGCCGGGGAGGGTGAAGGCGGGGCGGACGCCGTTCCCGTTTCCACAGTACTGTTCGGTGACATTCCCGGCGGTATCCAACACGTACACGTCTGTACTTGAATATTCTTTTGGGGTTCTGGTCCATTGATGAATATTAGATCCATTTAGTTTTGCGACAGCAAGCAGGCTACGCACCGTCTGGTCCAATGGAGTCCCATCTCCGCCGCCGCCCTTCAGCTCACCTATGGACAGTATAAACGCATTTTTCGTTAATTCTCTCCTCGTTTGATATTCATCGATGTAGCAGTAAATTTTTGTTTGCCCTGCCGCGCCTTGAATGGCAGAGTCCAACAGCCCGAACCATGTATCCGCGAGGAAAGTGGATACAGTGGATGTTGGGAATAGGTTGGAGGTGCTCCACTGGGAGAACGCAATTCGTTCGTAGCATTCCTTGCGCACAATCAGCGTGCGCCCTGCGCCGTTCAGGCCGCTCTCGTAGTCGTGCTTGGCGATATAAAACGGGACGGGGCTGCCGGATTCATTCAGGTACAGGATCGCGCCGGGGGTGATGGTGTTCAGGGGAATGCCCTTCGAAAACGGTACGGTGAACGCCGTCCCGCCGATGAGGGGCTTGCCGGCTTTGCAGCCGTAGCCTGTGCCGCCGATCAGCTCCCGGCCGCCGGTCACGGAATAGGCCGTGCCGGAGATCAATGTCTTGTGCGCCATGGAGCCTCCTCACTCATACTGCCAGTTGATGGCGTAGTTCTCGGTCGGCGTGGTCTCCGCGGAGACCAGCGTCTGCTTGGTGATGTTGCCGGTCTTCATATAGTCCGTGCCCGCCACGGCCACTGCCCACGCCGTCGGCTTCCCTCTGGCGTCCACCGCCTTGACCTTGATCAGGTCCCCGACGGAAGCACCGGAGGCGAGGATCACATCTTGCTTTCCGTCCCACGCGTCTTTGTTGCTGCGCACGTCGGCGATAGCCTCGTCGATCTGCGCGCCGGTAAACTGGCTGTTGTAAGCCATACGATCACTCCTTCATACACAGAAAATCCTCGCCGTCCGCGGTCTTCAGCGCCTGCGACTCTCCCAGCGGGATAAAGCCGTAGTTGTCGTTCCAGCTGCCGTCCGCGCCCTGCGCGAACAACGAAATGCGGTATTCCCCATCACCGGAAAGCAGAAAATCGTCGTAAACCTCAAAGGTGCGCTGCGTGCCCGCCGGGGTCTGGGAGAAGGACGCGATCAAAGCGCCCTTCCCGCGGCCCCAATCCTCGCCGGACTTCGTCGCGCGGCACTCGAAGGCCGTGTAGGCGATGTCCGACGAGAAGGAAACGGTGATCGAGTCGAACCCCGAGACCGCCGAGATCTTGTTGCCCGTGATGGAGAATGTCAGCTGCGGCGCGGCCATCAGGCGGCACTCCAGGTCCCGGCGGCGTTCTTGACGAAGACCTTGACGATCTTCGTGCCGTCGCCGGAAGACGCTGCCTCGAGGTCCGCGCCCTTGACAGTGACGTTGATGGCGGTGTTCTTCTTGTAGCCTCCCTCCGTGCCGCTGACGTTGGTGGAGCCGCCCGTCGTCGGGATCTGGGTGCCCGCCGTGTGCAGGCTGCTCGTCGCCGGGACGACGCGAATGGTGTATTCCTCAAAGTCCACGTCGCAGACGAAGGAGAACGCCGCTGCATCGTAGCCCGTGACCTTCGAGATCCTGCTCTTGTCGGGGCCGGTGATGGTCACGGCAGGAATCGTGGAATTGAGCGTGATGGTGTCGCTGACCGCCGCAGATTCATTGCCTACGTCGTCGCGGACCTTGCAATAGATCGTCTTGAGGCCGTCGCCGTCGGGCAGCGTGATGGATTTTGTCGTGGCGAATGTCTCCCACGACGCTTCCGCCTCGGTCTCCGCCGTCTTTGTGCCCCAGATCTTCATCTGGTATCCCGTCGTTGTCTCGTCGGAGACAGAGATCTTCGCCGTGACGGTCGCGCTGGTCGCGTACTGTGCACCGTCGTTCAGGATCAGCGATAGGCCGGCAGGTGCCAGCGTATCAAGTGTCAGATTAAAAAAACTTGCCATCTGGATTTATCCCCTTTCTTCGCTTGTGAGTTCAATGTACAAAAATCCGCCCGGTCTTTCGTAGATGGTTTTCGTGCCCAGGTGGGCGGATTTGATGCCCATGGAGCCGATGAACAGCTCCAGAATGCGTTTGAGTCCAACTGCCAGCATGTTATCCCTCCAACAGATACAGTGTCCGCGCGTCCTTTTTGTCCAGCGCGTCATATTCGGATTTTGTCATCACGAGGATCGCGTCGATCTGTGCCGACTGGATGCCTCCGCCACCAGAGCCGCCGCCGGAGCTGCGGGCCTCGTTGATGGCGTCGACGAGGTTGCCCTTGTTGTAGGTCTTGAGGTCGTCCAGATCGCCGATCTGCTTCTGCAGCTGCGCCCAGACGGGCAGGGACGGGTCGGCCGAGGCGTCGCCGGACGGATCCGCGCCGGGCTGGACCTTGCCGAGGCTCACCCAGACGGTCGGCAGGACGACGCCGCTTTCGTCCGCGCCATAGACGCCCACGCGGGCGTGGCGGCCCGGGACGGCGAGAACTTCGTGCGGGACGGGAACGGTATCCCCGTCCCAGTTCGCCGCCAGAACGTCGACGGTGGTCTTGCCGTTCGAGAAGACGGCGGTCTTCGTCAGCCCGTCCCACTCGGGCGAGAAGACGAACTGCACCGTCACGGCTTTGCTCATTCCCGCCGTCAAAAGCTCCGGCGGCGACGCCAGATGCGCGCACGCGCGGGAGCAGTGGATGGTGATCATGCGTTATCAGCTCCTTCGAAGGTCACGAACGGCTCAAGGCACTTGATATCCCCGGCGGAAAGCCGGATATCGAGGTCGAGCGGAAGCGTGATGTGCGGCAGCTCGGGGAGCGTGTCGGCGTCCAGCTCGTTCAGCTCCGCCTGCGGCCGCCCGCTCATGAGCTGGTTTCCGTAGAATTCGAGTGTTGGGTTGATCCTGGTCGCCAGCATGGCGAGCTGATAGGCCTGCCGGAGCGGCAGGTCCTGCTCGATGAGCTTCTGCAGTGGCTTCGCCGCGAGCGCGATGTCGTATAATTTCATGATGCCCTCCTTAGTTGATGGCTGTGCCGTTGACGGTCAGCTTCCCGGATGAGTTGCACGCAAGGGTGCAGTAGCGGTATGAACTGTAATACAGCACGATTTCGTCTCCCCTGACTGTCACGGGATAGCTCGATGTCCCTATCTCAAAGCCGGTCGAGGACGGCGTCAGGGTTCTTGTTTTCAGCTCCAGCGAATTGTACCCGCTCTTGAGTTCTGCGGCGGATACCGTGCCCCACTTCGCGGCGTAGTTGCTCGCGCCGTTTTTCAGGAGCACCTGGCCGTCGGTGCCGCCGCTCGGAAGCGTGCCGGCGACGTCGCCCCACGTGCAAGCGTAGTTTGTGGCGCTGGATTTTTTCAGCACCTGACCGGATGTTCCGCCGGTCGGGAGCGCGCCGGTGATGCTGCCCCACTTGGCGGCGTAGTTGCTCGCGCCGTTTTTGAGCAGGACCTGACCATCGGTGCCGCCTGTCGGCAGGATGCCGTCGGGGCTGCCCCAGGTGACGGCGTAGTCGGTGGCGCTGGATTTTTTGAGCACCTGGCCCGTCGTTCCGCCGGAAGGCAGAGCACCGTTGATGTTGCCCCATTCGACGGCGTAGTCGTCGTTGCCTGACTTTTTGAGGATCTGTCCGCTCGTTCCTCCGGTCGGCAGGAGGCCGGTGATGCTGCCCCATGTGAGCGCGTAGTCGTTGTCGGACGATTTTTTGAGCACCTGCCCGGCCGTGCCGCCGGGCGGGATCTTCGCCGGCGCGTCCGCGCCGGGGTTGCCGATCGGGAACATGACGACCTTGCTGCCGGACAGTTCGAGGACGGCCACGCGCTGTCCGGCGGCGAAGTTGATGCCGGTGTTGCATTTAAAATGCTTCTCGGTCGGCTCCTCCGCGCCGTCAGGCGTGAGGGTCAGGCCGTCTTCCTCGACCGTCGCAATGACGGCCAGCTGGAACGGCTGCTGCTGTTCTTCGGTCTGCTGCTCTTCGGGTTCTTCGGTGTACAGGCTGTCGACGCCCTCCATTATGCAATCACCGTCCTTTTTGCAGAGTGTGTCATGAGGCTTCCGGCTGACAGCTGCATCTGCGAGGTAAATGCCGCCGATGTCGTCGTGCGTGAGCGCGAGGACGTCACCGATGCCGTGGCCGGGGTCATTGAGCGTGTAAAACGTGATGGCCCGGGCGGAAAGGAGCGACTCGTTGCGCATGCGGTCGGCGTAGGCCTGCAGCTCCTCCTGCGAGGCGATGTTGTCTACCTTGATGAGCGAGGCGATGCGCATGTTCCGCCGGAAGGTGGACTTGCGCGACTGCGGATTGTCGTTGACGGCCGTTGCGACCATGGGCTGCTCCAGATCCGGGTTGGAGCAGACGCAGATGAAGACGTTCGGCGCGTTGAAGATGTCTTCTTCATCTGAGAAGTTCGGCCCCGGATGCCGGTCCGGAAGGAAGAGGTCCGTCGTGCCGTAGGACCAGTCGATGTTCTGCGCGCTCGGCTCCTGATAGGGCTCGAGACGGGCGACGCCGGAGGCGTCGAACCAGAGGCTGTTGTAGTTGATCTCGGCCAGCAGGTCGTTAACGATGGTCAGGTAGCTCGTTCCGATATCCCAGTCCTCGCGGTCGGTCTGCAGCGTCGCGTCCGACGGCGTCGCAATGACGAGCGCGACGCCGCAGGCGGTGAGCAGCTTGCGGATCTCGGTGAGATAGGACGCACCGGAGGACAGGTGCAGGATTGTCTCGGTGCGGTTGCTGTAGACGCGCCAGCAGCGGTCGTAGGCCTCGACCTCGACGCGCTTCTGACCTGCCGCGCCCTTGATGCTCGGGGTCGCGGCCTGATAGATACCGAGGGGCGTCTCCTGCCCGTCGATGGTCATGACAGGCTGGAGCTCGTCGGAGAGGTAGTCGACCGCGTCGTTGACGAGGAAGGTGCCCTTGATGCTGGTGTGGATCGTCGCGTCGCGGCTGGCGATGATCTGCGGGGCGCTGCCGGTGTCCCATTGGAGGTG
>OCQA01002342.1_pt1 | contig 10310 bp, 9 predicted proteins | sample 1538571 | NCBI WGS metagenome assembly OCQA01 (sample SAMN04571708, study PRJEB22368) | human gut metagenome | biome: human gut; material: stool | host: Homo sapiens | place: Luxembourg | collected 2012-09-28 | reverse complement strand
AGAGTCCAGAGGCAGCGCCTCTGGTGGGGTCTGGGGCGAAGCCCCGGAAGGAGGTCAATTATGCAGGAAAAGTACGCGCAGCTCGCGCTGGAAAATACCGTGCGGCTGCTGGGGATTGACAGCCCGTCGGGGTATACGGAGAATGCGGCGAAGTATGTGCAGGAGCAGTTCGCCCAGATGGGGTACGACGCGAAAATCACCCGCAAGGGCGGCGTGCTGATTGATTTGGGCGGCGAGGACGCGCAGGACGCGCTGCTGCTGGAAGCCCACACGGACACGCTCGGCGGCATGGTCGCGCAGATTAAGGGCAATGGCCGCCTGCGCATCACGAACGTCGGCGGCATGAACGCCAACAACGCCGAAGCGGAGAACGTGCGCGTGATTACGAAGTTCAGCGGCGCTATTGACGGCACGGTGCAGCTCTGCGACGCGTCCGTCCACGTCAACGGCAATTACAGCACCACGCCGCGCACGTTCGACACGGTGGAGGTCGTGCTGGACGAGGACGTCCGCTCGGCGGAGGATGTTCGCAAGCTCGGCATCGACGTGGGCGATTTCGTCTGCTTTGACCCGCGCAGCCGCATCACCGAAAGCGGGTACATCAAGAGCCGCTTCCTGGATGACAAGCTGTCTGTCGGCATTTTGCAGGCGTTCGCACAGTATTTGAAGGACGAGAATCTGACACCGAAGCGCCGCGTGTACGTCCACATCACGGTGTATGAGGAGGTCGGGCATGGCGGCTCGGCGTCGGTGCCGGATGGCGTGACGGAAGCGATTTCGGTGGATATGGGCTGCGTCGGCGAGGGCGTGCAGTGCACCGAACGGCAGGTGTCCATCTGCGCGAAGGACTCCGGCGGGCCGTACAGCTACGATGTCGTGCGGAAGCTGATTGCCGCCGCCAAGCGCGAAGGGGCGGACTATGCGGTGGATGTGTATCCGCACTACGGGTCGGATGTGGAAGCGACCCTGCGGGCGGGGTATGACATTCGCCACGGGCTGATTGGCGCGGGTGTGTATGCGTCGCATGGGTATGAGCGCAGCCATCGGGATGGGGCGCTCAATACCTTGAAGGTGATTGAGGGATATTTGTTTGAGTAAGGGGGCCTCCTTGCGGAAGTGAGCTTTCTTGCAGGGGATTTCGCTCCTGCGGGAGCGACCAAAGGGCAGTGAGAACAGACGAAGTCTGCGATCGCCCTTTGGAAACCTTCGGTTCGACACTCCCATACTTTTGGGGTTAAGTTACATTGGTTATAATCAAAAAAAACTTGGCATAGGTCAGCCGAAAACAGCATAAGTAAGCAGGACGAATCAACCCGGAAAGGGGAGCGATTCGCCCTGCTTTTTTGTTGCGTTTTACTATATAAATGGCGTTTCTGGGCGATAAAAACCCGGATAAACCAGCATTGTTTTGTTGAAATCGTACAAAGATGCAAAATGACGAAAAAACACTCTTTTCTTTTGGCGAAAATCATGATATAATCAAAACAACATCCGGGAAAAAGCCGAAGGGCAGCCCGGAAATAGGATAAAAACATGAAAGAATTTGAACGGAGGAGAGTATCATGGCAGACTATATCACGACAAACATTCGCAACATCGCCCTCATAGGACATGGCAGCGAGGGCAAGACCACGCTGACCGAGGCCATGCTCTACGCTGCCGGATTAGTGGATCGTCAGGGCCGTGTGGAAGACGGCACGACCATGACGGACTTCGACCCCGAAGAAACGCGCCGGAAGTGCTCCATCAGCGCCGCAACCGCCCCTGTGGACTGGAACGGCAAGATTATCAACGTGGTGGACGTACCGGGCTATTTTGACTTCGTGGGCGAAATGATCGGCCCTCTGCGCGTGGTGGAGACGGCCGTTATCGTCGTCGATGCTGTCGGCGGACTGTCCGTCGGCGCGGAAAAGGCGTGGGATTACGCCGGTGCGCATGGTTTGGGGCGCATGTTTATTATCAACCAGATGGATCGCGATCACGCGGACTTCGACAAGATTTCGTCGCAGCTGCGCGCGAAGTACGGCAACTGCGTCGTGCCGATTCTGCTGCCGCTGGGCAAAGGCCCGACCTTCCGCGGCGTGGTGAACGTGCTGGACCGCAAGGCGTATGAAGGCGCGTACAAGAAGAGCGTCGAAGTGCCGATGCCCGAAAACATGAAGAGTCAGCTGATGGAATGCTACTCCTACCTGATTGAGCAGGCGGCAGCGGCGGACGAAGAGCTGATGGAAAAGTACTTCGAGACGGGCGAATTGACGTTTGAGGAAATCAAGGCGGGCTTCCGCAAGGGCATGAAGGACGGCTCGATTGTGCCGGTCGTCGCAGTGTCCGCCGCAACGGGCGTGGGCATCGCGCGTATGCTCGACCTGATGGCGAAGTATTTCCCGTCCCCGGCGCACAACGGTCTGTACTGGGCGGGCAAAGACCCGCGCACGGGCGAGGACATCACCCGCATCTGCAAGGATGACCAGCCCTTCTCCGCGTTCGTCTACAAGACGATCGCTGACCCGTTCGTCGGCAAGCTGTCCCTCTTCCGCATCTTCTCCGGTATGCTCAGCGGGCAGACGACGCTCTACAACCCCGGCAAGGACAAGACCGAAAAGTGCGGCGGCATCTACATCCTGCGCGGCAAGAAGCAGGTTGTTAAGGAATCGCTGCACGCGGGCGATATCGGCGCTATGGCAAAATTGCAGTACACGTCCACGGGCGACACGCTCTGTGACCCCGCGAACCCGGTTATCTATCCGCCGATTGAGTACCCGAAGCCCTGCATTTCGAAGGCTGTCTACGCCGCCAAGCAGGGCGAGGAAGACAAGGTGTTCTCCGGCCTCCAGCGCCTGATGGAGGAAGATCCGTCCGTCACGCTGAGCAAAGACCCCGAAACGATGGAGACGCTGCTCTCCGGTCAGGGCGAAATGCACCTTGACGTTATCCGCAGCAAGCTGGCGAGCAAGTTCGGCGCGAACTGCGTGCTGAAAGACCCGAAGATTCCGTACCGCGAGACGATTCGCAAGACCGTGAAGGTGCAGGGGCGCCACAAGAAGCAGACCGGCGGTCACGGGCAGTTCGGCGACGTGTGGATTGAGTTCAGCCCGGTGACGGATGGCTCGACCGACATCGTGTTCGAGGACGCGGTCGTGGGCGGCGTTGTGCCGCGCAACTTTATCCCCTCTGTTGAGAAGGGGCTGCGCGAATGCATGGTGCACGGCGTGCTGGCGGGCTACCCGATGGTCAGCGTGAAGGCGAAGCTCTACGATGGCAGCTATCACCCGGTGGACTCCTCCGAAATGGCGTTCAAGACTGCCGCGCGCATCGCCTACAAGAAGGGCTGCGCTGACGCGAACCCCGTCCTGCTGGAGCCGATTATGCACGTCGAAGTGATTGTGCCGGACGACTACATGGGCGACGTGATGGGCGACATGAACAAGCGCCGCGGCCGCATCATCGGCATGGAACAGTGCGAAGGCGGGCAGAAGATTATCGCCGAAGCCCCGCTGAGCGAGATGTTCAAGTACGCGACCGACCTGCGCTCGATGACGCAGGCATGGGGCCGCTTCACGATGACGTTCGAGCGCTACGAGGAAGTACCCGCCGACGTTGCGAAGAAGGTCATTGCCAGCGCCGACAAGGTTGTGGACGACGACGAATAAGCCAATCCCCCCAAGAGGCTCTGCTGTGCGCAGGGTCTCTTTTTCGTGCCTCCAAAGCAACAAACAAAAGTGCAGTGCGAAGCAGTTCAGAGGTGATTGGCTGAAGGTCGCTCCGGCAGCGAAGCGCCAGTTCTCCGCCGCGGCGGACAGCAGCATCACCTATGTGTGCATTCAGGTGAAGGAAAATTCGCTCGGCGGATTTACGGCGAACGACGAACCGCAAAAAACGAAAAGACTCTGCCGGGTTGGCAGAGCCTTTTTGCGTATCCTCTTATGGCAGCCGATAGACCGCCAATCCGTCGCAGATTCCGCAGTCGCGGAAGCCTTTTTTGCTTGCAATCCGCTTTGTAGCCTCCTGCGCCGGAGCGCACTCAATCACGACGCTTTTCCGCTCCTGCCGCGCCCGGTCAATCAGCCGATCGGTCAGCGCCGACGCATAGCCGCGCCCCCAATATTCCGGGAGCAGCACCCAGCCGATTTCCACGCTGTCCTCATCGTATGCGTGATAAATCACATAGCCGATGAAATCCCCGCTGGCTTCGGCGGCATACACAAGCGGCGGTTCAGTCAGTCCCGCGTGATGCAGAAACGTTTCTGTTTTCTCCCGGTCGAACGGCGGCTCCAGATGCCGCATGACTTCCGGGTCAGAAAGCAGCCTGTACAGCGCGTCCGCGTCACCGGGCTGCATTTTGCGAATCGTGATATTCACCGTTTCCCTCCGCTGAACTTGAACATGCCCTGCGTCCCGGAAAAATCAGCTTAGTCAAGGAATTTCTCGTTAATCGTCACGCCGAAATCATGCGCAATCGCGCGCAGGTCGTCGTCCGTGATGGTCTGGCGGATTTTGCCCTGACCCGCGGACAGCACCTTGATGTAGATTTCAGCGCTCTTCTCGATGGTGTGCGCCAGACCGAACGTGATGTCAAAGTCCGGGCCGGAGGCAAACAGCCCATGCTGCGCCCAGACAGCCGCCTGATAGTGCTTCATCAGCTCGGACGTCGCCATGGCAATCGCCGCGCCGCCGGGAACCATCCACGGGCAGACGCCGACGCCTTCCGGGAATACGACCGGGCATTCCGTCGCGCTCTGCCACAGGGCGCGGGAAAAATCGCGGTCGGTCAGCGGCAGAATGTAGGTCATGGCAATCACGTTGGTGGCGTGGCAGTGGTAGATGACGCGGTTCGCGCCATTCGTCGCCGCCTTGCGGACGGAGTGGTTCATGAAGTGGCTGGGGAACTCGCTCGTCGGGCGCGCGCCGCCTTCCAGCCCCCAGACGATGCGCCAGCTGTCGCCATTGTCGTTGATTTCGACGATGCCCATGTTGTGTTCGGGGTCGAGTTCGACGTTGCGGAAGTACTTGCCCGAACCAGTGGTGATGAAGTACTCGCCCGCGAGGTTGTCCGCCTGAACGCCCATGTTCACCCATTCGCCGGGGGTTGCGCGGAAGTAGGGGCGGCACTGCGCGACTTCCTCGTCCTTCATGCGGTAGGTGAGGTTGCCGCCGTTGCGCTCGTGCCAGCCTTGATTCCAGCCGTCGGTGCACATGCGGATGTAGCCTTTGATGATGTCCAAATCGAGAATGCTCATGATTGTTTATCCTCCTATCCTGATAAAGAACTGTTTCTTGGTTTTGATTTTTGCAGGGGAATCGCCTCTGCGGAGGCGACGAGGGGGCTTTCCGATCGCCCCCTCGACCCCTTCGGCGCGGATACTCCCATGCGGCTTGATTTTTATCGTTACAGAGAAATTTGTGGAATCACACGCGCTTGGAAAGCACGTCGTGCTCGTACTTCTGCACCGTCTCGAACCAATCCGTGCCGACGGGAACGTTGCACGAACGGCAGTATTCGTCCCACACGTCGCCGAAGGGCATGGTTTTCAGGGCTTCCTGACGCACCATCAGCTCGGTGAAGCGCTGTTCGTCCTGCAAGGCACGCAGGGCGTCGTTCGGGGTCAGCAGGGCGGAGAGGAGCGCCTTCTGCACGTTGCGGAAGCCGACCGTCCATGCGGAAATGCGGTTGATGGAGGCGTCGAAGTAGTCCAGCGCGATGTTGACGCGTCCATCCAGCCCGCCGCAGCGCACGATTTCCTTGCAGATTTCCTTCGTCTCGTCGTCCAGCAGCACCACATGGTCGCTGTCCCAGCGAATCGGGCGGGTGACGTGCAGGGCGATTTCGGGGAAGAACGCCAGCAGCGCGGGAATCTTGTCGCTGACGACCTCGGTCGGGTGATAATGACCGTTGTCCATCAGCGGGATGCACTTGTCGCGGTTGTATGCGGCGTAGGTGAGGGCAAATTCCGCGCTGCCGACGGTGTAGGCTTCCACGCCGATGCCGAACACCTTGCTCTCGATGCAGGGCTTGACGAGATGAAAATCATACGGCTCAGAGAGAATTTCGTCGATGCTGGCGCGGTAGCGGTCGCGCGGGCCCTTGCGGTCGGCGGGGACGTCCTTGAAGCCGTCGCCCGTCCAGATATTCATCGTGCAGGGCTGACCCAGCTCCTCGGCGAGGTACTGGCTGATGCGGATGCACGCCTTGCCGTGGTTAATCCAGAAGCGGCGGGTCTCCTCGTTCGGGCTGGAGAGCGTCAGCGGGTCGCACATGGGGTGGGAGAAGTAGGTCGGATTGAAGTCCGCACCCAGCCCGCGCGCCTTGCAGAAATCCACCCACTTGCGGAAGTGCTTGGGTTCGAGCTTGTCGCGGTCAACCCACGGGTTTTCCTCGTCGAAGATGGCGTAGGAGGCGTGGAGGTTGATTTTCTTCGTGCCGGGGCAGAGGGAGAGAACAACGTCGATGTCCGCCATCAGCTCTTCGGGGGTACGGGCGCGGCCGGGGTAATTGCCGGTGGTCTGGATGCCGCCGGTCAGGGGCTTATTGGGGTCGGTGTCGAAGCCGCGAACGTCGTCGCCCTGCCAGCAGTGGAGGGAAATCGGCACGGTTTTGAGGCGCGCGATGGCAGCGTCGGTATCTACGCCGATGGCAGCGTATTTTTGCTTGGCTTCTTGGTAGCTCATGGGGAATCCTCCTTTTGATTTGTTTTTGCGGGTGACTTGCTTGACTTTTCTTACTTACTGGTAATATTTGCGGCTTCCAGAGGGCAATGAAAACGGACAAAGTCCGCGATCGCCCTCTGGACTCCTTCGCATGCCGCCCAAGCGGTTTGATTTATATTGGAAGTATTTTAGTTTGGATGCCCTGATTGGGGGCTTGCTTCAATAGAATCAGCGAATTTCGCGCTGGATTTTGAGATTCCCCAGCGCCGTCGCTTCAATTGGCAGGGCGACGACTTCCTTGCCTGTGTACTGCGCGGTCAGCTCGTTCAGCAGCGCATTCTTCGCGCCGCCGCCGGCGATGTACAGCTTCTCCCACGTCTGACCCGTCAGGCGTTCCAGTTCGCGAATTGCTTCGCCGTAGCTGTGCGCCAGCGAGACGTACACGCTGCGGATGAGGTCTGCGTCTGTTTCCGGGGCGGGAGAGAGCGCAGCGCGAATTTCCGCCGCCATGTCCTCCGGTGCGCTGAAACGCGGGTCGTTGACGTTGAAAATCTGCTCGTAATGGCTCGTCCGTGCCAGATTCACCATTTCCGCGAAGGAAATGCCCAGCTGCTTCTGGATGCACTGCACAATCCACAAGCCCATGATGTTCTTCAAATAGCGGATGTACCCCACGCCGCCCTCGTTCGTGAAGTTGCATGCCATGCTTTCGGGGGTTGTAATCGGGGCGGGAATCTTCGCACCGAGCAGCGACCATGTGCCGGAGGAGAGGAACGGGGCGTTCTCCGCCATCGGGATGCCTTCGACGGCGCTGGCGGTGTCGTGCGTCGCGCAGAGGACGACACTGGTCTGTCCGCCGACTTCGCGGGCGATGTCTGGCGTCAATTGCCCAAGCACCGTGCCCGGCTGCGTCAGGCGCGGAAAAAGGCGCTCCGGCAGGGACAAGGCACGCAGAATCTCCGGGTCGTACTCCTTCGTCGCGGCGCTGACAAGTCCGGTCGAGGTCGCGTTCGTGTACTCGCGCGCCTTCACGCCGCAGAGCCGGTACAGCAGGTATTCCGGCACCATCAGGAAGTCGTCCGCCTGCTGCAAGCGCCCGGTTTTCGCGTCCTCGTAGAGCTGGTAAATGCTGTTGAAGGGCTGGAACTGAATGCCCGTACGGCGGTACAGCTCGGCGAAGGGCATATGCTGATGCACCTCGTCAATCACCGCCTGCGTGCGCTCGTCGCGGTAGGCGTGGCAGGGGAGAAGCGCCGCGCCGTCCTTCAGCAGGACGTAATCCACCGCCCAAGTGTCGATGGACAGGCTGTCAATGTGCGGATACTTCGCAAACGCCGCCTTCAATCCCGCCTTGACGTGCTGGAAAATGCCCTCGATGTCCCAGATGAGATGCCCGTTTTCGCGCTGCATTCCGTTCGGGAAGCGGTAGACTTCATCCGTTTGGAGCGCGCCGTCCGCCTCGATGCCGACGATGTGCCGCCCGGACGATGCGCCGATGTCAATCGCCAGAAAAATGCGCTGCATGAGATACCTCCTTGGTGTCAACGTTCTGAACTGCTTTCATTATAGCGCAGGAAGCCGAATTCTGCCATGCGCAAAGGTAGCCGATTTTTTGTGAAAAGTCTACTTTGCGAAAAATGCCGACCCCGTAGAAATCAAGCGAAATTTGGTGTATAATATGGACAAAAGAGCATGGGGAGGATGCACATGCTGACCTACACGATGGATGTCTTGCCGGAAAGTATCTGGCTGCGGACGACGCCGGGCGCCTCCGCGATGGGGCAGCCGTATGTATGCACCGAGGCGGGGCAGTATCTGGCGCAGGGGCATTTTTCGACCGCCCGCACGCACAAGGAGAGTTACCTGCTGTTTTACACCCTGCGCGGCGCGGGGCTGATTGAGCAGGGGGATGACCGGGTGCTGCTGCGCGCGGGGCAGGCGCTGCTGATGGACTGCCGCAAACCCCAGCGGTACGCGACTGCCCCCGGTCAGCACTGCTGGCACCACGATTGGGTGCATCTGGACGGCGCAGGCGTGGCGGCAATGGCGGAATGGCTTATTCCGGAGGGAAAGCTGACCCCGATTACGCTAACTGACCAGAAAGTGGAAGAACAGTTCAAGACGATTTTCGCCGAGCTGGAGAGCGGCACGGTGGACAGTATGCTGCAAGTGTCGCTGGCACTGCATCAGCTGCTGACGCTGTGCGCGCAGGGGCTGTTGAATCAGGAGCAGACGGAGAGCAATCAGCAGGTGATCCAGCAGGCGGCGCAGACCATCCGCGAGAAGTACAATCAGCCGCTGTCGCTGAATGACCTGCTGCGTCAGGCGCACATGAGCCGCAGCTACTTCCTGCGCCTGTTCCGCCGCTATATGGGTACAACGCCCTACAACTACCTCATCAGCACCCGCATCACGCAGGCGAAGGCGCTGCTGGCGCTGACTGACCGCAGCGTATCCGAAATCGGACGAGAAGTTGGTTTCGGGGATGCGAGCAACTTTTCCGCGCGATTTTCCGCCGCCGTCGGGCAAAGTCCGATGCAGTACCGGAGGAGTGCGCTGCATCAGGCGGAAAAAGAACAGGAATGATACAAACCTGTCTACAAATCAGCATATGTTATACTTGACAAAAGCGTTTCTTCGCGCTACACTGTTTCGGGTAACAATTTCCGAACAGGGGGAGAAGCATGATGGAGAAGAAACTCGACGCCAAGGAAGCGCGTGTACAGATCTGGGAGGAGCTGTTGCGCGTCGCCAAGCCGGACAGCAAGTTCAGCTGGCAGTTTTCCGAGTTCATTTGCGACTACGAGGGTAGCGAAAAGGGCACGGCGCTGCTGACCGCGACGGATATGTACAAAAACGCCCGCGTAATTTTCATTACGCCGGACAACAACCTTGAAACCCTGCGGGAACAGGCTTTCCGCGACAAAAAGACTGTCGTGATGACCAACTACGGCATTACGCGCGGCTTCTTCCTCATTCGCCCCGGTCAGATTCCGGAGGGCAAGGAGGAAATCGCGTCGCTGCTGGATGGTGTATCCCGCTACTGGAAGCATCAGACGCTGGCGCAGCTGAAGGAAGGCGTCGGGCATATCGACATGATGGTGACGGGCGCTTCCGCGATTACGCCCAGCGGCATCCGCTTCGGCAAGGGTCACGGCTATTTCGACCTTGAGTACGCGATGCTCTCGACTGTCGGACTGTGCGACGAAACGACCGCGATTGTCGGCGCGGGGCATGATGTGCAGGTGGTGGATGTCGATGTGACAGTGGAGGATTACGACACGGCGATTGACTACATCGTGACGCCGACGCGTCTGATTGAGACGCGGCACGAGTATCCGCGCCCATCAAAGGGGATTATCTGGAGCCGTCTTGCGCCCGGAATGCGAGAGCAGATTCCGCCGATTCAGGAGCTTTGGTGCAAGGTGCATTGCAAGTGAATATAGGAAAAAACCAGCGTGAAAGCGAAATGCTGCGCTGGTTTTTCCTGTTCTGGGGTGTTTCGTTCTATATATAATTTGTGCATATAATTTGTGCTTTTGGGCAGAGGCGAAACCACTGCATCAACACGCGGATACAGCATGAGAGAGCGCTCAACGCAATCGCGAAAAAGGTGTCGAGAGGGTCGAAGACCCTTCGCGGGTGCAGGGCAGCGCCCTGCTGGG
>OCQA01002331.1_pt1 | contig 10356 bp, 8 predicted proteins | sample 1538571 | NCBI WGS metagenome assembly OCQA01 (sample SAMN04571708, study PRJEB22368) | human gut metagenome | biome: human gut; material: stool | host: Homo sapiens | place: Luxembourg | collected 2012-09-28 | reverse complement strand
CGCTGGCCTCGAACAAGGTCTTCACGCTCTGCATGGTGCTGGCAATCTACTGGATCGCCACCTTCATCGCACTCAAGGGCCTGGGATGGGTCGGCAAGATCAGCAAATGGGGCGGTATGATCGGTACGATCATTCCCGCAGGCCTGCTGATCCTGCTGGGCATCATCTACATTTCGACCGGCGGACACAACCACATGGACATGTCGCAGGGTTTCTTCCCCGACCTGTCGAAATTCGACAACCTGGTGCTGGCCAGCAGTATCTTCCTGTTCTATGCGGGTATGGAGATGATGGGTATACACGTCATGGACGTGAAGAACCCGTCGCGGAACTACCCCAAGGCCATCATCATCGGTTCGCTCGTAACGGTCTGCATCTTCGTGCTGGGTACTTTCTCGCTGGGCTTCATCATCCCGGCCAAGGACATCAGCCTCACGCAGTCGCTGCTGGTGGGCTTCGACAACTATTTCCACTACCTGCACATGTCGTGGGCGGGCCCGATCATCGCCATCGCCCTGATGTTCGGTGTGCTAGCCGGCGTGCTGACCTGGGTGGCCGGCCCCTCGAAGGGTATCTTCGCCGTGGGTAAGGCGGGTTACCTGCCCCCGTTCTTCCAGAAGACCAACAAGAACGGCGTACAGAAGAATATCCTGCTCATTCAGGGCTGCGTCGTGACGCTGCTGGCGCTGCTGTTCGTGGTGATGCCCTCGGTGCAGTCGTTCTACCAGATACTTTCGCAGCTGACCGTACTGCTGTACCTGATCATGTACATGCTGATGTTCTCGGCGGCGATCGTGCTGCGCTACAAGATGAAGAACACCGACCGCCCGTTCCGCCTGGGCAAGGGCAACGGCCTGATGTGGTTCCTGGGCTGTCTGGGTTTCTGCGGAGCCCTGCTGGCCTTCGTCCTGAGCTTCGTACCGCCCAGCCAGATCTCGACCGGCAGCAACACCGTTTGGTTCTCGGTGCTCATCATCGGTTGCGTGGTAGTCGTGGGCGCCCCGTTCGTGATCTACGCCATGCGCAAACCGTCGTGGAAAGACCCCGAGGCCGCGGCCGACTTCGCCCCGTTCCACTGGGAGCAGCAGCCCGTCGTAGCGGCTCCGGTACATACCAACGCTCCCGAACCGATGGCGAAACCTTCGGATACGGAACTTCACAACAAATAAATCGGTAAATACATCAGACAATGATCCAGAAAATCGACAACGCAACGGTTCGCGAGGCCGTACAGCAGGCCTACGAGCGCTGCAAGAACGAAACGGGCGGCAAGAACGCCGACTATATCCCCTACCTGGCCAACGTACCGTCGACCCTCTTCGGCATCGCGGCCTGCCTGCCCGACGGGGAGGTGATCGCCGTGGGCGACACCGATTACAAATTCGGCATCGAATCGGTATCGAAAGTCCCGACGGCCATCCTGGCGATGAACCAGTACAGCGCACAGGAGGTGCTGACGAAGATCGGCGCCGATGCGACGGGGCTGCCTTTCAATTCGATCATGGCGATCCTGCTCGAAAACGACCATCCCTCGACGCCGCTGGTGAACGCCGGGGCGATCAGCGCCTGCTCGATGGTGCAGCCCGTAGGCGACAGCGACGGCAAATGGAAGGCGATCACGGGCTTCATCGAAGGGCTCGCAGGCTCGCAGGTCGAGGTGATCGACGAGTTGTACAAGTCGGAGACGGCGACCAACTTCAACAACAAGTCGATCGCATGGCTGCTGAAGAATTACAACCGCATCTACGACGACCCGGACATGGCGCTGGACATCTACACGCGCCAGTGTTCGATCGGCGTGACGGCCAAGCAGCTCGCCACGATGGCGGCGACGATCGCCAACGGAGGCAAGAACCCCGTGACCAAACAACAGGTCTTCAAGCCCGAGCTGTCGCCCAAAATCGCCTCGATGATGGCGACCGTGGGTTTCTACGAGCACACGGGCGACTGGCTCTTCACGACGGGGCTCCCGGCCAAGACGGGCGTGGGCGGCGGCATCATGGGCGTCGTCCCGGGCGTGATGGGCGTAGCAGCCTTCGCGCCGCCGCTCGACGAGGCCGGCAACTCGGTCAAGGCGCAGAAGGCGCTGGCCTACATCGCCGGGCACCTCAACCTCAATATTTTCGGCACCACGCGCTGCGTGATGGCCGAAAAGGAAGCTGCGCAGGCGTAGGCCTGCAACGGCAACTGGGCAAAAGGCCTGCGCATGACGTGCGCAGGCCTTTTCCATTGCGGGATGCACCGGGAGGCAAAAACAGGGGGGGGGCGAAAAAAACAGGTACGGCCGGACGAACAATAGTGACGCTGTTCAGGGGGAGAAGAATTCATCGCCCGAACCGTACCCGGAGGCGGCGTATGGCCTGCGGCCTGCGAAAAAAAGCAAGGGCGCAGGTGCAAACTCCCGTTAACAGGCCTTCCGAGCCTTGCATGGTAGTTGCCCTTACGCCCGAGCCCGCCCCGGCACGAGGCCGGGACATAGCAAGGGTTTCAGACAATATTTACACCACGCATAAACCTGTCATAGCAACAGTCGGAAGTTTGTTAACGGCGTAAAGGTTGTCTTAACCTTATGGTATGTCGTTACGGCGATGCCGTATTGTTCTGCAAAGTTAGCATAATTTCTGTATTCTGAATTTTACTGGTACAAATATAAGTAAATTACTTAATACTTAAACATGTTTAAGTGCAAAAAATCGACTTATTCCATTTTTTTGTAAAATGGAACGGAAAAAACAACGCCGCGACGAAGAATTGCTTCAAAAAATCATTCTGCGGGTGAAGGAACTAAGGCACATGCACAACCACCAATCGCAGGAGCAGTTGGCCGAAGCGACCGAGTTGGGAATCGCACAACTCGAATCCGGCAAGAATTTCCCGAATCTGACGACTATTTCGATTATTTGCAAGTTTTACAATATTACCCTCGACGAATTTTTCGCCCCGCTCCATTACCCGCCGAAAGAAAAATAAACCCCTCGGGGGCTTCGGCGGCGGCTATCGCCGGGGCAAACCCGATAAGCGGCAAACAAATAACCGGCAAACAGATAACCGAAAAACAGATAAACAGCAATCAAGAACCGGCGGCAACAATCGGCAACGGACAACGTACAAAAAAAAAGGTTCCGCTTTTGCGGAACCTTTTTACATACTGAAATACGGCACCTTACTCCGCCTCTTCGGCAACGGCGCGGAACAGCGCGACGTCTTCGAGCGTGGAGTTCATGACGTAGGTATAGGCCTCCGAGATCTTACCCTCGGCAAGTTTGCAGAAGATTTTCGCCGAATCGGCATACTCCTCCGAATCGCCGGCCTGACGGGCCAGCAGGTAGGTGATGATGATATGGCCGGCGGTCTCGACCAGACGGCGTGCGTGGAAATCCTTGAAGCCGCAAAGTTCCTTGTCCCCGGCTTCGACATGGGCGGTCATTTCCGAGAACTTCGCGGTCAGCTCCTTCAGCTTCGCAACGACGGGCTGCATGGGCTGGTTGTATTCGGCGGCAGCGTAACGCTCGATCTGCTCCATGAAGGTGCCCTTGGTCACGGCGTTGATCGCCGCCACGACCTGCAGCTGCGAAGTACCCTCGTAGATATTCATGATACGTGCGTCGCGGTAGAGGCGCTCGCAGGGATAGTCCTTCATGAAGCCCGAGCCGCCGTGGATCTGGATGGCGTCGTAGGCCTGCTGGTTGGCGTACTCCGACGAGAAGAGCTTGACGAGCGGCGTGAAGCCGTCGGCCAGGCGGTTGTAGAACTTCATCTCCTGACGCTCATCACCTTCGAGCGGACGCTCGTGCGCGATATGGCCGTACTGCTTGTAGACCTCGACGAAGCGCGTCGTCTCGTACAACAGCGCACGGACACCCTGCAACTTGGCCTTCATGTTGGAGAGCATCTCCGCAACGGCCGCGAAGCGGATGATCGGCTTGCCGAACTGCTCACGCTCCTGGGCGTATTTCAGCGCCTCGCGGTAGGCGGCTTCGCACAAGCCCACCGACTGCGCACCGATACCCAGGCGGGCGGCGTTCATCAGCGACATCACGTATTTGATAAGGCCCATCTTGCGGTCGCCGACCAGCTGCGCGGGGGCGTTGGTGAAGACCAGCTCGCACGTCGGAGAGCCCTTGATACCCATTTTGTTCTCGATACGGCGTACCTTCACGCCGCCGTCGCGCTTGTCATAGACGAGCATCGACAGTCCGCGGGCGTCGGTGGTACCCTCTTCGGTACGCGCCAGCACGAGCGAAACGTCACCGTCGCCGTTGGTGATGAAGCGCTTGACGCCGTTCAGCAGCCAGGTCTGCTTCTCCTCGGACCACGTAGCCTTGAGCATCACGGCGCCCAGGTCGGAACCCGCATCCGGCTCGGTAAGATCCATGGCGCAAGTAGCACCCGCGGAAACCCACGGCAGGTATTTGGCCTTGAGCTCCTCCGAGGCGAACTCGTTGAGCGTCTCGGCACAGTCCTGCAAACCCCAGATGTTCTCGAAGCCGGCATCGGCGCGGGCGACCATCTCGTTGGCCATCACGAAGCAGACCAGCGGGAAATTCAGGCCGTCGTACTTGCGGGGCAGCGTAAGGCCGCTCAGGCCCGCGTCGACGATGGCCTTCATGTTCTGAACCGTGCCCGCAGCGTACTCCACGTGGTCGTTCACGACGCGGGGGCCTTCGTGATCCACGCCCTCGGCATTCGGAGCGATGACCTCGCCGCAGACTTCACCGGCGATCTCCAGCACGCGGCGGTAGGAGTCCATGGCGTCTTCGAAATCCTGCGGCGCGAAATCGTAGAGGTCTTTCTCGGCGAAGCCGCGCTCTTTCAGCTCCACGATCTTGCGCATCATCGGATGCTGGAGGTGGAACTGCAAATCCTTATTGTCTGAAAAGAAATTAGCCATTACTTCGAATTTTGTTTGTAGTACTTAATCATCTTGGGGATCACCTCGTTGACGTCGCCCGTGATGGCGTAGTCGGCAATCTTGTTGATCGGGGCTTCGGGGTCGGTGTTGATCGAAATGACCATGGCCGAGCCGTCCATGCCGGCCGTATGCTGGATCTGCCCCGAGATACCGCAGGCGATGTAGAGTTTGGGGCGTACCGTCACACCGGTCTGACCCACCTGGCGCGCATGGTCTGCGAACCCGGCGTCGACGGCTGCGCGGCTCGCGCCCACCTCGGCACCCAGCACGTCGGCCAGCTCGAATACCAGGTCGAAGTTCTCCTTCGAACCCATGCCGTAGCCGCCCGCGACGATGACGCCGGCACCCTTGATGTCGATCTTGCTCTCGGCAATCTCACGGTCGATGATCTTCACCGCGAGGTCTGCGTCCTTCACGAATTTCTGCCACTGGATCTTCTTCACCTCGCCGGCACCCGGCTTGGCGGCATATTCGCGGCGCATGACGCCTTCGCGGACGGTGGCCATCTGCGGACGGTTGTCGGGGTTGACGATCGTGGCGATGATGTTGCCGCCGAAGGCGGGGCGGATCTGGTAGAGCAGGTCTTTGTACTCCCTGCCGCTCTTGGCGTCTTTGTGGTCGCCGATCACCAGCTGCGTACAGTCGGCCGTAAGGCCGCTGTAAAGCGCCGACGACACGCGCGGCGCGAAATCGCGGCCGTTGCACGTCGCGCCGAACAGCACGATCTGGGGTTTCTCCTGCTCGATCAGGCCGCACATGACGGCCGTATGGGGCAGCGTACGGAACGGTGCGAACACCTTGTCGTCGGCGATCCATACGGTATCGGCGCCGTATTTGGCGAGCTCATGCTCGATGCCGGCGAGGTTCTCGCCCAGCACCACGGCTTCGAGTTTCACGCCCAGCGTCGTGGCCAGTTCGCGGCCCTTGGTCATCAGTTCGAGGCACACCTCGGCGGCCTTGCCGCCCTCGTTCTCGATATATACGAATATGTTGTTCATCTCCTATGCACGTATTAACCGAGCGTGTGGCTCGCGATAAGTTCGACCATCAGTGAATTGATATCCTCGTCGGCAGCGGTGAGCTTCTTGGCCTCCTTGGCCTGGAAAACCACGTTCTCGATCTTCTTGACCTTCGTGGGCGAACCCTGAAGGCCGAGCTGCTGCGGGTCGGGATCGACGTCGGCGGCAGCCCACTCGACGATCTGCAGGTAGGGCTTCGCGGCGGCGCGCCGTGCGGCTTCCGATTCGGGCGCCGCGGCGATTTCAGACCCGGAGAGGGCGAATTTGCAGGTCATCACGCGCTTGGCGTTGCGCGGACGGCACTCGGGAGCCGAGGCATTGACCGTAATGACAGCCGGGACGGGGCACTCGACGGTCTCGGTGCCGCAGTTCAGGCGGCGCCGGATAACCAGCGTGCTGTCCTTGATGTCGAGGATCTCTTCGGCATAGGTAACCTGCGGCAGGCCGAGTTTCTCAGCCACCTGGGGGCCGACCTGCGCCGTATCGCCGTCGATGGCCTGGCGGCCGGCGAAAATGATGTCGGGCCGGATCTTTTTCAGGGCGCACGACAAGGCGTACGACGTGGCGAGCGTGTCCGAACCGGCGAATTCGCGGCCCGAAAGCAGGTAACCGCCGTCGGCGCCGCGGAACATCGCGTCGCGGATGATGTCGGCGGCACGCTGGGGCCCCATCGTCAGGATATGAACCGTCGAAGCGTCGGTGCGGTCTTTAAGCGCGAGCGCCATTTCGAGCGCATTGAGATCTTCGGGATTGAAGATGGCCGGCAGCGCCGCGCGATTGACCGTCCCTTCGGGGGTCATCGCATCCTTACCCACGTTGCGGGTATCGGGCACCTGCTTTGCCAATACAACAATTTTCAGCTGTTTTTTCATAGTAGGTATTTATGGTTAATAGCTATCTTACGATGGTTTCGCCGCGGTCGGGGCCGACGGAGATGATCTTCACCGGAACACCCGTCTCGCGTTCGATGAACTCGACATAGGCCTTGAACTCCGCGGGGAAGTCCTCGTAGCGGGTGAAGGCGCGCAGGTCGCATTTCCACCCCGGGAACTCGCGGTAGACGGGTTTCAGGTCGTCGCCGACCTCATAGGGGAAATACGACGTACGTTTGCCGCCGACCTCGTATTCGGTGGCGACGCGGATGGTCTCGAAATCGTTCATGACGTCGGACTTCATCATGATGAGCTGCGTCACGCCGTTGATCATGATCGAATACCTGAGCGCCACCATGTCGAGCCATCCGCAGCGGCGCTCGCGCCCCGTGACGGCTCCGTACTCATGACCGATGTCGCGCAGCCGGGCACCCGTCTGGTCGAACAGCTCCGTGGGGAACGGGCCGCTGCCGACGCGTGTGCAGTAGGCCTTGAAGATTCCGTAGACCTCGCCGATGCGGTTCGGGGCGATGCCCAGCCCGATGCAGGCGCCGGCGCAGACCGTGTTCGACGAGGTGACGAAGGGATAGGAACCGAAATCCACGTCGAGCAGCGTACCCTGGGCGCCTTCGGCCAGGATGCTCTTGTCCGCGGCGAGGCACTCGTTGACGAAATACTCGCTGTCGATGATGTTGAAACGACGCAGGTACTCGACCGCCGCAAACCACTTCTGTTCCAACTCGGTGATGTCGTACTCGTAGGCCAGGCCGCGCAGGATCTTCTCGTGGCGAGCCTTGGCGCGGGCGTATATCTTTTCGAAATCGGCGCTCAGCACATCGCCCACGCGCATGCCGTTGCGGCTGACCTTGTCGGTATAGGTCGGGCCGATGCCCTTGCCGGTGGTGCCGATCCTGGCGCTGCCCTTGGCCGCCTCGTACGCAGCGTCGAGGATGCGGTGCGTGGGCAGGATGAGGTGGGCCTTCTTCGAAATGCAGAGCTGCTTGGTGAGGTCGTGGCCGCTGGCCGCGAGCGCTTCGGCCTCTTCACGGAAAAGGACGGCGTCGATCACCACACCGTTACCGATGATATTGGTCTTACCGCCCTGGAATATGCCCGAAGGGATCGAGCGGAGCACGTATTTCTCGCCGTTGAATTCCAATGTATGACCGGCATTGGGGCCGCCCTGAAAGCGGGCTACGACCTGGTAGCCAGGCGTCAGCACATCCACAACTTTTCCCTTGCCCTCGTCACCCCATTGCAGGCCGAGGATAACGTCAACTTTTTTCATTGTATCCGGTAATATTTATGGCGCAAAAGACATTTTTTGCACCCAAAGGTAAGAATTATTATCCGAAATACCCAACCCGCGGCGGCGACTTTTCAACAATGTATCAGAAATAAGCGTACCGGAAACCCGCCGCGGAAGGCAAATGACAGTGCCGGGGGGGGGCAGCAGCAAACAACGCAGCAACCGACAGGAAGCGATGCGGGCAGGTGACGGGAAGCGACGCGGGCAGTCAGCGGAAAACGATGCGGGGGGGGGCGGACGACCACCTCGGTCGGCCCGTTGCGGTCGACGCCCTGCGAAGCGAGGCAATAGACGGTCGTAAGGAAAGGATTGTCGCGCGTGTCGGCCTGCAACTGCCCCGAGCAGGGGGGCAGGTCGAGCGTCACCAGCAGGTTGCCGCGGCAATCGAGCGAGCGCAGGGAAGAGTTGGATTTCAGGTCGAGGCGTGCGAGCAGGTTTTCGGCACAGTCCAACTGCGTAAGCCCGCGCAGGCCGTCGATGTCGAGCGACGTGATTTCGTTGTCGCCGCAATCGAGCTTTTGCAGGTCGGGGCATTTGCGCAGGTCGAGCCGCGTGAGATTATTGCCGCTGCAATCGAGCTCGCGCAGGCGGGAAAACTCGCCGATCTCCCACATCGCGGAGATGTTGCGGCCGGAGCAATCCATCGCCAGGACGCGCTGCGCCTCGTAGCGCGAAATGCGTCCGTCGTGATCCAAATCGAACATTCCGAGACAGAATCGTTCGAAGGCGGGATCTGCGAAGGTGATATAAATACGCTTGTTCTTATCATCCTGCTCGTTCTCAGCAAGGCCGCAGGCCGTGAACAGCAACAGAGCGAGAACAGGGATAAAGCGCAGCATGGCCGGATCAGATATTCACGTCGTCGTCGGAGTCGCCGCCGCCGTCGTCGGAATTGGCGTCGTCCTGGATTTCGTCGGCGCCCTTGATTTCGTCGTCGTAGTAATCCTTGTCGTCCTCCTCCTGCGCATTGTCGTCGATCTTCACGTCGATCTTCACCATATAGGCGATCTCGTCGGTATCGAACGGCACGGCATAGAAAAAATCGCCGTTGGGTTTGTCCACGCGCATCATCGCTTCGGTGAACCCCAGCGGGTATTTTTCCTTTACGGCATCCTGCAGTTCGGGAGTCAAGTTGTGAAAGCTCGTTACGATATGTTTCTTCGTCGTATTCTGTTTAGCCATAGTAATGCTTGGAAATTTTCTGCAATTATAAGCAAAATTTACATATCGCACCACATCCGTAATTTTTTTTTGCATTTTTTTTGAATTTGCAGGATGTTATAAACAAAATACGTACCTTTACGCAGGTTATACTTATATTATGATACGCGAGAGAGTCGAAGAGCTGCGGCGGCAGCTCGAGTACCATAACTTCAGATATTACGTCGAAAACGCCCCTGAGATCTCCGACTTCGAATTCGACACGATGATGCGCGAATTGCAGGATCTGGAACGGGCGCACCCCGAACTGTCCGACCCCAATTCGCCCTCGGTGCGTGTCGGGAGCGACATCACGTCGGAGTTCCGGAGCGTAAAGCACCGGTTCCCGATGCTTTCGCTCGGCAACACCTATTCGCTCGACGAACTGCATGAATTCATCGCCCGCATCGAAAAGGAGGCAGGGCCAACGGAGTTCGTCTGCGAACTGAAATTCGACGGCACGGCCATATCGCTCACCTACGAGGACGGGCGGCTGCTGCGTGCCGTGACGCGCGGCGACGGCACGCAGGGCGACGACGTGACGGCCAACGTACGTACGGTGCGCACGGTTCCCCTGCGCCTGAGGGGCGACGACTGGCCGCCCTACTTCGAAATACGGGGCGAGATCCTGATGCCCTACGCCTCGTTCGACAAAATCAACGCCGAGCGCGAGGCGGCCGGGGAGACGCTTTTCGCCAATCCGCGCAACGCCGCGGCCGGAACGCTCAAGCAGCAGGCTTCGGCGGTGGTCGCGCGGCGCGGTCTGGACTGCACGCTCTACCAGCTGGCGGGCGACGACCTGCCCTTCACGAACCATTGGGAGAGTTTGCAGAAGGCACGCGAATGGGGATTCAAGATTTCGGACCAGATGCGCATATGCCGCAGTGCGGAGGAGATAGACGCCTACATCGCCCATTGGGACGAAGCGCGCAGGGAACTCCCCTTCCCCACCGACGGCGTGGTAATCAAGGTAAACGACTTCGGCGTGCGGCGGCAGCTGGGATTCACGGCCAAGGCCCCGAAATGGGCCGTGGCCTACAAGTT
>OCQA01002328.1_pt1 | contig 10362 bp, 6 predicted proteins | sample 1538571 | NCBI WGS metagenome assembly OCQA01 (sample SAMN04571708, study PRJEB22368) | human gut metagenome | biome: human gut; material: stool | host: Homo sapiens | place: Luxembourg | collected 2012-09-28 | reverse complement strand
CACCTTCTGTCACAAGGGCTATTACTTTCCCTTTTCGAGCTTTTATTTCTTGTATATTGCTGATTATTTTTTCATATTGGTTATTGTGCGTCGCTACGACTACAACCGGCATTTCGGTATCTATCAGGGCAATTGGTCCGTGTTTCATTTCTGCTGCCGGATAACCCTCTGCGTGGATGTATGATATTTCTTTTAATTTGAGAGCTCCTTCTAAAGCGACCGGATAATTAAATCCTCTGCCTAAGTAGATAAAATTATGTGCATAGGTAAATATTTGTGAAAGATTGGCTATACTGTCGTTTTTTTCGAGAACCTTTTTCATCTTTTCGGGTATTGTGCTCAGCTCATGTACTACTTGCCGAAATTCTTCATTACCGATACTGTTCTTTTCTCGTGCCAAAGTAAGAGCCAACATTGTGAGAACTGTAACTTGACCGGTAAATGCTTTTGTAGAAGCAACACCGATTTCCGGTCCTACGTGTATGTACGATCCGGTATGCGTAGCTCTCGGGATAGAAGATCCGACAGCATTGCATATTCCGTATATAAATGCTCCTTTGTTTTTAGCTTCTTCGACTGCAGCTAATGTATCTGCTGTTTCTCCCGATTGGGAAATAGCAATAACGACGTCACCAGGATTGATGACGGGATTTCGATACCGGAATTCGGAAGCGTATTCGACTTCTACCGGGAAACGGCAAAATTTTTCGATGAGATATTTCCCGATAAGAGCGGCATGCCAAGATGTACCGCATGCTACGATAATAAATCTTTTTGCATGAAGCAGTTTTTCTTTATGATCGATAATGGCGGATAGTGCAATATCAGTCCCTTCTATGTTAATGCGTCCTCGCATGCAATCGTGAATACAGTCGGGCTGTTCGAATATCTCTTTAAGCATAAAGTGGGGATAACCTCCTTTTTCGAGTTGTCCGAGGTTTAATTCTATAGTATTGATTGTCGGGTTTACGGCAATATTATCTTGAGTTACGATCTTCAATTCTTGTCCGCGGTGTATTACAGCGATCTCTCCGTCTTCTAAATATACTACTTTATCGGTGTATTCTACAATGGGAGTAGCATCTGATGCGATAAAATATTCATCTTTTCCTATTCCTATCACCAACGGACTGCTTTTTCTCGCTACGATGATTTCGTCGGGATTATTTCGATTTAAGATGGCGATGGCATATGCTCCGATGACTTCATGTAAAGCAAGCTGTACCGAAGTCAGTAAGTCGAGGTTATGGGATACTTTGATATATTCAATTAATTGTACCAGAACTTCTGTATCGGTGCTGCTTTTGAATGTATATCCTTTTTCCTGTAATTTCTCTTTAAGGACTGCATAATTCTCAATGATACCGTTATGTATTATAGCCAGATTTTCAGATTCCGAATAATGAGGATGTGCATTCGCTTGACATGGCTCTCCGTGGGTAGCCCAGCGTGTGTGCGCTATTCCTATAGTTCCACTAATATCTTTTTGAGCGGCAAAAGCTTCCAAGTCTGAAACTTTCCCTTTTGTCTTATAAACATTTAATTGTTGATTATCGCTGATGAGTGCTACACCTGCACTGTCATAACCTCTGTACTCCAGCCTTTTCAAAGCTTTGATAAGAATTGGGTATGCGTTTTGAGCTCCAATATATCCTACAATTCCACACATAAATGATTGGGTTAATTTATTTCGGCACAAAGATAATTATATAAAATGACATTTTGATCTTTTATATATAAAATAATGAGCAAAAAGATACTTAAAATGAAATATGTATTTTAAAAAGTTAATTTGTGATTCTGAATAGAAGAAATAAGTTATCTTACTATTTCGTTTTTGAATTCTCCTCTTTTTCATAATTTGTTATTTGTGGATTGTGTGATATTTTAATCTGTAAGATCAAATTTTTTTTAGATTAATAATGTCGAAATCATAAAAAAGAAAAGAATAGAATTTATTAATTTTGTTATTTCTATTTCCTGCGAAATCTATTCATGCAATTATCTGTTTTCTTGAATAATTTTATTCATAATCCTTTTCAATTTTTTTGTGATCAAGAAATAATATCTTATAATTATTCCATTTTGTGTGCATATAAGTAATATTTCGTAATAAATATGGTAAATGAATATCCGATTTATAATATTTCGTTTTTAAAATAGAAAAAAGTTCACATTCTTAGTAGTTATTTTTCAAAACGATATATATTTGCGAATAAATAAAGCAAAAAAGATTGTATTATTTATTTATATTGTCAAAATGATATATTATGTATCGAGTTGGATTTACTAAAATGCAAGGTGCAGGGAATGATTATATATATGTGAATACATCGGTTTTTCCGATTAGAAATCCTGAAAAATTGGCAATAAAATGGAGCAAATACCACACAGGTATAGGCAGTGACGGGTTGGTGTTGATCGGCAATTCGGATAAGGCAGATTTTAGTATGCGCATTTTTAATGCAGATGGTTCGGAGGCTAAAATGTGCGGGAACGCATCTCGGTGTGTGGGAAAATACTTGTATGACAATCATTTGACAGATAAAACGGAGCTTTTGCTTGATACTTTATCGGGCATAAAATTACTTAAATTGCAGGTTGTTGACGGAAAGGTAACTTATGTCACGGTAGATATGGGTATTCCGGAGTCAATTTATATTATGTCTGAGGGATATGCTGGTTGCATGATTGATATGCCGATAATGGTAGGGAAAAAATCCTTTAAAGCGACGGCAATATCTATGGGGAATCCTCATTTGGTGATTTTTGTTGATGATGTCGATCGAATCGAATTAGAAAAAGTGGGGTCTATGTTGGAAAATAATCCTTTGTTTCCCGATCGGATCAATGTGGAGTTTGCTCAAGTGAAAAATAAAAATTCTATTAGAATGAGGGTCTGGGAGAGGGGGTCGGGAATTACTCAGGCTTGTGGAACGGGTGCTTGTGCAACGTCAGTGGCAGGTTTTATGACAGGACGTACAGAACGAATTTCTTCCGTAAATATGGATGGCGGAGTGTTGACGATATGTTGGGATGAAGAGACCGATCATGTTTTAATGACCGGAGATGCCGTAAAAGTTTTTGACGGAGAAGTAGAAATAGATTAATTTTTTTAATGCAGAAAGAATATGGCGCTCGTAAATGAACATTTTCTGAAACTTCCGGATAGTTATTTATTTTCGGATATAGCTAAGAAAATAAATACTTTTAAGGTAACCCACCCGAAAGATAAGGTGATCTCTTTGGGGATAGGGGACGTTACACGACCTTTGCCGAAAGCTGTAATCGAAGCTATGCATAAAGCAGTAGATGAAATGGCGGTTAGGGATACATTCAGAGGATATGGTCCTGAACAGGGATACAGTTTCCTGATTGATGCAGTCATAAAAAATGACTTTGTTCCTAAAGGAATCCATTTTGAACCAGGGGAGATATTTATTAATGACGGAGCAAAAAGCGATACTGGAAACATTGGAGATATTTTGCGGCATGATAATAGTATCGGAGTAACTGATCCTATATATCCGGTATATATAGATTCTAATGTGATGTGGGAGGGCCGGAACGTTAGAAAATGGAAAATGGAGTAATGTGACTTATATCCCTTGTCGGAGCGAGAACGGTTTTATTCCCGAAATACCGGAGAATCGTATCGATATTCTTTATCTCTGTTATCCGAATAACCCTACCGGTACGGCACTTTCGAAACAAGAATTGAAAAAATGGGTGAATTATGCTTTGTCTAATGATACGTTGATTCTTTTTGATGCTGCTTATGAGGCTTATATACAGGATTCGGATGTTCCGCATTCTATATATGAAATTAAAGGTGCGAAAAAATGTGCTATCGAATTCCGTAGTTTTTCTAAGACAGCAGGATTTACAGGTGTCCGTTGCGGGTATACGGTCGTACCGAAAGAGGTAAGTGCCGCTACTCTTACTGGAGAACGGATTCCTTTGAATCGATTATGGAATCGAAGACAATGTACAAAATTTAATGGAACGTCCTATATTACCCAACGGGCAGCTGAAGCTGTCTATTCTGCCGAAGGACAGATGCAGGTAAAAGAGATTATTCAGTATTATATGACGAATGCTCGTATTATGAAAACCGGACTTTCCGAAACGGGTTTGGAAGTATATGGCGGGGAGAATGCTCCGTATTTATGGGTAAAAGCACCGGACGGTCTTTCTTCATGGAAATTTTTTGAGAGAATGTTGTATGAAGCGAACGTTGTCTGTACTCCGGGAGTAGGTTTCGGCCCATCCGGAGAAGGATATGCCCGTTTAACGGCATTCGGTGATCGGGATGACTGCATGGAGGCTATGTTCCGGCTAAAAAAATGGTTGCGTTGATTTATTAATTTGTAAAAACAATCAAACAATAGGTATTATGTCAACATTGAGATTTAGAGTTGTAGAAACCGCTTTTACTAAAAAAGCGGTGGATGTCGCAGTTCCGGATGAGAGACCTTCGGAATATTTCGGTAAATATGTGTTTAACCGGGCGAAGATGTTTAAATATCTTCCGGAAAAGACATATCGGAAATTGGTCGATGCAATCGACAATGGTACTCCCCTTGATCGTGAAATTGCCGATTCTGTGGCAGAAGGAATGAAAAAATGGGCTATCGAGATGGGGGCTACTCATTATACTCATTGGTTTCATCCTTTAACCGAAGGTACTGCGGAGAAGCATGATGCTTTTGTGGAGCATGACGGTAAGGGCGGTGTTGTAGAAGAATTTTCCGGAAAATTATTGATTCAGCAAGAACCGGATGCTTCGAGTTTCCCGAATGGAGGTATTCGTAATACGTTTGAGGCTCGCGGATATTCGGCTTGGGATCCTTCATCGCCTGCTTTTATTGTAGATGATACACTTTGTATTCCTACTATTTTTATAGCTTATACCGGAGAATCGTTGGACTATAAAGCTCCTTTGTTGAAAGCCTTGGATAGTGTCAATAAAGCGGCCGTAGATGTATGTCATTACTTCGACCATAATGTAAAAAAGGTCTTTGCATATTTGGGTTGGGAACAGGAATATTTTTTGGTTGATGAAGGCTTGTATGCCGCTCGTCCAGATTTATTGCTTACAGGACGTACGCTTATGGGGCATGAAAGTTCGAAAAACCAACAGTTGGAAGATCATTATTTCGGGGCTATTCCTACACGTGTAGCAGCTTTTATGAAAGATCTCGAGATAGAGAGTCTGAAGTTGGGTATTCCGGTGAAAACTCGACATAACGAGGTCGCTCCCAATCAATTTGAATTAGCTCCTATATTTGAAGAGTGTAATCTTGCAAATGACCATAATTTATTGATTATGGCTTTGATGCGGAAAATTTCTCGTCGGCACGGATTTCGAGTTTTGCTTCATGAGAAACCTTTTAAGGGTGTAAACGGATCGGGCAAGCATAATAACTGGTCTTTAGGAACTGATACCGGGGTTTTATTGATGGCTCCCGGAAAAACGGCAGAGGATAATTTGCGTTTTGTGACGTTTATTGTAAATGTTTTGATGGCGGTTTATCGTCATAACGGATTGTTAAAAGCCAGTATCTCTTCTGCTACCAATGCCCATCGTTTGGGTGCGAATGAAGCTCCTCCTGCTATTATTTCGAGTTTTTTGGGGACGCAATTGACTCAAGTACTCGATCATCTTGAAGAGAGTTCTAATGATGAATTGATTGCGTTGAGCGGGAAACACGGGATGAAGTTGGACATTCCTCAAATTCCGGAATTGTTGATTGATAATACCGACCGTAATCGGACTTCGCCTTTTGCTTTTACAGGAAATCGTTTTGAGTTCCGTGCTGTAGGCTCTGAGGCGAACTGTGCTTCAGCTATGATTGCTTTGAATACGGCTGTTGCAGAGCAATTGATAGAGTTCAAATCTGAAGTAGATGCCTTGATAGCGAAAGGTGAACCGAAAGTCTCTGCTATTTTAGATGTCGTGCGTAAATATATAAAAGAGAGTAAACCAATTCATTTTGACGGTAACGGTTATAGTGAGGAATGGAAAGCTGAGGCTCTGAAAAGAGGTCTGGATTGTGAGACCAGCGTTCCGGTTATTTTCGATAATTATCTGAAGGAGGAATCCGTTAAAATGTTCGAATCTACCGGAGTAATGACCCGTAAAGAATTGGAAGCCCGTAATGAAGTGAAATGGGAAACTTATACTAAAAAGATACAGATCGAGGCGCGTGTGTTGGGAGATCTCGCCATGAATCATATTATTCCTATTTCGACGAAATATCAATCTGAACTTATCGATAATGTTTACAAAATAAGAAGTCTTTTTTCTGAAGATAAAGCCGTTTTATTGTGTGGTAAGGATTTGGATATTATCGAGGAAATCGGACATCGGGAATTAGCGATAAAAGAGAAAGTCGAAGAGATGATCGAAGCACGTAAAAAGGCTAATAAAATTGCCGATGAAAGAGAAAAGGCGATAGCATACCATGATACGGTAGCACCCAAGTTTGATGAAATCCGTTATCATATCGATAAACTTGAACTGATCGTGGATGACCAAATGTGGACTTTGCCGAAATATCGGGAGTTGCTTTTTATTCGTTAGAAAAAATAAGGATGTTTAATTTATTGGAGATGCCTTTCGGAAGAGGTATTTCTTATAGGATTAAAATAAATGAAAAAGAAACGGTCGAGAATAATCTCTTTCCGACCGTTTCTTTTCTATATAGACGGATTTTATCTCCGTTTATTTTTTTGTTGTTGTCTCAAAGCTGCTTGTTGTTGTCGTTGAGCCTCTTCCAGACGAGCCATAAATCCTGATTTCTTGCGAGGTTTTTTCTGATTTTCTTTAAGTTGTGCAAGAACTTTTTCTTCATTGATACATTTACGGAATATGTAGGTCTGGATAATTGTGATCAATGTAGAAACAAAATAATAGTAACTCAACCCTGAAGCGTAGTTATTGAAAATGAACAAGAACATTAAGGGCATGAGATACATCATGACTTTCATACCCGGCATTTGCTGGCTTCCGCCGGTATTGTCCATATTGATCTTTGTATATAAAATATTCGTAATAGTCATTAACAGACAGAACAAACTGATATGATTTCCGAAATACGGAGTAATCAAGGGTATATAGGCATCCCAACTGAATATGGCATCATAAGATGATAAATCTTGAGCCCAAAGGAATGATTGTTGTCTTAATTCGATAGATGAAGGGAAGAATGCAAACATTGCTAATAAAATCGGCATCTGCAATAACATAGGCAAACATCCGCTCATCGGATTGATTCCTGCTTTGCTGTACAAGTCCATTGTCGCTCTTTGACGATCTATAGCTTTGTCTTGTCCCGGATATTTGGCGTTTATTTCTTCGATCTGAGGACGCAATACCCGCATACGGGCGCTGGACATGTAGGATTTAAATGTAAGCGGAGCTAAGAATATTTTGATGATGATTGTCATCAATAGAATGATGATTCCGTAATTTGCAATGTATTTTCCTAAGAAAGTAAATATGGGTATGATTATCCATGTGTTGATCCATCGGAAAAATTTAAATCCCAGCGGTACAAGTTTATCCAGATCGAGGGCTTTGTCATCATCGACGCCTTTGTCATAGCTGTGTAATAGAGGATAAAGGTTAGGTCCTAAATAAAAACGAAATCCCGGTCCGTTATTATCCGCCGGATTATAATCCACTGTCGTTTCTGTATGGAAGTTTTTCAAATATGCCGGATCATTATTCATTCCTGAACGAATGAGAGCACCATTGAATTTTCCGTCAGGTATCAGAGCTGATGAGAAAAACTCTTATATCCGATCCATTTAAGTCCTAACGAAATGGTCTCCTGTTCATCTTTAGATTCACTCAAATGGTCGACGTCCGAACCTACGAATTTATAATATAATGCACTATTTCTTTCTTCGAACATGCGCCCTTTTTCCTGGCTGCGCAGGTTCTGATTCCAGAATAAATCCAGACTTGCCGTATTACCGGGAAGAATAGTTTCCATTCCTTTTTGGCGGATATCCATTTTGACCATATAACTGTCTTCCGGTAAAGTATAGACAAGATCAAAGAATTTGCCATTACCGAAATCGAGCCGCATCGTTACAGATTTTCCGTCTTTTCCTGCAATAGGTTTAAAGAAAAGATCGGTCGTGTTTACAATACGCCCTCCGGTCTTGAAAATAAATCCGTATTCGTTATCCTTTTCGTCGAAAAGAGTAAGAGGCAGCGAGTCATGAGTCTTGTATTTGTTTAAAGTAGCTTCGGTTAAAGCTCCTCCTTTACTTGAGAATGAGAGAGATACAAGATCGTTTTTCAGATTTATTTTTTCATTTTCTCCTGTCGTAAAGTCCGAAAAGATTCCGAACGCTTCTTTCATTTGTACTTGACGAAGAGAATCCTCGTTTAGAACGGTGATAGTCGAATCTGCATTACCGGCTACCATTTGGCTTTGTTGTATCTCTTCCAGTTTTTTCTGTTCAACCTGAGCAATGGAGTCGTTTCTGCGTTGAAGTTCTTGCAATTGTTCGGGTGTAGGTTTTGTAAACCACGAATAGCCGAAAAGAACGGCAGCGATAAGAACAAAACCAATAATCGTATTTTTATCCATATATATGTATGATCGTTTTTATTCTTTTCCGGTTTCCGGATTATTTCTTGTTTTTAATGACAGCTTTAATAAAATCTATGAAGAGAGGATTAGGACGTAATACCGTACTGTTATATTCAGGATGGTATTGTACTCCTATAAACCATGAAAGAGAAGGTATTTCTACAACCTCTACAAGGTGTGTTTCCGGGTTTTCTCCAACACATTTCATCCCTGCCGCTTCAAATTCAGCACGATAATCACTGTTAAACTCGAAACGGTGACGGTGACGTTCTTTAATATGAGTCGATTGATAGGCTTTGGCAGTTTTCGAATCCGGATCAAGTACGCAATCATATTCGCCTAAACGCATGGTCCCGCCCATATTAGAAACGCTTTTTTGGCTTTCCATCAAATCGATTACGTTATGTTTGGTACTTACTTCCATCTCTGTCGAGTTGGCATCGGCATAGCCCAATACGTTTCTGGCAAATTCGATTACCATACATTGCATGCCTAAACAAATACCGAATGTCGGTACATCATGTTCGCGGGCATATTTTATAGCGGTGAATTTACCTTCGATACCTCTTTGTCCGAATCCCGGAGCGATGAGAAGCCCGTCCATAGAACCGAGCAATTCTTCAACGTTGGACTCGTTTAATTTTTCCGAATGAATAAGTTGCAGATCCAATTTACGGTCGTTGTATGTTGCTGCTTGAAATAAAGCTTCGTCGATCGATTTGTATGCGTCTTGCAATTCAACATATTTCCCGACCAATCCGATGCGAACGCTTTCTTTAGCATTCTTCACGCGGGCAAGAAATTCTTTCCACGGTTTCAGCTCGGGGGTCGATCCGACAGGCATGCCGGTCTTGGTCAGTACTATTTCATCCAGTTTTTGTTGTTGCATTTTTAATGGAACTTCATAAATAGAAGGTACGTCGATAGACTGTATGACAGCTTCCGGTGCTACATTACAGAATAATGCTACTTTACGGCGAATCTCATTGCTTAGTTCGTGTTCTGTTCGTAAAACCAGAATATCCGGTTGTATCCCTACTTCCTGTAACTGCTTTACAGAATGTTGAGTCGGTTTTGTCTTTACCTCTTTTGCCGCAGCAATAAAAGGAACGTAAGTCAAATGGATGCAAAGACATCTTTTACCGAGTTCCCATTTTAGTTGGCGGACACTTTCAAGAAAAGGAAGAGATTCTATATCTCCGACAGTACCGCCGATTTCGGTGATAACGAAATCGAATTCGTTCTTAGTTCCCAGTAATTTTACGTTTCTCTTTATCTCATCGGTAATATGCGGTATGATTTGTACCGTTTTACCTAAATAATCACCGCGTCTTTCTTTATTAATGACATTTTGGTAAATACGTCCTGTGGTGATATTGTTCGCACGTGTTGTACGAATATTGGTAAACCGTTCGTAGTGGCCTAAATCGAGATCGGCTTCATGTCCATCTACTGTAACGTAACATTCCCCATGTTCATAAGGATTTAATGTCCCTGGATCAATGTTTATATACGGATCGAACTTTTGAATGGTAACATTATAGCCTCTGGCTTGAAGCAATTTGGCGAGAGATGCTGAGATAATGCCTTTCCCTAAAGAAGAAACAACTCCGCCTGTAACGAAAATATACTTTGTATCCACTACTATATGATATTTAATACATTAATTTATGTGCAGATAATTTTTCAAAACGCAAAAGTAGAAAAAAAACTTCAGATTTACGGGAAAACTGTTTTTAATTAATTATCA
>OCQA01002321.1_pt1 | contig 10374 bp, 10 predicted proteins | sample 1538571 | NCBI WGS metagenome assembly OCQA01 (sample SAMN04571708, study PRJEB22368) | human gut metagenome | biome: human gut; material: stool | host: Homo sapiens | place: Luxembourg | collected 2012-09-28 | reverse complement strand
GTTATTGAAAACATGTACATTAAAATTCTTGAACAACGTAATAGCACCATCATATGCAAAGAAACTAATCAACATCAATCCAGGCGAATTAAACAATAAATTCATGTCAGCGAAAGAAGATATTATAAAGGTCATTCACGCAGAATATGAAGAAAAAATGAATGAAATAGTTGAGAAAATGAATCAACTTAAACAATATGGCGTTAAACAATTTGGCATAGAAGATAAATTTAGAGGTGAATTGGTGAAACCGGTAGAAAACCAAAACGAGGTCAAAAATAAAAAGAGTTATGATATGTGATAATTACTGGGGCTTAAGCGCTTTCCTTAAACATCTTTATTTTTTGATTCCTGATAAATGTTAATGATACTTCTACGCCTGTTTGTTCTTTATATAGTTTTTGTACATTTATTAATGAACTGTTCTTTATCATTTTCATATTATCAGTTATTAATGACCAGTTAATGTAATCGATAATATCTTCAGTACTTATTCTCTTTTTACGAATTTGTCTTGTTTTATTTTTAGACTCATTCATTATTTCTCCTTCCATTATTTTATCAAAGAAAAAAAAAATAAATTATTTACATCCACAATTCATCTTCAACATAATCGATGTCATTAAAATCTGCTTTCATTTCACTAGCATGTTTAACTCGTTTTATAACTATTTCATTATCTCTGATCATTTTTTCAAGTTGTTCATTAGTATTTGTGAAAACTGCTGAAGGGTAATAAGAAATCTCTCCACCATCACCCGTATAAGTCTCCATTGTTGTATTTATTGAGATGTACATTAAGTTCTTTGAGTCTTTGTTAAATGGTTTAGTTTTTGATATTTTGTAATGTATGATTGGTTGATTGTTATTTGAAATCTCTATAACTTTCTTGTTTGGAATGCATATAACTTTTCTTGATTTTTGTATTTCTCGTTCCAGTTGTAATTCATGTTCTTTTTGTTGTTGAGGTGTACGAGGATTTATTGGTTTACCTGTTTTAGGGTTGATTATTGGCTTGTTATTAAATGTCTTCTCTTTACGTTTAAATATTATGCCAATGATTCTTGCACACACTTGTTGATATTTGTCTACGTATGCATCTTGTGGTTTAAAGTATGCATAAATGTCTGTAATGTTATTTTCGAGTGATGGGTTTTCTTTGAAGAGCATATCGACGAAAGCTGTTGGTGAGTAGTAAGCGCGTTTTGCTTGCATATCTTATTTTATCAAAGAAAAAAAAATAAAATTATCTCTTATATAAATTTCAAACATTTGATTGGGTCATCACTCTTTGAACATATATCTTTTAATTTCTTTGACATGTGATAAAAGTATGTACCATCTTCATTTTTACCTATCCATTTTTCAGCAGATTTAACATACACTTCAGTAAATATGTGTTCAACTTTAAATAACCCTAATTTTTCACCTATCCAATTCTCTGATAATAATTTCTTGTAATCATTCTCATATATAAGTGCTGAATCAGTTTTACTATATAGAACATTGACTTTATTACAGAGTTCTTTCATTTTTGCATTAAATGTGTTGAGAACTGAACGTGCAAATTGTGGATATGAATAGCTTTCAACATATGGATTTATACGGTCAACATAACCTGGACCTGCATGTCCCTGGTTGTACTTGTATTTAATGATGAATGGATCAAATTTCTTAACATATTCATCAACATCTTTAACAAATCTATGTTTAATTAATTTTGGTTTCTTCATTGAATAACCCCAAGAACTATTCATCATATATTTAATTGTTGTAGCTAATTTATCCATTCCAATTTTTTTAGCTTTCATGCGAATATCATAAAGGTGTTCAATGAGTTCTTTAATTTTAGTGTTTTCTGATTTAAAGTTTCCATCATCATCTGGCATTCCTGATGGTATAGATGTTACTGAACTCATATATGCACCTGCTTGATCAATATAATAGAGTTTGCCTTTATAATGACCTTCACTCCATATAATTTTAGGGAACTGTAATTCACTTCTTATTTTTTGCGACACATTACCACTAAATTCATATATATCATCTAAACAACCATATTCATACATTATTTTTTGCATTAATTCACTAAAATGATGATATAATGAAACGTCAATATTATGTCTTAAATTTAGTGAATCAACAAGTCTTTGCAACTCGTGAAGGCGTTGATGAATTTCTTCGTCTTTAACATCATAACCAAACAGGAATTTATTAGGTTTTGAAAATGTTATTGGAATTCTCTTTTTATCTTTAATGTTAATTTGACGTATAGCTTCTTTGCATTTAACTGTGATTGATTTATTCTTTCTATAATCTCTAAATAACCCAGAACATTCATCATATTGTAGGTATCGTTTTTCTTCATCAGTCATTGGTTCTAGTAATTTATTTTCAATCATTGCATCAATTATTCTATTTATTGTACATCCTTTTTTAGAGAATTCATAACGATTTTTGTCTAGCCTGCTTAACATCATTTTTCTAGGGTGATTCACAAAACGTTCATCATTGTTTATTTTAGCATAGTTTTTAACATAGAATACTGTAGCGTTAACATCTTTGTCAAGTATATAGTGATCTTCAATGATATGTAACTTAAGTGTTTTCCCATATTTTTCACCATATTCATTTGTCGATGTTTTACCTGTATCGTAATGCACTCTACAACTTATGCGAATGTTGAATAAATTAGATATATGCTTTAATTCTTCTCTAGGTATTAATTTTGTTTTAAGGAATGATGATAATAAATTTAATTGTTCATCATCCAATAAACCAGATGAACGAAAAGCAGTTAATAAACATGATTCTCTAATTACTTCACCACGCTTGTAAATGCCATAAGGTGTTAAATCGATATCAGAATTATTGTAGTATGGAAAGAATGCACCAACAATTCTTTTACCTTTACTAATGTTTCTGAAATCAAATGCAATTGACTTAAAATTAGATAAACTTTCAAGTATTGGATCACCACTATCATTAATTTCATATTCTTTGTCTTCTAATACCCAATCTAACATATCAATTGTATTTTGATTTACTCTAGCGTATTGTGTATGTCCCTTTTTATCAACGATTGTCATGATGATATCTTTATTGATTTTAGGTGCAGCAATTTTCATAGCATGTGATAATGCGTATAAAATTTTGACCATATTATCAATTGAATTCTTATCATCATTTAGTGTGAATGGTTGACCGTGCATTAATTTCTTTATTATTTTATTTGACATTTTCATAACACCATTTTTAAATTTATCAGTCTCTTTCATAAAAAGTTTCCCAAATTTTTTACTATATCTTTCTAGTCTTGATTGGGGTGCCTCTTCATCGCTTAAAGGGGCGTTCATCAAATCGTAGAAGCCGTCTCTAGTACGCGGACCATCATCACTAAGTTGCATATTCATCAAGTCAATAAATCCATCTCTAACTCGTGTCTCATTTTGGCTAAGTTGCATATTCATCAGGTCAATAAATCCATCTCTATTTCTGGGTCCATTTTCACTAAGGCCAATATTCATGAGTAAGTCTTCATCGTTATCAGCTGGCATTATTTGTCTATTTTTATTTTTAACTTGATACATTAACATTTTATACGTCATATCAATATAATCATTATTTAATTGATCATATACGCGATAATGTGTAATGTTATTTTTGTAGACGAAATTTGCAGGAACTGTGTAACCGTATCTTTCAAAAGTTGCTTTAACTTCTTCAGTGCTTAATCTTTTTGGCATGTTTTTACGTAAGAAAAAAAAATAAAAATAATGTTTTAAATTTTTGCAGGTATGATAAATTTTGTTGAAAAACGCCTCTCAAACAAAAATTGTACAACATCTGGATATGAATATTTTAAGTTATATATTTCACCATCTTTCTTAACCATGATTCGATTAACAACATCATATTTATCACCTTTACCAAGACAACCCTTACATTCATGATCATCTTTCAAAATAGTTACTTCATCAGCACTTGTTAAATATTTGACCAATAAGGCTAATTCTCTCTCTTCAGCAATTACATATTTATTAATGATTAGTGGATTATTTTGAAGTATATCGACACATAACACTAAAGCTTGAATTAAATAGTCTTTATTCTTAATTATTGCCTCCATATTACTCAAAGTATCATTCGCTGTATCTATTGACCTTTCTTTAACCTCAGGCGTATCATAAGGGTTAGATGCAGGGATATTACTTGACGGTGCATCATAGTGACACATCTGTGGACTAACTACTACATTAACATTTTGACTTTGTTTTGCGGAACAATAACCTAGATCAGTTTTTGCTAGGAAACTTCTTGAGCAAGATAATACGTTACTCTTTGGAACACTCATTTTGAAATAATAAAAATAATTTAATTTATTGTTGTAAAAATGACAGATATTTATGAATTTATCCAAAAATTAAGGTTATCACATTTCATCGATTCTAAACAATTAAGGTTCATTCAACGTATTGGTTTTTACATTAATGATCTAGTGGTTTATAAAATTGCAGTTGTCGTAAATCCATTAACGTTGAAAAAATCGTCGAAATATCAATTACCTCAACACTATAATTTTCACTATGATGATTTTGAACATGTAAAAATAAAAGAACCATTTAAGGATACATCTAAAGGAAGATATATATTAATGTATGAGGTACCCAAAAATGAAATATATGTATGTCAAGGAGAAGATTATTAATTATTTTTATTTCATCGCAGCACGTGCACCAAGAATTTGTTCTATAGATGCATTTGTTATTTCAATTTGACTACGACCAACTGGCTTAACTGATCTAATTTTAAGGAATGCATCTTGATAATAAATACCTGTTGGAAGTGTGAATTTGACCTTTTTAATTGCTGTATTTACTTTACGTTCACCAGCCAATTCAACCTGTACTGTGCCAACTGTTGATATGCCACCCATGAAATCTTCTGAATCTGCAAATGGAATGCCTATGAAGAAATTAGAGTTATCACCACCATTCCAACACAATTTATCAGTCGCAACACCTGCATCACTATAAACTACTTTATGATAGTATGGTTGTGTAGATGTTAAAATATCTTTTGAAATTGATGATAACAATGAATTATTAATATTTAGTGCATCAAATAGCATATTAATGTGTCTTTGATCATCGACTGTGTTAAATAGTTCATTTGGATAGAATTTACCATCAATATTAACTGAGTAACTGATTTGTGGATTAATAAAACAAGTTCTTGAATATTCGCCTTGCCTGAACACAATAAACATAGTATCACAATGCATTAAACCAATTGTAGCAGCTGTATTGTATCTAACTGGAACTGTTGAATCTTTAGCCTCAACCATGTGTTGTGTGAAATCTCTAATTTGAACAACATGAATTGGGAACAATAAACCAACTGCTGCATATTTTAATGCTAATGCGCTATCAACTTCAGCTCTAAGCATATATTGTGCTAATTTAATTTTCACATTTTTAGTTACTTGATTTACACCTATAAATTGTTGTGATTTTGGTGCATAAGTTGTAGCAGTGTTTCCAGATGTTGTTGTTGTCGCTGTAATATTATTGTAAACTGTTTCACCAATATTTCGGAAACCTAAATCATAATCATAATCATGTTCAATTTCATCCTTAAACTGGAGAAATGATTCACAAGATACAACAGGAGCAATAACTAAATTTCTATATGTTGGTAAAATTTCAATACTTAATTTACCTGCCCAATTAGGGAAGAACCTTAAATTGAACAACATTAAGAAGAATGAAATAGGAATTCTCAATGGTATTTTAACTGTTATTTCTTTATCTGCTGTAATATTCGATAAATCAATATATACACCTGGAACTAGTGGATTATGACTGCGAATTTTATCTATAGTAGCAAAACAGTCACTACCATTTTTAGCTTCATCACTCAATGAATTATATAACATGAACCATTCATATCTAGCGTTATTAACATCTTGTAATTTCTCAGTGTTTGTAAATATACGATAATGATCAATTATATCAGCTGAACATTTATAACCAATGTAATATTCTTTGAAAACTGTATTTGTTTGTGCAGGAACTTTTAATGTAACTTCTTGATCAAGAGTAATGAATGAATTATCTAAACTAATAATTTTAGTTAATCCACAGGAAACATCTATAAATGTTGAATCACCTTCATTAATATCACCTACATTTCCATATGAAGTTGCAGTTGAATATTCATAGTGTCCTGGAACAATTTCACTAACCGAAAGAGCGTTATCAATACTTTCATACCAATCTTGTAAAGTGCCAGACCATGCGTCAATTATGTCTGGTTGTTGATTTTGTGGAGCAAACATTTAATACAAAAAAAATAAAATATACACTATGAAAGAGCCCAATTATTTTCTTTAAACTCATTTATAGTTTTATCCATATTATTAATTATCTCTGTTAAATATGGAAGTGTTTGAAATGAATAATGATTTCTTACATCTTCTAATTGATTGTACTTTTTAACCATATAACTCCACACGTTTGGATTTTGTGCAATTCTAGCTTCCAACGAATCAACTAATTTACGTCTATTCTCAAATGAATTTTTATAATAACCCATTTGTTCTATCAATATTTTCGCTGCAGGTACGCCTGTTCTATAATCTGTAAATTTATCTGTAAAGTTATACATTTTAGCTGCCACACTATTTGTTGCTTCAGCCTTTTGTAATTGGTCCAATAAATCACTATATTCTTTTATTGCATTATTTGAATATTCTGTTTCTACTATCTTTTGTTTCATTTCTGCTAATTCTTTTGCGTTTTTAAGTCCATTATCCTTTATGTATTTATTTTGCGCATTAACGACGAGTGATTCTTGATATACCTCCATCGCCTTTTTAGCTAGATCAGTTTTCTTATTTATTTCTTCGATATCCATTCTTTGAGTTGCTTCATACTCAATTGCTTCTTTCATTTCATCAGCCAACTCAGACTTATTATTTATTTTTTCTAATCTTTTTTCTGCTCTCACTTTCTCAATTTCAGCCTCATGCATCTTTTTAGTTTGTTGATCTAATAACTCTTTATAATGATTTGTTTCAGCTTCTTTTTTGTTAAATTCTTCTTGTTGTTTCTTGAATTCCATTTCTTTAACTATTGAACTTTGTATACTTTCTTTTAGCTTGTTTTGCATCTCTGTCCATTGCTTTTCAGAGATTTCTGGAATATTGGCATAGTTTAGTAATACTTCTCTTCGTTTTTTATATACTTGATCTTTCAATTCAGAATCAAATTTTTGCTTCTCTAGTTCAAGTATGTATTTTTTATGGTTATCAGCTGACTTAACAAATTCATCAGTTTTTATCAATTCATCATATGCTTCATTTTCACTTTTTAGCCTCTTTATTTCATCTTTCAGCTGTAGATTATTATTGTAAAGATCATTGTTTTTAATTTGATTATTTAACTCGTTATTCTTTTGCTTTATTATCTCTAATTCTCTTTTCAATTTAACATTTTCTTCTTGTTTCTTATTGAGTTCTTTTTGTCGCTGGATTTCTTGTTCTGTAACTTCATTCTTTTGTGTTTGTATATTCATTTTATGCTCATGTTTTACGTTTTGTAATTCTAATTTGTTCTTTACATCATTGTTTTCACGTGTAGCATCTTCCATAAATTTATCACTCTCAATTTGTTTCTTTAGTTCACTCAACATGTTCTTATTCTCTTTATCTAATCGTGCACGTTCACTGATGATATCTTTTTGTTTTTGAAGTTCCATATCTATTTGTCTTTTATATGATTCCATTTCTTGATTCTTCTTTTCACTAGCCATTCTCATCATTAATAATTCTTCATGATTATTTTGTGCTATATTATTTGAGGCTGAATTATTTGCCATCATAAACCTCACAAGGTCAACGGGTGGTGACGCTTGTGCTGGTGCTTTTCTTAATTTTATTGTTCTACGTTTCTTTCTTAATCGTTTCAATGCTTTACGACCCATTTAGAATAAAAATAAATTTACAAATACGATATATATGATCTCCAGCCTTTTTGTGGTAATACTCTAATGCCAGCCGTACGATAACTTGGTTTAATATCTTGAGCTGTATCTTGTGTAACGTCTTGTTTTGTCTCTTGAGTTGGTTCCTGTGTTGGTTCCTGTTTTATTTGTTCTTGTTTTGTCTCTTGAGTTATTTGATTTTCATCTACATCTTCATAAATATCATATTTTAATGTTTTATATTTCTTCTTTAATTTCTTTTGTTTAGTCATGAGTTTGTTAACTTGATTATTTAACTCTATAATATGTTCCATCATTATTTGTGTATCGCTCATGTATATTTTATTTGGCGTGGGTGTTTGATTGTTTTGTGTTTGACTTATTAATCTACTTGCAACTGATTGTGTTGGTGTCTTGTTTTTCTTCTTCACTATTCTTGTATTTCCATTTTTAAGCAATATAACGTCATAGTGTTCATTAGGGATACCATTACGTGCATCTGTAATAATTTTTGCACGTTCTTCAAGAGTTAATTTACTTATATCCTTTACAACACTTACTTCTTGTTTTTTCTCTTCTATCGGAATTTCAATCTCTTTAACTTCATCAGTTGCTTCATTTGTTGTTTCATTTGTTGTTGTTTCTGTTTGTTCAATTTCGGACATTTATAGTAAAAAAATAAATTAATCATTGTCACATTTTAGGGCCCTGAAAATATGGTAGTTTAATTCTTCGCGATATATCATAACCTGAATTTACCCATGGCATAGCTTTATCAGATATCTCTCGCCCTTTATCAATGACTCTACCTACAGCTTGATCACCTCTATCTACAATGTTTTGAATTTTATCTTTTATTTTAGAATTTGGTAACATATCTACAACACCTTTAATGTCACTTGAAACTTGTTCTTTCTTTTGTTTTGCATTGTTAATAAATCCAGGTATTCGTTGTGCAAATTCAAAACCTTTCTTAACAAATGGTGATACTTTACCTATAATTTGTCTTCCTCGATCAATAATGTTTTTGGCCAATCTACCGCCACCTTTAAAAACTTTGGCAATACGGCCTACTAAACTAGCAATTCCCATTTTAGGTATAATAAAAAAATATACTTTATTAATGTTAAAAATGTCAAATATAAAGATAATGAAGAAACGGTTGAAAGATATACGTGTTAGAAAGAAGGTAATAAAACCATATATGATAAAGATATATTCAAACATGTTAAATACTTGGTTTCATGATTTATATGATAATTTACCTGATCATGAACCTAGATATTGGCACGTGTTCATAGGTACAAATAATAAATATGGTGTTGCATTACCCTTAAATGATAAAAAAGCATCATCAATACATAATACGCTAGAAGAATTCATTAATACATATCATCCAGCTAAATTAACATCTGATGAGGAACCTGGCTTTTTAGCAAACATACAACTTTTGAAAGATAATGATGTTACTATGCATATTATTCAAGACAAGAATCATTCATCATTAGCAGTCATTGATAGATTTATTAGAACAATTAGAGATATGAACACACCATCAGAAGAATCAAAACATCAATCACATGAAGAGAAATATAAATTCATCACACCATATAGAATGGAGAAGATTTTAAACACATACAATAACAAATATCATACAACAATTAAATGCACTCCACAAGAAATGTTTAATGATCAAAATTTAGAAAGAGAGTATATATTGAAATGTATGGATAGAAGTGAACAGCAGAAACAAATTAAAGATCTAACATTGCCAGTTGGTTCATTTGTTAGAGTCATATTACCACGACATAATGGAATCACAAAGAAACGTAATCAAGTAAGTAAAGAGTGTTATCAAATAGATTCACGCAATGGTAATATGTACACGTTAATAGCTAAAGATGGAACAGTAGTTACGCGACCTCGTTTCAAACTGTTGCCATGTACAGATCCTCACGTCAAATTTGCAAACACTATACCAGGCAGATGGAATGGTAATGTTGAAAAGATATTAGAATATTATCCAAAGAAACACAAGTATAAAGTACAATTTGTTATACCAGGTGAAGAACCATACATTGACATCATACCTGCATCATATTTAAGAGGTGCAGTTCCAACACGTATGAGCAAATTAGAGAAGGAATTCTTTGATACATAATTTATTTTTACTCCATGTCCAAACCCCTCAACTCAACACCCCTAATTCTTGACAATTCTCTCCGTGGCCAACTTAAAATGGACACAAAAAACACATCTATACCCCTCAACACAACACGTCTAATTCTCATGTATAAAGTTGGCCAAGGTGTCCGTGGCCAAACCATAAAATCAAAAAATGGAAGCATACAACAGTCGAGACAACATATGTAAATTCCATGATTTCGT
>OCQA01002315.1_pt1 | contig 10390 bp, 10 predicted proteins | sample 1538571 | NCBI WGS metagenome assembly OCQA01 (sample SAMN04571708, study PRJEB22368) | human gut metagenome | biome: human gut; material: stool | host: Homo sapiens | place: Luxembourg | collected 2012-09-28 | reverse complement strand
AAGCCGACATCTTCCAGCTCCGCCCGCGTCAGCCCGGTTTCCCATAGGCGATTCAGCCCCACCAGCACGCCTGCCGCGTCGCTGCTGCCGCCGCCCATGCCCGCCCCAACGGGAATGTGCTTCTCGACATGAATGCGCGCTCCCAGCGGACAGCTTGTTGCCTTTTGCAGCGCCCGTGCCGCCCGCAGCGCCAGATGATGCTCGTCCGCCAGGAGCAGCGGCGTGCCGCCCGTCGTCAGCGTGATGATGCCATCGGTCGTCTTCTCCAGCGTGATTTCGTCGGCAAGCGTCACGCTCTGCATCAGCATGTCCATCAGGTGGTAGCCGTCCGCCCGCCGCCCGGTAATATCCAGCGTCCAGTTGATTTTCGCCCGTGCTCCAATCCGCAGCATAGCTTTTGCCCTCCACAAAAGTGTCTTTCCTCTATCATACGCCAAACGCGGTGATTGTGCAAGGCGAAAAAATGTGCTATACTATAAGCGCCGCCGACAAAAGGCGGCAAACCACACGTTCGGATACAGTCCGAGAGGAGCAGAAGTGAAGAAACAGGATAAAACGCCCGTGCTGATTAACCTGGTCAGCACCATCCGCGACGAAGAGGGCGAGCAGGAAGCGCCGATGCAGCTGTTCTGCCGCGGAGAACTTAAGAAAACCGCCAGCGGCTATCTCATCCGCTATCAGGAGTCCATGCCGACGGAGGATGACAGCGAGATGGTTACGAGCGACGTGATTCTGTCGCTGTCCGAGCACCGCGTGACCATGAGCCGTCCCGGCGAGTACGGCACGACGATGGTGTTCGTAAAGGATCAGCGCTTTGAGGGCGCGTATCACACGCCGTTCGGGGATATGGCGATGGCGGTGTTCCCGACGCAGGTCAAGTGCCGCGCGGCGGACGACGCCGGGATGGTGCACCTCGAATATCAGCTGGATGTGCAGGGGCGCTTCACCGCCATGCACACCATTCACATTGACTATTGCGCGACGGGGGCGCAGTAAGCATGTTGACGGCGCTTCGGCAGGAGCTGCAGGAGATGCTGGCAACCGTGCCGACGCTTCGCCGCCCGGCGCTGCGGCGGTCGGAGGACGCGAACGCGCTCTTCGCGACGGATTTGCCGCTTTTGGCGGACGCGGCGGATTTCTGCCGACTGGCAGAGAAACACGGCTGGTGGATGCAAGGCGGCTGGCTGCTGCTGGACAAGCTGCCGAATCCGCCGGATATGCCGACAAAAATCCCCGGTGCGCCGGGTGAACTCGGCTGCTGCCTGTCGCTGCTTGCGCGCCATCCGGATGATACGGCGGACGGCACGCTGCTTCGGGCACTGCTGAAATCGGCGGATGCCGGCGGTCAGGCGATGGAGAAATACTGCCGTATGCTGCATCGGGATTTAGCGGCGCGCTTGCGGACGCACAATCCGCTGCCGGGACGCTTGCTGCCGTACCTTTGCCGCGCGGCAAAAGAAAGGACGGGAAATCCATGATTATCAGCTGTATGGGGCACGCAAAATTTGTCATTGAGCTGGACAACGGCCTCCGCATCGTCACTGATCCGTATGATGCGTCGTGCGGCTATCCCGTGACGGCGAATCCGGCGGATGTGGTGCTGGTGTCGCATCAGCACCATGACCACAACGCGGTCGAGACGATTCCGGGGAATCCGCGCGTGATTGACCGGGCGGGGGATTTTGACCTCGGCGGCGGCGCGGCGGTGCGGGCGATTGAGGCGTACCACGATGAGCAGCAGGGGAAGCTGCGCGGCAAGACGCTGCTGTTCTGCCTGAAGGCGGAAGGGCTGACGGTGATGCACCTTGGCGATTTGGGGCACATGCTGACGACGGAACAGCGGTTGCTTTTGGGCAGTGCGGATATCGTGATGCTGCCCGTCGGTGGGTACTACACGATGGACGCGCCGATGGCGAAGCAGGTGGCGGACGTGCTGCACGCGCGGGTGATTCTGCCGATGCACTACAAGACGGAAGCGAATGCGTCGTGGCCGATTGCGCCGGTGACGGACTTCCTGCGCCTGTATCCGGAGAAAGCGGAGGAGCTGCCGCTGCTGCGGGTGTCGGCGGGAGATTTGTCGTGCCAGCCGCACTTGGTGGTGCTGATGCCGCTGAGTTTGGGGAATGTCAAAGCGTAATGAAAATGCCATCGGAAGCGAATTACTTGCCCGATGGCGATTTTTTTGCTTTTGGGGATTTTGATTTTCCCCATGCAGTGCGCTTTTGGAAGCAAGGGTTTCGCCTCTGCGGAGGCGAAACCCCTGCCGCTCATGGCGCAGTCAACTCCTCTTCAATGCCATTCGCGCTGATTGTCAGCGGGCGGCGCAGCATCCACATGGCGATAATCAGCACCGCCGCGTAAACTGCGCTGCCGGTCAGCCGCGTCATCATCAGCCGGAAAGAGCCCTGCGCCGTGCCGAAGCGGTCAATCAGCGCCGATTGCAGCGTCAACAGCGACAACAGCGCCGCGACGAGCGAAAGCACTTTCGCTGCCGAGAGAATCGGGCTGCCGAACTTGCGGAAGCGAATCAGGTTCGAGATGGCAAGAAACATCATGACGAAGGTGTAGAGCGCGGAGAGGTAAATCAGGTGGCCGGGCAGTGCGGAGACGGACTGCCCCGACACCATCAGCAGCGTCAAGCCGCCAATCGGCACATTCAGCGCCAGCAGCGACCACGCGACGCGCCGATAGCAGCGGGATTCGTGGCGCGGCAGGGCGTCCGGCGGCAGCTTCCGCCCGCGGTGGTGCGAGAGCGTCAGGTCGGTGCGGACGATGGCAAGTATCAGCGTGTAGATGCCCAGCGACAGCAGCCACATCGACCCGCTTTGCAGACCAATCAGCAGGTTATAAGCCGCGTAAAGGTAGTTGAGCACCATCACCAGCTGCAAATTTACGCTCGCGCGGAAGATTCGGTCTTGTTTGTACTGCACCGCCAGCGCGCTGCCCAGCAGCAGCCCCAGCGCACGGCGGAGGCGCTTGCTGCCCGGATTTTCTTTGGGAGAAGCAGATGATTTGAAAAGCATCGTCGTTTCCTCATGAGAAAGCAGATTGCCAAAGCACTTTCCCTTTGGCAGTTTCAACGCGGGGAGGGCAAAATCCTGCTTGATAGCGCAAAAAAAGTGCAAACGAAAACAGGACACTGCCGAAGCAATGCCCTGTTATCTCTCGTGATAGCTCGTGAGAAGCAGCTGTCTCGAAAATTAGTTGAGACCGAAGCGCTTCTTGAAACGATCGACACGTCCGCCGGTATCCACCAGCTTCTGCTTGCCGGTGTAGAAGGGATGGCACTTAGAGCAGATATCCACTCGAAGTTCCTTCTTGGTCGAGCCGGTTTCAAACGTCTCACCGCACACGCAGCGAACGATGCACTTGCCGTAGTTGGGATGGATCTTTTCCTTCATTGCGATTTCACCTCTTTCGCGTATGCAATGATCAGCTTATTCAGCCGCAGAAATCATTGTATCATATTTGCCGGGGGATTGCAAGCCTTTTTTCTCTGAATCCGAAACTTTTTTCTGCTTTTTTGGGAAGCAAGGCGGATTACTGCTTCATCAGCGCCGCCCAGTCCTTGATGCGGACAAGCAAATCCTCATTGTTGGTCGTCTTTTCCAGCATCGACAGCAGCTGCGGAATCATGTCCACCGCGCGCAGGCTGCCCAGCATCTCGTGGATGAGCTTGATGCCGTCCAGCTGCTCCTTGCTGGCGATGAGTTCGGCGCGCTTCGTGCCGGAGAGCAGCAGGTTGACCGGGGGATAAATGCCCGCGCGTGCCGCCGCTGTGTCCAGCACCAGCTCCATATTCGCCGTGCCCTTCAGGTCTTCCGCGATGGAGTCATCCACGCGGCTGCCCGTTTCGATGTTCATGACGGCGAAAATCGTCAGCGAACCGCCTTCGCGCAGGCAGCGCGCCGCGCCGAAGAGCTTCTTCGCTTTTTGCAGGCTTACCGGATTCACCATGCCGATGGTCTGCCGCCCCTGCTGAACAGCCACGGTTGTGTAAACCTTGGAGAGGTAGGTCAGGCTGTCCACCAGCAGAATCACGTTTTTCTTCATTTCCACCAGCCGCTCGGCGCGCTCCAGCACCATGTCGGTGATGCGCAGGTGATTTTTCGGCGTCTGATCGAAGGTGGAGGCAATCACCTCGCCGTGCGTGTGGTCACGGTAGAGCGTCGCGTCCTCCGGCGTGCCGCCCAGCAGCAGCGTCATCACCACCGCATCCGGATGGCAGATGCTGGCTGCGTTGGCAATGGAGGACAGCAGATGCGCCTTGTCCACGGCAGGCGGGCAGTGAATCAGCGCGCGCTGACCAAAGCCAATCGGCGCAACGAGGTCAATCAGGCGCATGTCAAGGAACTCATTGCTGCCGCCTTCCACTTCGAGGGTGATGTGCTCGTGCGGATAGCAGGGCGTCAGGGCGTCAAACGCGGGGCGGTTCGCCACCGAATCAGCGGGGCAGCCGTTGACCTCGGTGATGTAGAGCATGGCGGAGTACTTGTCGCCGTCGCGCTGGGGACGCACCTTGCCGGTTACGAAGTCGCCCGTGCGGAGATAGAAGCGGCGAACCTGCGCCATCGAGACGTAAATATCGCGATTGCTGGGGGTGAGCGACGCGCCGCGCAGGAAGCCGTAGCCGTCCGGGTGCAGCTCCAGAATGCCCGAACCATCCTGACATTCCGCCGGGGAGAGCATATCGCTCGGCGAACCTGCCCACATGCTCTGCAAGTCTGACGGTACGTCGCGCTGGGGACTGTTGAAGTTGGGCTGGCGGGCGCGGCCGCTGTCAAAGGCGCTCGGCGCATCGTAGGAACGGGAATAGCGGGGAGCGTCCGTGCCGAAGGCGGAACGCGGCGCATCACTGCCGTACGCGGGGCGGCGGTCAGGCACATCCGAGCCATAGGCGGAGCGGCGATCGGGCACATCGCTGCCGTACGTCGGGCGGCGGTCAGCCCAGCTGCTGGTCGTGCGGGGCGCGTCATACGAGCGGTCATTCGTAGAATCCGCCTGCGCCGCCGGGCCAAAGCGCGTGTAGTTTACCGGACGCGCCGGGCGGGCAAAGTCGTTCCCCTGCGGACGTGCCGGGCGATTGCCAAACGAATTGCTGGATGCCTGATATGCAGGCTTGCTGCCGAAGCGCGGCGGCGTCGCGGGCGCCTGATACGCCGGGCGGAAGCCGCTTATGGCGGGGCGCGCATCCGATGCGGGCTGTGCGGGCGCAGCGGGTTTTTCCGCTTCCGGCTTGGACGCGGCGACCGCAGGTGCGGCACCCGCGGGTGCGGCAGTTTCCGGTTTGGCGGCGGCTGGTACGGGCTGCTTGTTGGCAGGCGCGGGGGATTCCGACGGCTTCTCATCCTTCACGGCATCGGGAACCTCGGCTTTTTCCACGGGGGATTCCTGTTTGTCGTCAGACTTTGGAATGGGGGTGAAATCCATCGGCACAGCGGGGATGTCGCTGTATTTCGCGTTGCGCGCGCGGTCGAGTTTCTCGACGATACCTGCCTTGGAAATGCCCGCGCCGAGCTGCACGCCCATGGCCTTGGCAACCTTGCGCAGCTCCAGCACCGTCAGCTGACTAAAATCTTGATTCTTCCATTCGGACATAGCTTGAAAAAGCCTCCTTGCTCTCCCAAATCTCTGTAATCTATATTATCCGTTACGGCTGTTCATTGCGGGCGACGATGAAGTCGCGGTGCACTGCCTGCTCAACGAAATGCGAAAAGTCATCATACGGCGGCTCAGCGGCGTGAAGCCTGCGTTTTGCAGCAGCGTCAGCAGCGCATCCTTGCGCAGCGTCAGCGTGTTGAAGGAAATAGCTGCCGCGCCGCCGGGTTTGAGCGCCCGATGCCACGCGGGGAGGATGCGCTCCAGCAGCTTGGGGAAGCTCTCTGCCTTTTTCCCGTTCTGCGGCGCGTGCTGCACGCCATAGGGAAGGTCGCAGACGAGCAAATCCGCCGGACGCTTCTTCAGCAGGTCGCCGACAAGCCCGCTGTCTCCCTCCGCCAGCATCAGCGTGCGCACATCATCCGCCGCGAAATGCTCCTTCGTGTCACTGAAGGTGTATTCGGCAATCGGCACGGGGGTCTTTTGCAGCGTGCGGCTGCTCTGCGCGAGGCGGTGCTTCAGGCGATGGAATTGCAGATAATTGCTGAAATAATCCGCCGCTTCCTTCAAATCCTTGCGGTCTATGTCGAGGCAGGCGGCGTTCATGCCGTTTTGCAGGGCGACGAAGCCGGTTGTGCACTTGCCGCACATGGGGTCAAGCACGGTCAGCGGCTGTTCTGCAAGGGCGAAATCACTCGCGGCACGGGCACAGTTCATCATCATATGGGTGAACGCGGCGCTCGTTTTGCCCTTGTACTTCAAAATCTCCGAGAGGTCGTCGGGCAGATAGGCAGTGCGTCCCCAATCCAGCGGGCGCAGCAGGCCGCCATCCACGCACTCGAAGAGCATCAGACGTGTGCTGTGCGTGCCAAGCAGCGCAAGGGCTTCGGGGGTCAGCGCATTGGCGGAGAAAGTCAGGCATGGTACGCCGCCGATGGTCGTCACCTGCGTTTCAGCGGGCAGGGAAAGCGCGCACAGCAAACAGGTCAACTCGGCTTGACCAAGTTTGACCTGCGCGTCACGGTAGCGGATATTCGCGTGTGGGGCTAACTGCAAGCAAAATTGCATAGAAGAAACATACTCCTTAGCGCAGTAAAATCAGGGTATCAAAAAAGGCACACAAAAAAAGAATAATGATGTAAAAAAATCAGCCAGCAGGGACGTAAAGTGCAAAATCACCATATAGAAAGGCATGAGAAACCTGCTGTTGCCAATAGTATAGCAAAATACACGCGATTATGCAAGGGGCGATAGGAAAGATTTTTCATAATGCGGAATGCGAAATTAAAAAGAAAACCCCTTCCGAGGAAAAACCTCGAAAGGGGAATGCCATTGCGCACAATCAGCACATTCGTGGCGAAGGGCAAAGAACCCTTACAGCCGGACCATTGAGAAATGCCGCGGGGCAATGATGACAAAAGTCATCAATACTTGCGCTTGCGGGCAGCTTCGGCCTTCTTCTTGCGCTTGACGCTGGGCTTTTCGTAATGCTCACGCTTACGAACTTCCTGAATCACACCACTGCGGGCGCACTGACGCTTGAAGCGCTTCAGAGCACTCTCCAGGGATTCATTCTCACGGACGCGTACCTCGGACACTGTTATCCCTCCTTTCGCTCATCTCGCCTTGACATCAGCCACATAGACAGACGGATGGCGAACCGTATAGCTATTATAGCAAAAGATGATGCGCACGTCAATGCCTAATTGCAAATTTCCGAAAAAAATCTCCTGAAAATTGCGGATTTACGCGTTGCGGACGATGCTTTCCAGCACATTGACCATTGCTTCCATCGCCTCGACGGTAATCATTTCCTTTCTGCCGTGGAAATTATAACCGCCGGTGGAGAGATTCGGGCAGGGCAGCCCCATGTAGGACAGGCGCGCGCCGTCCGTGCCGCCGCGGATGGGGGAGATGATGGGGGTCACGCCGTTTTCCTCAAACGCCGCTTTCGCCTTCTCCACCACGTCCATGTGCTGCTCCATGATTTCGCGCATGTTGCGGTAGCTGTCGCGGATGACGCACTCGAATGTCCCCGCGCCCCACTTCTGGTTCAGGTAGTCGGTAATCTGCTGCACGGTCGCTTTGCGCGCGTCGAACTTCTGCGCGTCGTGGTCGCGGATGATGTATTGCAGCGTCGCCAGTTCCTCGTCGCCCTCCATGTGCATCAGGTGGTAGAAGCCCTCGTAGCCGCAGGTGTGCGCGGGCGTTTCCGCCGGGGGCAGCATGCTGTTCCACTCAATGGCCATCAGCAGGGCGTTGCGCATCTGGTTCTTCGCGCTGCCGGGGTGGATGTTCACGCCGTGTACCTTGATGGCGCACGATGCGGCGTTGAAGTTCTCGTACTCCAATTCGCCCAGCGCGCCGCCATCCACCGTGTAGGCGTAATCCGCGCCGAAGCCTGCTACATCGAAGTGATCCGCACCGCTGCCGATTTCCTCGTCCGGCGTAAAGCCGATGCACACCGTGCAGTGCTCCGGCGCATCGGGGGCGGTCAGCCGCTTGCACAGCGCCATAATTTCCGCCACGCCCGCCTTATCATCCGCGCCCAGCACGCTGTCGCCGCTGGTGACAATCAGCTCCTGCCCCTGCAAGTCCTTCAGGAACGGGAAGCCGTCGATGACCACGCCGTTTTTGAGCGTGATGGCGCGGCCGTCGTAGTGCTCGATGATGACGGGGTGCGTCGGACCCTTCACGCCGTCGGATGTATCCATATGCGAAATCAGCCCGACTTTCGCCGGATGATTGCCCTTGGCGGGAATCGTCGCGTACACATAGCAGTGGTCGTCTACGCGGGCGTTTTCGATGCCCATTGCGTGCAGCTCGTCCACCAGCATTTTTGCCAGCACCCACTGGTTCGGCGTGGACGGGCAAGTGCCGCTCGTCTCGCTGGAGGTCGTTTCAATCTGGACATACCGTAGGAAATTTTCTTTGACGTTGGACATGGGAAACCCTCCTTATATATAATGTAGATTTTGTGGATGATGTGGATTTTTGCCGTCGCTGGCCGGGCTTGGCGTTTCACAAAGGCGAAAGCGCTTTATTCCGCGTGATGATGCAGCGCCGCGATTGCGGTCTGAATCCCATCCACCGCCGCGGATACGATGCCGCCCGCGAACCCCGCGCCTTCGCCCGCCGGGTACAGCCCATCCACCCGCTCCGCCATCAGCGTCTCCCGATTTCGGGGCAAACGCACCGGCGACGACGAGCGCGTCTCCACGCCTGTCAGCAGCGCATCCGGATGCGCAAAGCCATGCAGCTGCCCATCCATCCGCCGAATGCCGAACTTCAAGTCCTCGATGATGAAATCAGGCAGGCACGCGCGCAAATCCGCCGGCACAACGCCCGGACGGTAGGTCGGCTGCACGTCGCCAAGGCGCGTCGTGGCGCGGTCGTGCAGCAAATCCTCCACACGCTGCACCGGCGCTTTGTACCCGCCGCCGCCAAGCCGGAACGCCGCCTGCTCAATGCTCCGCTGCCACACGAAGCCCGCCAGCGGGTGATCATCGCCAAAGTCCTCCGGACGCACGCCCACCAGCAGCGCACTGTTCGCGTTTTTGCCCGCGCGCGCGTGGTAGCTCATGCCGTTGACGCACAGGCCGTCCGGCTGACTTGCCGCCGCAATCACCTCGCCGCCCGGACACATGCAGAAGGTGTATGTTCCGCGGCCGTCGGGCGTATGGACGGCGAGCTTGTAATCCGCCGCCTTCAGCGCGGGGTGCGTCCAGCATTTGCCGTATTGGCTCTGGCTGATGAGCGCTTGCGGATGCTCAATGCGCACACCCATGGCGAATGGCTTCTGCTCCATGCGCACGCCTTGCCGGAACAGCGTCTGCATGGTGTCGCGAGCGCTGTGACCGATGGCGAGAATCACCGTGTCGGTGCGGATTTCCTGTGTTTCGCCGCCGCAGAGCACCGTGATGCCCTCCATGCTTTCGCCGCGCATCATCAGCCCGGTCAGGCGCGTGTCAAACCGCACTTGACCGCCCAGTTGGATGATTTCCTGCCGCATCGAGCGCACAACGCCCTTGAGCAAATCCGTGCCGACGTGCGGTTTTGCGATGTACAGGATGTCCTCCGGCGCGCCGTGGTCGACGAAGGTTTGCAGCACCGTGCGAATCAGCGGTGATTTCGTGCCGGTGGTCAGCTTGCCGTCGGAAAACGCGCCCGCGCCGCCCTCGCCGAACTGCACGTTGCTTTCCGGGTCGAGGATGCCCTGCTCCTGCATCATCTGCACGGATTTTGTGCGCTCCTCGACGGGTTTGCCGCGCTCGATGAGAATCGGCTGCGCACCCGCGCGTGCCAATGTCAGCGCAGCAAACAGCCCCGCCGGGCCAGCCCCGACGACCACGGGTGGATGCTCGAACCGCGCTTTCGGCAGCGTCGGCGCTTTGGGGAAGGTGAACGGCGCCGCAACACCCGGCTTGAGCCGCGCGAGCACCTTCGCTTCATCCTTCAGCGTCACCGCGACGCTCAGGACGAAGTGCACATCCGCCTTGTCACGCGCATCGACCGCCTTTTTGAGCAGCACGACGCTTTTGAGCTGCTCCGGCGGGCATTTCAGCTTGCGGAGAATCAGCGCATTCAGCGTTTCAGGGGTGAAATCGAGGGGGAGGGAGAGAGAATCGAGACGAAGCATGGGGAACTCCCTTCGTTAATGCGGAATGAGGAATGCGGAATGCGGAATTAGGCACGCCGTCCCCGAATAAACACGCGGGCATAGCATGAGAGCGTCACCAACCCAATCGCGCGAAAGGGTCAAGGGACGAAGTCCCTTGCAGGGTGCAGGGAC
>OCQA01002313.1_pt1 | contig 10392 bp, 13 predicted proteins | sample 1538571 | NCBI WGS metagenome assembly OCQA01 (sample SAMN04571708, study PRJEB22368) | human gut metagenome | biome: human gut; material: stool | host: Homo sapiens | place: Luxembourg | collected 2012-09-28 | reverse complement strand
GCGCAACCGCCGCGAGGAGAAGCAGTCCACCGCCTCGCACGCCGAGATGGAAGCCATCGCGATGGCGAATGAGGTCACCGGCTCGTGGCGGCTGGACGACTGCACGCTCTATGTCACGCTCGAGCCCTGTCCGATGTGCGCCGGCGCGATCCTCAACGCCCGCATCCCGCGCGTCTACTACGGCGCGCGCGACCGCGCGATGGGCGCCTGCGGCGGCGTGCTGAATCTCTACATGGAGCCGTTCGCGCTCACCCCCGCGCTCGTCGGCGGCATCCTCGCGGACGAGTGCCGCGCGGTGCTGGAGAATTTCTTCCGCGGCATACGGGCGGACAAGTTACCATAATTTTTATTCGATTTAATACTTTTGTAACAACTGACCCGAACTTTATTAAAACTCAGCCGTTATCTTAATACTTGCAAGAGACAATAGCTTCTTTTCATCCAATCTTCCAATCAATAGGAAAAACGGCTGCGAGAGCAGCCGTTTTTCCGTTTTTGGCATGATTCCGTTGTTACCCCTCGAAATCCCCCGCCGCCTCCAGATAGGCGAGGAGCAGCAGCGCCGCGCCGAGGCAGGCGGCAAGACCGGCGAACCGGCGCGCGAGCGCCATATCCACGCAGCAGGCCGCCGCCAGCGTGAGCGCCAGATGCGCGGCGGGCGCAAAGCTGCGCGGAGCGCCGCAGCGATAGGCGAACGCCGCGAGATAGAGCGAGGTGAGACAGAGCGCCGCAAGCAGCAGAAGCTCCACATAGAAATGCCCCAGCACGCTGTCACGCGCGTTGGCGCGGTAGGTAACGATGAGCTGCACGACGAGGAAGCACACCGGCACGAGCAGCGCGGTCGGCGCAAACGCACCGGAGCGCCGCTGGGCGATGAGCGCGTAGAGCACTGCCGCGCCGGAGCAGGCGAGGAACACGGAAAGAATCAGCTCCAACCCCGCCATTCCCCCGCTCACGAGCCGCAGCGCCGCGGCGGCCAGCAGCAGAAAGCCGCCCAGGACCGCAGCGGTCAGCGTGAGCTGACCGTCAAAGCGGAAAATACCGCCGAAGTCCGCCGTGACCGCGTCCCGCGCAGGCAGCCCGCGCGCCGAAAGCAGGAACACGACCGCCGCCGCGGCCAGCACGGCGGGCAGCAGCGCCGCCGGTCGGCAGACCGGCCGGGTCATAATTGTTTTTCAGCTCCAAAAGCCGCGCGGCGGGCGCGGCAAGGAGAAAAAGGATCGTCGCAAGGCGGTCGGAGGTCTTCATACAGGGCATCGTCCTTTCCGGTAAAATATCCGATCGACGCTATTGTAGCACGGCGGAGGCGATTTGTCCACGCATTTCGCGCCGCGGTCTATCCTCGGGACAGCCCCTCATATAGTAAATGAGAAACAGCCTGCAAAGGAGGAGCTTCAACATGAAAAACGCCCTGCGCATCAGCCTATTGCTGATCGCCCTTCTCTTTCTTCTCGCGTGGCGCTTCGCGCCCGCGCGGCAAGCGCCGGACGAGCCGGAGCTGTCCGGCGAGGTGCGGCGTCCCGACGCCGCGGTGCCCGACCATACGCGCACGCTGCGCGTACTGCACGGCGGCGCGGTCGAGGAGATGACGATGGACGAATACCTCCTCGGCGTGCTGCGCGCGGAGATGCCCGCCTCGTTCGAGCTTGAGGCGCTCAAGGCGCAGGCGGTCGCCGCGCGGACCTACACGCTGCACAAGATGGCGCAGGGCGCTATCGCGCGCCATCCCGACGCGGACGCCTGCGACGACATCACCTGCTGCAAGGCCTATGAGACCGCCGAGGATGCGGCGGCCGGATGGGGCGCTGGAGCGCTCTACTACGAGGAAAAGCTCGCGCGGGCCGTGGCGGAGACGGACGGCGAGGTGATCGTCTACGACGGCGAACCGGTGCTGGCGGTCTTTTTCTCCTCCGCCGCCGGACACACGCAGGGCGCGGGCGAGGTCTGGCAGACCGACCTGCCCTATCTTCAGAGCGTGGACAGCCCCGAGGACGATTCCCTCGTGCCGAATTACTACTCCGTTGTGACCTTTACCACGCAGGAATTCCGCGACCGCTTTCTTGCGGTCTACCCTGCGGCAAAGCTCAACGGGGACGCGGGCAGCTTCCTCACGGACATCACGCGCAACGACGCGGGCTTTGTCTCCACGCTGCGTGTCGGCGGCGTGACGGTGCGCGGCAACGAGCTGCGCACCATCCTCGGCCTGCGCTCACCGTCCTTCACGGTCGAGGTCAGCGGCGACACGCTGACCTTCCACGTCACCGGCTACGGTCACGGCGTCGGCATGAGCCAGTACGGCGCGAACGCGATGGCAAAGGAGGGCCATACCTGCGAGGAAATTTTAGAGCACTACTTTACCGGCGCGCAGGTCGTACAGTGGGCGGGATAAGGGATTGCAAAGGCCGCGCGGATTTGTTATACTATAATATAGAAGATTATTGAGTCATGGGAGGTGCGGTAGATGACGCGAAGAAAACGGCTGCTGAGCCTGCTGCTCAGCGTGCTGATGCTCTGCACGCTGCTGCCGCCGCGCGCCTCCGCCGCGCCGACGTTGTACTTCACCGCCGTGAACGACCGCATGTGCGACCTGAACGACGAAACGATGCCGTTCTGGCAGAACGGCTTGCTCTATGTCGCCGGTGCGACGGTGGACGGGCCGGACGACCTCGGCATCCGCTACTCGTACAACCAGGAAAAGTCCGTCGCCATCCTCTACAAGGGGCAGCGCGTGCTCTACTGCGACCTGACCGCCGGCACGATGGAGAATAACCGCACCGGCGAGCAATACACCGGCTCGCCCATCGTCCGCAGCGGCATGGTGTTCTTCCCCATCACGGCGCTTGCCAAGATATTCGACCTCAAATATTCCAGCACGAAGATCGCCTACGGCTATCTGCTTCGCATCCGCGACGACAACGCCGTGCTTTCGGACGAATACTTCATCGACGCGGCGACCGACCCCATTCAGAAGCGCTACGCGCAGTACGAGCGCGCGCACGCGGCGGCGGAGTCGGAGCAGCCCGAAACGCCCCCGCCGGTCGATACGCCCACGCGGCGCGACGATCTGACGGTCTATCTGCTGCTCCCCGCGGCGGAGGAAGCGGCGCTCACGCAGCTGCTCTCCACGCTTGAAAAGCATCAGAGCCATGCGACGCTGCTCCTCACGCCCGAGCTGCCGGAAAGCGCGGGCGACGGCGTTCGCCGTGCCGCCGCAACGGGCAATGCCGTCGCGCTGCGCATCGACGCGGCGACCGCAGCGGAGGCGCTCGCACAGATCGAACGGGGCAACGACGCGCTGTGGCACGCCGCAAGCCTGCGCACGCGGCTCGTCTATCTCGAAAGCGCGGACAAGACGCTGCGCGCGGCGGTCGTCGGGGCGGGCTACTGTCCCATCACGATCAACACGTCCGACTTTACGCGCAGCGGCACACACTGGGCAGACACCGCGCTCAAATGGGCCGGCCGCTCCACCAGTGTGCGGCTCTACCTCGGCGCGGAGAGCGGGGTGTCCTCCGCGCTCGGCACGGCGCTCAGCCGCCTGCGTGCGGAGAACTGCACGATTGCGGCGCTGAACGAGGTCACGGCCTGATCAAACCTTTACAAAATGTTCAGGAAAAGCGCGGAAAACCGATTATAATAAGAACATTCCAAAGATAACTGATAAACGGAGGGATCTGCCATGGCGCGCAACATCCTTGTGGTAGAAGACGACAACAACATTTCCGACCTCATTCGGATGTATCTTGAAAAGGAGGGTTTTGAGGTCCGCATCGCCGCGGACGGCGGCAAGGCTGTGGAGGAATTCAAGGCCAGAGAGCCTGACCTCGTGCTGCTTGACGTGATGCTGCCCGTGCTCGACGGCTGGGGCGTGTGCGCCAAGATCCGCGAGACCTCAAAGTGCCCCATCATCATGCTCACCGCCAAGGGAGAGGTCAACGACCGCATCCACGGTCTCGAGATGGGCGCGGACGATTACCTCGTCAAGCCCTTTGAGATGAAGGAGCTCATCGCGCGCATCAACGCCGTGCTCCGCCGCACGGAGATCCCCGAGGACACGAAAAAGCGTCTCGTGTTCGATAAGCTCATCATCGACCTTGACTCCTACGAGCTGATCGTGGACGGCAAGAAGATCGACACACCGCCCAAGGAGCTGGAGCTGCTCTATCATCTGGCCGCAACGCCCAACCGCGTCTACACGCGCAATCAGCTGCTCGATGAGGTGTGGGGCTTCGACTACTTCGGCGACAGCCGCACCGTGGACGTTCACATCAAGCGTCTGCGCGAAAAGGTGGAGAACGTCTCCGACCAATGGGAGCTCAAGACCGTCTGGGGCGTGGGCTACAAGTTTGAAGTGAAGAAGTAATGAAGGGCAAGAGATGGGAACTTCCGCAGAAGTTCCGGACGATCTACTGGCAGAATTTCGCCCTGACCGCGAGCATCGTCATGCTGACGCTCGCGCTGCTCGGCGCGTCGTTCTTCGCGCTCAGCTACGCCTACGCGGCAGATGAGCGCAGCGACGAGATGGCGCAGAAGGCAAGCGTTGTCGCGCGGCTGGTCGCGTCCTACGCCTCGAGCGGCGATGTGCGCGATATGCGCGAGATGGCGGGCGTTGCCGCGTCGATGACCGACGTGGACTTCCTCGTGTGCAGCACCGAGGGCAGCGTCCTGCTGACGACGGACGAAAATCTGGTCGACCATGTGCTCACCGTGCCGTCCGACGTGATGGAGACTGCGCTCTCCGGCGAGCGTTACAGCGCGCGCACGACGCTCGGCGGCATCTACGAGAGCAAGCGCTTCGTTGTCGGCGTGCCGATCGAGTCCGACATCTGGACGGTCGGCGCGGTGTTCGCCGTGACCGAGACAGGCCGGCTGACGACGATGTGGCGCGCGTTTTTCGCCATGTTCCTGATGACGAGCGTCATCGTGCTGCTGCTCTCCTTCGTCGCTTCGGCGTGGGTGAGTATGCGTCAGTCGCGCCCCATCCGCGAGATGGCGGCTGCTACGCGCGCCTTTGCCGAGGGCAATTTCGACACCCGGATGCACGACTACGGCGCGGGCGAGATCGGCGAGCTGGCGAGTGCCTTCAACGCGATGGCGGACTCTTTGCAGGAGACCGAGCGCCAGCGCCGCGAGTTCATCGCGAACATCTCGCATGAGCTGAAAACGCCGATGACGAGCATTGCGGGCTACACCGACGGCATCCTCGACGGGACCATCCCGCCGGAGAAGGAAAAGGAATACCTGCACATCATCTCCGACGAGAGCCGGCGGCTGAGCCGCCTCGTGCGTCGGATGCTCGAGGTCTCGCAGCTTCAGTCGCGCGACGTGATGCGCAGCAAGGCGCCCTTCGACGTGTGCGAGAGTATGCGGCGGGTGCTTATTTCAATGGAAAAGAAGATCACCGACCGTGGGCTGGACGTGGAGGCCGACATCCCCGACGAGCCGGTCACCGTGCTCGGCGACAACGACCTCATCACGCAGGTCATCTACAACCTGCTGGAGAACGCGACAAAGTTCGCCCGCGCGGGCTCGACGCTCTACCTCGGTCTCGCGGTGACGAACGGCAGGGCCGTCGTCTCCGTGCGCAACGAGGGCGACACCATCCCCGCCGAGGAGATCCCGCTGCTCTTCGAGCGCTTCCACAAGAGCGACAAGTCCCGCAGCGAGGATAAGGACGGCGTGGGCCTCGGGCTCTACATCGTCAAGACCATTTTGGAGCAGCACCACGAGCACATCGCCGTCACGAGCGAAAACGGCCTGACGACCTTCGCCTTCACGCTCTCGCTCGCCAATTCGCTTGCCCCACAGCCGTAACACAGGAGCTTTTACATGGAGCAGTATCCGTCTGACAACTTCATTCCGCAGCGCGAGCCCAATGAGGTCACGCTCGAGTACGTCGCCGAGCCGAAGCCCTACGTTGCTTACTATGTGCAGGACCGCCCGCTGCCCGGCAGAAAGCCGGAAACCGCCGCGCAGGAGCCGCCCGCCAAAACGCGCCGCAAGGGACACCGTGGGCTGAAAATTTTCCTTATCTGTCTGGCCGCGGTCCTCGTTCTCGCCGGCGGGCTGTACGCCGCCTGGTGGTTCGGCCTGCTGCCGGACCGCTTCTACGGCGGCGATCACGGCGACTACTATGACAATCCCGACTACTATTATTACTATGGCGAGCTTGACGAGAGCGCCGAGCCGGAGCTGCCGGTCGTATCGGCGGACGACGGCGTACGCCTTGTCTACGCGGACGGTCACGGCGACGCGCTGGCCATTCAGGAGATCTACCGGAGGGTCAATCCCTCCACCGTCACGGTGGTGACCGAGCTGCCGCGCGGCGCGTCCGTCGGCACCGGCGTCATCCTGACGGAGGACGGCTACATCATCACCAACGCGCACGTCATTGCCGGCGGCACGAGCTGCTACGTCGCCCTTGCGGACGGCTCGATCTTCGACGCCGCCCTCGTCGGCTACGATGCGGAGCAGGATCTTGCCGTCATCAAGGCGCAGGACACCGACGGCCGCGCGGCACAGGGGCTTCCCGCCGCGGAGTTCGGCGACTCCGACGCCCTGAGCGTCGGCGACCCGGTCTACGCCATCGGCAACCCGCTCGGCGTGGAGCTGCGCGGCACGCTGACCGACGGCATCGTGTCCGCCATCAACCGCGACGTGGATGTAGACGGCGTGACCATGACGCTCATCCAGACCAACGCCGCGCTCAACAACGGCAACTCCGGCGGTCCGCTCATCAACCGATATGGGCAGGTCATCGGCATCAACGTGATGAAGATGGGCATGGACCGCTGGTCCACCGCGAGTGTGGAGGGGCTCGGCTTCGCCATTCCCATCGCCTCAAGCGCCTACATCGTCAACGACATCCTCCGCTGCGGCGAGGTGCAAGGCGAGCCGGTGCTTGGCATCTCGGTTGACCGCACGCCCGCCTATCTGCCCGATGGGCAGCAGGCCGCCCGTGTTTACACGGTCGATCTCAACGGTCCCGGCGACAAGGCCGGACTGGAGGTAGACGACCTCATTTACGAGGCCGACGGCGTGCGCGTCGAGACCTCCAACGATCTGCTGCGCGTGCGCCACCGCCACGCCGCAGGCGAGGAAATGATCCTCAAGGTCTGCCGCGGCGGGGAATACCTGACCGTTTCCGTCACACTCGAAGCGAAAAAATGAGGAGAGCATGAAAAAGAACAAGCAATTTCCCGCGGCGATGATCCTGCTTGCCGTCGTCTCGGCGGTGTGCTACAAGGGGATGCGCGCCATCGAAAACAAGCTGAAAGCCAAGAAGGAGAAGTCTCAGAAATGAGACTTCTCCCTTCTCTTTCGTCAAATTGCACGAATGGCTTGACAAAATTTTTACGCAGGCGTAAAATGCCATCATCGCTTATTGCCTATCGCATTTGTAGGATTTTCACAAAGGAGCTCCCATGAAAAAGAAAGCATTCCGCGCCGCGTTGCCCTATTCCCTGCCCATTTGCATCGGCTTTTTGTTCATCGCCATGTCCTATGGTTTTCTGATGCGCAGCCGCGGCTTTTCCGTCTTTTACCCGATGGCCATGAGCGCCTTCATCTTCGCCGGCTCGATGGAGTTTGTCGCGGTGGAGCTTCTGCTCTCGGCCTACGCGCCGCTGCACGCCTTTCTTCTGACGCTGATGGTCAATGCGCGGCATCTGTTCTACGGCATCTCCATGCTGGAAAAGTACAAGGGCATGGGCTGGAAAAAACCCTACCTGATCTTCGGCATGTGCGATGAGACCTTCTCCATCAACTGCACCGTCACCCCGCCGGAGGGCGTGGACCGCGGCTGGTTCATGTTCTTCGTCACCCTGCTCAACCAGACCTACTGGGTCGCGGGCGCGACGCTCGGCGCGCTGCTCGGCTCGGTCCTGCACTTTGACACCACCGGCATCGAATTCGTCATGACGGCGCTGTTCACCGTGATGTTCGTCAATCAATGGGAGGAGGCCAAGGACCACCGCCCCGCCCTCACCGGCCTCGGCTGTGCGGCGCTTTGTCTCACCGTGTTCGGCAGCGACGGCTTCATGCTGCCTGCAATGGCGCTCATCATCGTCTGTTTCCTCGTGAGCAGCAAATCGCAGAAAAAGGAGGAGCCCGCCCTATGACCATGACCGTCACGCAGAGCGTGATCACCATCGCGGCCGTCGTGCTCGGCACAATGACGACGCGTTTTCTCCCCTTTCTCGTCTTCCCCGAGGGGCGCGAGCCGCCCGCGTTCATCCGTTACCTCGGCACCGTCCTGCCCTACGCGGTCATCGGGCTGCTGCTCGTCTACTGCCTCAAGGACGCGGTGTTCACCTCGTACCACGCGCTGCCGGAGCTGATCGCCATCACCGTGACCGCCGCGCTGCAACGGGGGAAAAGGAACATGCTTTTGAGCCTGTTCGCCGGCACAGCGCTCTATATGCTGCTCGTGCAGACCTGCTTTGTATGAAAAATGAGACAATGCGTTCGGCATTGTCTCATTTCTTTTTTTGCAGCAGCATATTGGCGCCCGCCCAAAGCAGGAAAACGCCGAACGGCTTGCGGAATACCGTGATGTCGACCGAGGTCGCCGCCCACGCCGCGGCAAGCGCCGCGAGCGTCCCGAGCGGGATCGCCGCGCGCATCACCTCGCGGTCGAGATAGCCGTTTTTCCTGTGCTCAAGGAGCGACATTCCGGCCGTCGGCAGGAAGTAGAGGAGGTTGATGCCCTGCGCCTGCGTCTGGTCGACGCCGAGAAAGAGCGTCATGAGCAGGAGCAGCAGCGTCCCGCCGCCGACGCCCCACGCCGAGAGGATGCCCGTGCCGAAGCCCGCGAGCGCGGGCAGAAGCCAGTCCGTCATCGCTCAGCCTCCCGTGAAAAGATAGCGCCAGCCGCCATAGAGCAGAAAGAGCGCGAAAATGCGCCGCAGCCAGAGGTTCGGCACCTTTTTGAACAGCTTCCCGCCGACCAGTCCGCCCGCGAAGCCGCCGAGGAGATACGGCAGCGCCGTCAACAGCGAAAGCTCCGCGCGCCACAGGTACAGCGTCGCCGACACCGCGCACATCGGAAAAATGACCGCCACGCAGGTGGCGAATGCCTTCTTTTCCTCCACACCCGCCCATTTCGTCAGCAGCACGAGCAGCGGAATGCCGCCGCCCCCGCCGAAAATGCCGTTCGTAAGTCCTGCGGCGACGCCGCTGAGGCGGTACTTCGTTTTCTTCTCCATGTCCCCCACTCCCTATGTAAGAAGCGGCCGTGCCGCTTCTTTGCTTACTTCTTGCGGAAGCTCTGGCAGTCGGTACACTGGTCCATGGTGGGGTTGGTCTCATGGGTGCCGACCTGAATGGCGTTCAGACCGCAGTAGGACTGACTCTGGCAATGGTTCGCGCAGGAAGTGACCTCGCATTTGATGGCTCTGTTGGGGGTGCAGGCGCAGCCGCTGTTGGTATGATCGGACATGAAGAAATTCCTCCTTGCAAAATTCGCGCGAAGCGAACGTTCGGACCTCGCGCAGAGGATAGTTTGCGCCGAGGTGCGAAGAATATACACCGTGCGCGGACGCTTTGTGGAAAACAGGTGGAGACGGTTGTTTTGCTTTCCAAGGGAGAAATCGACTCAAAGAAGGTGCGGGTGGAGTTCTCGCTGGAAGATATGGATATGTCCGGCTTCCAGAAGGGCGCGACTTATGAGCAGATCAAGGCGTATGTGTTGGAGCATACCGGTTTGAAGGTATCTTCCCTGTACATCTCACAGATAAAGCGCAAGTGCGGGCTGGATGTGGGGCAAAATTATAACCTGTCAAAGAAGGAAGATGCCAAAGTGCCAAAATGTCCGCCGGAGAAGGAAGCGGCGATCAGGGATGCGTTGAAATATTTTCAGATGATTTAAGAGTCTATTGAGCAAAAAAGCAGTAAATCAATTTCAGATTTACTGCTTTTGCTGGCCGGGCCGGTGAGCTACGAGCATTCATGACTTTTTGATAACTTGTTCCATACTGATATATTAAGCGGAAAGTTGTGGCCCTGTATTTTCAGAGGGAAACGAATGCTCCTTGAATATATCCCACAAAATATGCCATCGCTATACTCAGTGCAATGCAACATATACATAGTATTTCAGCAATTACCTTTTTTTCGATTATTTCATTTATGGACTTTCCGTAATCAATAGTAGACCATACCATTGAAAGCAAAAATAGAATTGAAATCCATTGAGTATGAAATGATAGTCCCATGCTAACAAATACATAGTTTGAGATGATGTAAAAAGCGCTTCTGACTACAACTTCTGTCACTTTTACAATCCGATTTCTCATAGAATTCTCCCTCTCTGATAATACTGTGGGCGGCAGCACTCCTTGCTGTCGCCCCTTGATTGCCTATCTGCAAAGGCGGGCGGGGCTGTCAACGGCG
>OCQA01002306.1_pt1 | contig 10431 bp, 8 predicted proteins | sample 1538571 | NCBI WGS metagenome assembly OCQA01 (sample SAMN04571708, study PRJEB22368) | human gut metagenome | biome: human gut; material: stool | host: Homo sapiens | place: Luxembourg | collected 2012-09-28 | reverse complement strand
TCGGAACCACAATCCGACGCTCTAACCGACTGAGCTACATCCACCGTGTGACCGTCGAACGGTCGTATCGGGATGCAAATGTAATACACTTTTTTTGTCCGTGCAAAAAAAACGGTGAAAAATCTTCGGGAAAATGCCCCGGGTGACAAAATGGCAGGCCGGACTGTACCTTTGTCACCTGGCGTCTGCCAAAAAACGGTTGGCACATCTATTGATGGGACTATGGGTGCTAACGCGCAACAAACTATTCAATAATAAACTAAAAACTGAAAAGCTATGAATGTAAAACCATTATCGGATCGTGTACTCGTCCTCCCGAATCCCGCGGAGGAGAAAACGGCCGGCGGACTGATCATCCCCGACACGGCGAAGGAGAAACCGCTGGCAGGTAAAGTAGTCGCTGTGGGCCCCGGTACTTCGGAGGTCAAAATGGAAGTCAAGGTCGGCGACCAGGTACTTTACGGCAAGTATGCCGGGCAGGAGATCCAGGTCGACGGCGTGGATTACCTGATCATGAAGCAGAACGATATTTTGGCGATTATCTGACGATAACCGGTCGTCATGACCTCGAAATTTTTACATTCCCTCTGAAAATCCCTTTGAAATGGGGGACTCCGGGGATAAGCTTATGAACGAATATAAAATATAAAGTTATGGCAAAAGATATCAAATATAATGTTGAGGCGCGCGAACTGCTCAAGGAGGGTGTCGATGCGCTGTCGAACGCAGTGAAGGTGACGCTGGGCCCCAAAGGCCGTAATGTGATCATCGACAAGAAATTCGGTGCGCCGCAGATCACCAAGGACGGTGTGACGGTGGCCAAGGAGGTGGAGCTCGAAGACGCTTTCGCCAACATGGGCGCCCAGATGGTACGCGAGGTCGCTTCGAAGACCAACGACGATGCCGGCGACGGTACGACGACCGCCACGGTGCTCGCACAGTCGATCATCGGCGTAGGCCTGAAGAACGTGACGGCCGGTGCCAATCCGATGGATCTCAAACGCGGCATCGACAAGGCCGTGGCCAAAGTGGTCGAGTCCCTGCGCAAGCAGAGCCAGGAGGTGGGCTCGGATTTCGACAAGATCGAGCAGGTGGCCACTATTTCGGCCAACAACGACGAGACGATCGGTAAGCTGATCGCCGAGGCGATGGCCAAGGTCAACAACGAAGGCGTGATCACCGTCGAGGAGGCCAAGGGTACCGAGACCCATGTGGAGGTCGTAGAGGGTATGCAGTTCGACCGCGGTTATATCTCGGCTTACTTCATGACCGATCCCGAGAAGATGGAGGCACAGCTCGAGAAGCCTTACATCCTGATTACCGACAAGAAGATTTCGACGATGAAGGAGCTGATGGGCGTGCTCGAGCCGGTGGCGCAGAGCGGCCGTTCGCTGCTGATCATCGCCGAGGACGTGGACGGCGAGGCGCTGTCGGCGCTCGTGGTCAACAAGCTGCGCGGTACGCTGAAGATCGCCGCCTGCAAGGCTCCGGGCTTCGGTGACCGCCGCAAGGAGATGCTCGAGGATATCGCCATCCTGACGGGTGCTACGGTGATCTCGACCGACAAGGGTATGAAGATGGAGGATACCGACCTTACGATGCTCGGTACGGCCGACAAGGTGACGCTCAACAAGGAGAACACTACGATCGTCGACGGTGCCGGCAAGAAGGAGGAGATCGCAGCCCGCGTGGCTCAGATCCGCTCCTCGATCGACAAGGCTACGTCGGATTACGACAAGGAGAAGCTCCAGGAGCGTCTGGCCAAACTGGCCGGCGGTGTGGCCGTACTCTATGTGGGTGCCGCTACCGAAGTCGAGATGAAGGAGAAGAAAGACCGCGTGGACGACGCACTGGCTGCGACCCGTGCCGCTGTCGAAGAGGGTATCGTCCCGGGCGGCGGTGTGGCTTACATCCGCGCTACGGCGGCCCTCGAAGGGATGAAGGGTGCCAACGAAGACCAGACGACCGGTATCCAGATCGTGAAACGTGCGATCGAGGAGCCGCTGCGCCAGATCGTCGAGAACGCCGGCGGCGAAGGTTCGGTCGTTGTCAACAAGGTGAAGGAGGGCAAGGATGCCTTCGGTTACAACGCCCGCGACGACAAGTATGAAGACTTGTTGAAGGCCGGTATCATCGACCCGACGAAGGTGTCGCGCGTTGCGCTGGAGAATGCCGCTTCGATCGCTTCGATGTTCCTGACCACCGAATGCGTGCTGGCGGAGAAGAAATCCGATGCTCCCGCCATGCCTGCTATGCCCGCAGGCGGTATGGGCGGCATGATGTAATCATCGGTTCGCAATATGGAAAACCGGAGCCTCCGCTGAGGCTCCGGTTTTTGTTTTGCCGCGAAGCGGTCGAAGCGGCATTCTCCGGCGCCGCGGGCGGTTGGCCGGGAGGGGTTCCGTCCGGGGCGGCGGGTACTTCGTTGGCCGCAGGGCTATTCCTGTCCGCACATTTGCGGTTCGGCATCTATCATATGCCGGCCGAGCCGATCTGTGCCCCGGCGAATTGCCCGGGCTTGTAGTGTCGGCTGCGTCTTTGTCGCTCATGCGCCCGGGAGCCATGAGCCGGGTGTGTGGCAGTCCGAAATGCCGTCGATGCGATAGGCCATTGCTATGATCGGCAGGCCGAATGCGAAAATTACAGCCTCAGGCCCTGCCGGTGCGGCAGGCGGGCTTTGAAAATGAAATTGGGCTGTATTGAGTGCGTTTTTGGCTGATTTGTTTGGTGTTTGAGGCGGGAATATCTAACTTTGTCCGAGCAAAATAATCGGTTCCCAGGAGTGGGGAAGAAGTGCAACGGGAGATGCGGAACCATTTTATTAATCTAACACACCCACAATGAAGAAAATTACCATCTTAATGCTGGCCTTCCTGGCTGCCTCCTGCATTGAGAAAAGCGATGTCCGTCCCGGCAGTCCCGTGGACGTCGACATCGACCATTACCAAATGGCCGGCACGTACGATGTCCCCGTGAAAGAAGGTTGCATCACCGTAGTGAAGGCATACGGGGTGACGCTGGCCGAAGCCGAAAGCCCCATGACGATCTGGGTGCCGCGGATGACCCTGACCCGTTCGGACGAGGGGTTGACGACGACGTTCGTCCCGCGCGATGAGTACCCCAATTTCGCAGGCAACAAATCGCAGTTGTTCCAGGTAGTATGTTTCGAGGACTCCAGGCGCGGGGATTACGATTACAACGACCTGGTCATCCATGTGCTGTACCAGACCCGGCAGAACATTTTCGGGTTCGGCGTACAGCCCGTGGCGTTGGGGTCGACGAAATCCATCAAACTGGGATGTGTCGTTTACAAGGGCGGCAAGCGTATCTTCAAGGGGTTGATCACCCCCGAAGGTGCCGATTGCCGGTCGCAGTATTTCAAGTCGATGGAAGGGACGCTCAACACCTACGACAAGGCCAATATCAAGGTCGGGGAGTACCTGGGATCGACGATCCGCAACTGGGATGTGTCGAAGATCGAAGGGAACGGCCCGATGCGCGTTGAGTGGTATATCGAGGTGGATAACGGCGTGGAACTCTATGCCTTGTCGACTGCCTACCTGAACGATTCGTTCGACAAGGACAAATTGCCCTACGGGCTGGTGATCACCGCCACGGGGACGGAGTATGTCGACGAGAACGGCGGCTACCTCTGCGGGTTCGACTGGTTCAACTATCCGCGCGAATCGGTGCATATCAAGGAGGTTTATCCCGAGCTGTGGAACTGGCTGACTACGGACAGCAGCTATGATTTTGCCGATATTTACGATGGCAGAAATGTCCCTGCGAATGCTTGCCCTGCCGCCGACCTGGGGCTGTTCGAAGCCCGGACGATCGACGTCACCAACAGGAAATACCGGGCTGACTGAGCCCGTGCCGATAGCGGCCGAGGCGGGTTGCGGTGCCGTCGCCGATTGAAAAAAGCAACCCTGCGGGGTTGCTTTTTTTATGTGCGGGCTTGTTGTCATGCGCTGCGTGCCCCGGGGATGCCGGATTGTGCGATGCACGGCGTTGAATGCCCGATACCGGCGGCGTGTGCTGCGCCATTGCCGCCCCTGTTCCCTGCTCCCGGTTCCGATCTTTTGGCAGGACAGGGCCGCATTTTTTGTCAGGGCATCCACTCCAGAATCCCCGTCACGGGGTGGGCGGCACGCCAGGCTTCGAATTCCGTGTAGGTGCCCACGCCGTCGCGCAGTACGGCCTGGTAATATTCGATACCCATGATCTTCTCCGCCTCCGGGGTTTCGTATTTGAGCCGGAGGATCGTTTCGCGCGTCCGGTCGGTCAGCACGGCGGCGATGCGGTCGGCTACCCGTTCGAAATAGCCGTCGTAGGCCGAACCCCGGGGCATGTGGATCATGTCGATCTGCCATAACTGGTCGTCGGCATCGGCATACCAGGCATGCCATTCGAGGCATTGGTCGGGGGCGTCGAGCAGGTTGTTGAAGGTGATGCTGCGGATGCGGCTGTTTTCGGCCAGGCGCGCCATGGCTGCGAAGCTGTCCGCAAGGCGCAGCGGTGAGGAGTAGATGTGGAAGTCGATGTCGTGGTGCGTCATCAGCAGTCCCGTGCGGAGCGACCCGACCAGGTTGGGTTCGGCGCCGACGGAGCGCCATGCGGCTTCGAGCCCGGAGTCGCGGATAACCTCGCGGGCGCGCTGCTGGTTGGCGGCCGCAATCTTCGTCAATTCATTCATTGTGCGGTAAATGTCGGGGTCAATATACGGAGTTCATAAAGTGCGCCGGACAAAAGGTTCGTTCCGGCCGGCGGGTAGTTGCGTGTGCGGTTATTTGCCCAGCAGAATGCGTGCCTGGGCTATGGCGGCATCGGTGATGCGGCTGCCGGAGAGCATCTTGGCGATCTCGGTGATGCGCTCCTCGTCCGTCAGGCGCGTGATGTCGGTGCGCCCGTCGCGTTTGTAGACCACGAAATGGGCTGCGCCTTTCGACGCCACCTGCGGCAGGTGGGTGATGTCCACGACCTGCAACGTCGCGGAGAGTGATTCGATGATCTCGCCCATGGCGTCGGCGATGCGCCCGGAGACGCCCGTGTCGATCTCGTCGAAGATGACCGTCGGCAACTGCATGCGCCGGGCCAGCAGGGATTTGAGCGCCAGCATGACCCGCGAGAGCTCACCGCCCGAGGCGATACGTTCGACGCTCTGGGGCGTCGCGTTGCGGTTGGCCGAGAAGAGGAATGCCACGCCGTCGCCTCCCGTGCGCCCGAGGTCGGGGAGCGGGGTGAGCGCCACTCGGAATACGGTTTCGGGCATGCCCAGCTGTGCGAGCGTCGCCAGTATCTGTTTTTCGAAGGCCGGGGCGGCTTTTGCGCGTGCCTTGTGCAGCCTGTCGGCCAGCGAGCCGGCCTTCTGTGCGGCTGCGTCCAGTTCTTTTTCAGCCGCTGCGATCTCTTCGTCGCCGTGTACGATGGCGGCGAGCTGTGCGGCATAGCAGTCGCGGGCTGCGATCAGCTCCGCTTCGGAGGCGACGCGGTGCTTTTGTTGCAGGGCGTAGAGGGCGTCGAGGCGTGCGGCGAGTTTGGCCAGCCGTTCGGGGTCGGCGTCGAGGCGTTCGCTGTCGGCGGCTACGGCGTTGTCGATGTCCTTCAGCTCCTCGAGTACGGAGTGCAGGCGTGCGGCGTATTCCCCGGCCGCGGGGAAATGTTCGCGGATGCGTGTCAGGTCGTTCTCGGAATTTTTCAGGAGCGTGAGCACCCCGGTTTCGTCGGCATCGAGGGCGTTGCGGAGCGTAGTGAGCACCTCGCCGATGCGGTCGGCGTTCTCCAGTACGGCCAGTTCTTCCTCGATGGCGGCCTGTTCCCCTTCGCGCAGGTTGGCAGCCGTGAGTTCTTCGCTCTGGAAGCGGAGCCACTCCTCGTCGCGGCGTCCGTCGGCGGCGGCTTCGCGCAGGGCGGCGAGCCGGCGCCGCAGTTCCGTAAGCCGCGTGTACTGCGCGGCATATTGTGCGAGCAGTTCCCCGTTCCCGGCCACGGTGTCGAGCGCCGAGGTGCGGAACTCTTCCGAGGAGAGGATCAGGTTCTGATGTTGCGAGTGGATGTCGATCAGGCGGGTGCCGAATTCGCGCAGCTGGGCCAGTTGCACCGGGAGGTCGTTGATGAAGGCGCGGCTCTTGCCGGTCGGGGTTATCATGCGCGTTACGGTAGTCTCCGGCGCATAGTCGAGGTCGTTCCCGGCGAAGAAAGCCTCCATGTCGCGCCCCGAGAGGTCGAAGGTGCCTTCGACCACGCAGTTGCGTGCGGCGTCCTTCATGGCCGAGCCGTCGTTCTTGGCGCCCAGCAGCAGGCCGAGGGCACCGAGCAGGATGGATTTGCCGGCTCCCGTTTCACCCGTGATGATGTTCAGGTGGGGATCCAGCTCCATTTCGAGCTTGTCGATAAGCACGTAGTTCTCAACCGACAGACGGCGTAACATGGCGGTCTTTATTTTAACAGTGATTCGATTTTGTCGACGATACGTCCGGCTACTTCGCTCTTCGGCATCAGGGGCAGCGGCTCGCGGCCGTTGCGGTCGATGAAGGTCACCTTGTTGGTGTCGCCGCGGAATCCCGCGCCGGCGTCGCGCAGCGAGTTGAGGACGATGAAATCGAAGTTCTTTCGCACGAGCTTCGCCTCGGCGTTGGCCTGTTCGTCGTGTGTTTCGAGGGCAAAGCCGACCAGCAGGCGGCCGCCTTTGGCGGCTCCCAGCTCTGCGGCGATGTCGCGCGTACGGCGCAGGGTGATGTGCATTTCGCCCTCGCCCTTCTTGAGCTTGGTCTGCGAAACCGCGTCGGGCGTATAGTCCGCCACGGCGGCGCACATGACAGCGCCGTCGGCGCCGTCGAAAGCCCCGGTCGCGGCGTCGTACATCTCGGCGGCAGAGAGCACGTCCACGCGCTCCACGCCCGGAGGTGTCGGCAGCGACGTGCGCCCCGTGACGAGGGTCACCTGCGCACCGCGCGCGGCCAGCGCTCCGGCGATGGCGTAGCCCATTTTGCCCGACGAGTGGTTCGAGATGAACCGCACGGGGTCGATGGCTTCGATCGTGGCGCCTGCCGTTACGACGAAGCGTTTACCGGACAGGTGCTTTTTTTTTTCGGGGTTTTCCGCGGAGAGGAGACTGCCGACATAAGCGGCGATTTCCGCAGGTTCGGCCATGCGTCCCTTGCCCGTGAGCCCGCTGGCGAGCTCCCCTTCGGCGGGTTCGGCGATCCGCACGCCGTGTCCGGCCAGCCGGCGCAGGTTCTCTTGGGTCGTAGGGTGGGCGTACATGTCCAGATCCATGGCGGGGGCGACGACCACCGGGCAGCGGGCCGAGAGGTAGGTCGTCAGCAGCAGGTTGTCGGCGATGCCGCATGCCATTTTGGCCAGTGTATTGGCTGTGGCGGGGGCGATCAGGTAGCAGTCTGCCCACTCGCCGAGCGAGACATGGGAATTCCAGGCCCCGTTCTCGGGGTCGAAGAACTCCACGAGGATCGGGTTTCTGGAGAGCGTGGCCATCGTCAGCGGGGTGATGAACTGCTTGGCCAGCGGGGTCATCACGACACGCACCTCGGCGCCCGCCGTCCTCAATAAACGACAGAGCACAGCCGCCTTGTAGGCCGCTATGCTTCCCGTGATGCCCAGCAGTATGTGCCGTCCGGCCACTCCTTCGGCCGGGCAGGCAGCGCCTGCGCCGGGGCCCTGTATGCCACCTCCCTGCAAATCCATGGCGGTATCGTTAGGACTCCTTGACCTCTTTGTTCTCCTTGTAGAAGAGTTCGCCGTCGAGGAACTCCTCGGTAGCGATGATCGCGGGCTTGGGCAGGCGTTCGTAGTAGCGCGAGATTTCGATCTGCTCGCGGTTCTCGAAGGTCTCCTCCATGGTGTCCGTCGGCGAAGAGAAGTCGGCGAGCTTGCGGCTGAGCTCGGTCTTCAGTTCGGTCGAGATCTGGTTGGCACGGCGGGCGATGATGTTCACCGTTTCGTAGATGTTGCCCGTTTCCTTGTCCAGATCCACCAGCTTGCGCGTGATGGTGTTGTTGGGGATGTTCTTCTTGATTTCCATTGTTATATGTTGTTGTCTTTGTCTTCGTCCTTCTTGTTGCGGTCGAGGTAGTCCCGTGCGTGCTTGGCCATGCGGTCGACCTCCTTGGTGTATTTCGATTCGGGGAACTCCTCCTTGAACGAGAGGTAGGAGTCGAGCATCGAGAGATAGCGGTCGGTCTGCTTGTTGGCGATCGAGTTGTTGGCGAAGCGGTAGCTGGCGTCCACGATCATGTACATGATCTCTTCGCGGTGATTGCTGTCCGGGAATTGTTTGAGCGCATTTTTCAGCGATACGATGGCCGATTTGTAGCGGCCTATCTTATAGTAGGTGTATGCGTTCAGGTAGGACTTGTCGTGCAGGCGCTGCGTCAGTTCGCCGTTGATCTGCTTGAAATCCTCGACGCGGTCGCTGTGAGGGTAGCGCGACATGAACTCGTTGATGGCGATCAGTGCCTGCCCGGTCATCGTCTGGTCGCGCGAGGGGCCGGGCGAGAGGTAGTAGAAGCAGAGTGCGTACATGCCTTCGGCGTCTTCGATGAAGGCGCTGCGGCCGAACTTGCGGCGGAAATCGTCGAACAGGGCCGAGGCGGTGTCATAGTCGCGGTTCTTGAACTTGCAGCGGGCGTTGAAGAACGAGACGCTGTCTTCGCGCGGCGTGCCGATGTAGTAGTGCTGGACGCCCTCGAAGAGCGTCGAGGCACGCGACCACTTCTCTTTCTGGTAGTACTCCAGCGCCTTGCTGTAAATCAGTTCGGGTTGTCCGCTTTTGAGCAGGGAGTTGATGCCTGCGCATCCGCTAAATGCGGTGACCAGAATCACCCCGCACACGGCGTATAAAAAAGTCTGCTTCATTGATAAATCTTTTACGGCGCTTTATCGCGCAAAGTTACGCATAAATTAACGATTTCCAAAAAAAATTATTGTGCGTAACAATAAGGTGCCGCGCCGTATTTCCCGCTCCCGCCCGGGCGGGAGGCCTGCGGGCCTCCCGGGATGCCGCACGGCGGCATCCGAATCCGTGGCCGGAGGTGCTTCCGGCGCCGGTGGCGGACGGAGGGGAGCCTCTGCCCGGCGGTGGGGGCAGACAGGCGGCGAGAGGGAAAAATTACGGAAATCAGGGGGGCTGCGCGCCGGGCCCGGTGCGGAAATGCCGATCCGCGGCTTGCGCTACATCAGGGGCGAGACCAGCCGCAGCGCGTCGCCCAATGTGCGCCGCCACGCCGCGGGCCGCCATGTTTCCCGCGCGATCCGGCGGCACGAGGCCAGGTCGTCGTCGTAGGTGGCCGAGAGTGCCCGCACGACGCTCCGGTCGCGGATGAAAGCCGTGACTTCGAGGTTGTCCAGCAGGCTGCGGTAATCCATGTTCGCCGTGCCGACCGAGGCGGTATCCTCGTCGACGATCAGCAGCTTGGCGTGCAGGAAGCCGTTGTCGTAGCGGTAGAGTTCGACCCCGGCGTCGAGCAGGTCGCCGATGTAGGAGTCGGAAATCAGGTCGGTGAACGGCGAGTCGCTGCACGAGGGGATCATCACCTGTACCCGCACCCCGCCGCGCGCTGCCAGCCGGAGCGCGTCGAGCAACATGGCAGGGGGCAGGAAATAGGGCGAGGAGATGCGTACGGTGCGGTGCGCCCGGACGATGGCCGAGGCAAAGGCGTCGGCGATGGTCAGCCGCGAGGGCCCCTCCTCGGCCCAGGCCAGCTGGATCGGCAGCCGCCGCCGGATGCCGTGCGGGGCGATGTAGCGGCGGCTGTCGAGGTATTCGCCGCGTACGCGCGCCCAGTCGGCGATGAAGAGCCGTTGCAGGTCGGCCACGGCGTCGCCCTCCACGCGCAGGTGTTCGTCGCGCCATTTACCCATGTAATCCCCGTCGAGGTAGTATTTGGCGATGTTTATGCCGCCCAGGTAGGCGACCTTGCCGTCGGTGACCACTATCTTGCGGTGGTTGCGGTGCGTGACGCGCGTGGTGAACCACGGGAAGCGAACCGGTTCGAAAGCCGCAGTCTCGACCCCCGCGTCGTGCATGCGGCGCAGTGTCTTGCGGCTCAGGCGCCACGAGCCGACGGCATCGTAGATCACCCGCACCTCGAGCCCCGCGCGGGCTTTGCGGATCAGTATTTCGGCGATGGTATGCCCGATGCGGTCGTCGCGGATGATGTAGTACTCCATGTGGATCGAGCGCGTGGCCCGTTGCAACGAGGCGATCAGTGCCGTGAAGGCGTTGTTGCCGTTGTGGAGCAGCCCGACGCGGTTGTACCGGGTGGGGCGTGTGCCGCATCCGTGGGCGATGATCTGTTCGAGGCGGTCGCCGCGGCAGGCGGGGCAATCCGCCGCGGGGCCGTTGCGGCGGTAGCCGGCCAGTATGTAGAGCAGCGTGCCGGCGACGGGCAGCAGCAGGATCAGCGCCAGCCA
>OCQA01002304.1_pt1 | contig 10436 bp, 8 predicted proteins | sample 1538571 | NCBI WGS metagenome assembly OCQA01 (sample SAMN04571708, study PRJEB22368) | human gut metagenome | biome: human gut; material: stool | host: Homo sapiens | place: Luxembourg | collected 2012-09-28 | reverse complement strand
AGATCGGACAGCGCCCGGTAGTGGGCGGCGGTGAAGTCCTTCTTCCCCACCGGCAGCCGCTCCGCCAGCAGGCGCAGGGCCCGCAGCCGCAGCACCTCCGGCGCTGACCGCAGCCGCCGCCGCCCGGCGGTAAGCCCCGCCGCAGGCAGATAGTCTGCCGCCAGGGAATCCAGAAACGCGTCCTCCTGCCGCAGCAGCTCCGCCGTGCGGCAGATGTTGGCGGCGGCCCCGTCGTGAAGCTCCGCCAGCCGGGGCATGACCTCCCGGCGCAGCAGGTTCCGCCGCAGGGCGGTGTCCCGGTTTGTCTCGTCCTCCACGTGGGACAGACGGTGGACTTCCAGGTATGTCCCGATGTCCTCCCGGGAGGTTTCCAGCAGGGGACGGACGATCCGGCCCCGCACCGGGGGGATTCCTGCCAGGCCCTGCATCCCGGTGCCCCGGACCAGGTTCAGCAGCACTGTCTCCGCCTGGTCGGCGGCATGGTGGGCGGTGGCAATGCGCTGGGCCCCCAGCCGGTCCGCCGTGCGGCGGAAGAAGTCGTACCGGGCCATGCGCCCGGCCTCCTCCAGCCCCACGCCCCGCTCACGGGCCAGGGCGGGCACATCCGCCCGCTCCACCGTCAGGGGAACGTCCAGCTCCCGGCACAGCTCCTCCACAAAGGCCACGTCCCGGCCCGCCGTGGGCCGCTGGCCGTGGTCCAGATGGGCTGCCGCCACGGTGAAATCCCGGGGCATGGCGGCCAGATAGTGCAGCAGGCACACGGAGTCCCGCCCGCCGGACACGGCCACCAGCATGGTGCCGCCGGAGGGGGGCAGCATGCCCCACCGTTCCATAAACGGACGCAGGTCCATTATCCTTCCTCCTGATAGCGGTTTTCCAGGGTGCCGAAGGAGGTGTATTCCGGCAGCCACCGCAGCTCCACCTTGCCGGTCTCGCCGTGGCGGTTTTTGGCCACGATGCACTCGGCAATGTTGCGCTTTTCGGAATCGCTGTTGTAATAATCGTCCCGGTACAGGAACATAACGATGTCGGCGTCCTGCTCGATGGCGCCGGATTCGCGGAGGTCCGACAGCATGGGCCGCTTGTCGTCCCGCTTTTCATTGGCACGGGACAGCTGGGACAGACACAGCACCGGCACCTGCAGCTCTTTAGCCATGATCTTCAGCATACGGCTGATATCCGACACCGCCTGCTGGCGGTTTTCGCCGCTGTAGCCCTTGCCTCCGGCGGAGGTCATCAATTGCAGGTAGTCGATGACCACCAGGCCCAGGTCGTCCAGCCGCCGGCACTTGGCGTTCATATCCGCCACCGTCAGCAGGGGGTTGTCGTCAATGCGGATGTCCAGGCGGCTGAGGGTGGAAGCCCCCTCGGCGATGCGGACCCAGTCGCTTTCCCGCAGGTTCCCGGTGACCAGCCGGGTGTTGTCGATAAGCCCCTCCCCAGCCAGCAGCCGGGTCACCAGCTGCTCCCGGGACATTTCCAGGGAGAACACGGCCACGGTTTTCCGGCTGGCCTTGGCGGCGTTCACCGCCACGTTCAGGCCCATACTGGTCTTGCCCATACCGGGGCGGCCGGCCAGCAGCAGCAGGTCCGACTTATTCAGGCCGTTGATCTTCCGGTCCACGTCGGAAAAGCCGGTGGTCAGGCCCGGCATGGTCTCGCCGCCTGCGGCGGTAAGCTCCCCCAGCCGTTCCAGCACCGCCTGCAGCACCATGCTGATGGGCACCATGTTCTGGGCGCTGCGGCCCCGGCGGATGGCATAGATTTTCTGCTCCGCCGCCTCCAGAACGGCGTTGGCCTCGCCGGTGCCCTCCTGGACCATGGCGGTGATGTCCGCCGCGGCGGAGGCCACCGCCCGCAGCAGGGCCTTTTCCCGGACGATCTTCACATACTCCATGACGTTGGCGCTGGTGGGGGTCACCTCCATCAGCTGGACCAGATACCCCCGGGTGTCGTCGGTATACAGGCCGCTGCGCTCCATCTCCCCGGCCACGGTAACGCCGTCGATGGGCTTGGAGTACACGAACATGGAATAGATGGTCTCGAAAATCTCCCGGTTCTGGCGCAGGTAGAAGTCCTCGGGCTGGAGCTTGTCCATGACGTCCTTGACGCAGTCGGCGTCGATGAGCATGGAGCCCAGCACCGCCTGCTCCGCCTCCGGGGAGTGGGGCGCCTGGCGGATCAGTAATTCATCCATGGAAAAAGCTCCTTTCGTTGGGTACTTTTGCTCCCGGTTACTTGGCCTCGCAGACCAGAACGTTCACCAGGCCGCTGATCTCGAAGCCCAGCTTGGCCTTGACCTGATAGCTGCCGAAGGACTTGATGGCGTCCGGCAGCACCAGCTTCTTGCTGTCCAGCTCCAGGCCGAACTGCTCCTTCAGGGCGGCGGAGATCTCCTTGGTGGTGACGGAGCCGAACAGCTTGCCGCCCTCGCCGCCCTTGCAGGGGATCTTCACCTGGATGCCCTTGAGCTGCTCGGCGATTGCCTGTGCCGCCGCCTTGGCCTCGGCGTCGGCCTTGGCCTTGGCCTTTTCCTGCAGGCGCATGGTGTTCATGGCGTCGGCGGTGGCGGGGATGGCGTCGCCCTTGGGCAGCAGGAAGTTGCGGGCATAGCCCTCGGCCACCTCGATCATCTGGCCCTTCTTACCCTTGCCCCGGATATCCTTCTGCAAAATCACTTTCATGGTCGGTTCCTCCTATTGTGTCATATGATTTCTTATTTTTCAAAATACTCGTCGATGGCCCGCAGCAGCGCCGTCCGGGCCACGGCGATATCGGGGACGTTCAGCTGCCCCCCGGCGGTGGTGGAATTGCCGCCGCCGCCCAGAGCCTCCACGATCACCTGCACGTTGACCTCCCCCAGGGACCGGGCGGAGATATACACCCCCTGGTCCTTGGGATACAGGACGAAGGAGGCCCGGATGCCCTTCAGGGTCAGCAGCTCATCGGCGGCCTTGGCGGCCGTGACCCGGTCGCAGGTGGTGTCCAGGGCCGCAATGGCCAGATCCCCGCGGTACAGCTGGGCCTGCCGGATGATGTCGTACCGGGCGATCATGGATTTCAGGTCCCCCTGGAACAGCTTCTTCACGTCGGCGGTGTCCGCCCCGGAGCGGCGCAGGAAGGCCGCCGCCTCAAAGGTGCGGCCGCCGGTGCGGTTGGTGAAGTTCTTGGTGTCCAGCACGATGCCCGCCAGCAGGGCCTCCGCCTCGCATTTGAGGATGTCCCCCGGCTCCACCAGGTACTGCAGCAGCTCCGTCACCAGCTCCGAGGCCGACGAGGCGTAGGGCTCGTGATAGTTCAGGGCCATTTTCTCGATATAGCTGCTGCCCCGGCGGTGATGGTCGATGACCGCCACCCGGTTGCAGGTCTCCAGCAGCTGCTCGGACTCCACGCTGCCGGGGCGGTTGGTATCCACCACCACCAGCAGGGTGCCGGGCTGCACCTTCAGAAAGGCCTCGCTGCCGGTGAGGAAGGCCCCGTGATACTCCGGCTGCTCCACCAGCTTGCGCAGGATGGGGTGGGCGGCGTTGTTCTCGGTGTCGATGACGATCTGGCACTTCTTCCCCCGCTTGCGGGCGATGCAGCACACGCCTGCCGCCGCGCCCAGGGAGTCCATGTCCGCATAGCTGTGGCCCATGACGTACACCTGCCGGGCGTCGTCCATCAGCTCGCCCAGGGCGTTGGCCATGACCCGGGATTTCACCTTGGTGCGCTTTTCGGTGCTCTTGGCCCGGCCGCCGTAAAACTGGAAGTTCAGCCGGTCCTTCACCACCGCCTGGTCGCCGCCCCGGCTCAGAGCCATCTCCAGGGCCAGGGACGCGTTTTTGAACAGGGCGTCGAAGCTGTCGGCGTCCCGGCCCACGCCGATGGACAGGGTCGCCGCCACGCCGCCGGCCGCCACCTCCCGCACGGTATCCAGCACCGCGAAGCGGTGCTGGGCATAGTCGGAATAGCTGCGCTCCTCGAACACGAACAGATACCGGTCCCGGTCATAGTGCAGCATCAGGCCGTCGGCCCCGGCGGACCACTGATCCAGCTTCTCCTCCAGCTGGGCCAGCACCGCCGAGCGCTTGCTCTCCGGGCAGGCCTTCATCAGGTCCTCGTAGTTATCCACCATCAGGATGGCCACCACCGGCCGGGTCATCTGTAAGGTCTGGCGCAGCTGTTCGGAGTCGGTGACGTCCATCCAATAGGTGGTGGCCATGGTGGCGGGGGTATCCGGCGTGGGGCGGGTCAGACCGCCGTACACCCGATAGATCCGGTGGTTCCACACCACGTGCTCCGGGCACTCGTTTTTCCCCTCCATCAGCCAGCGGACGGAGAAGGTGGGCACCACGGCGTTGAGGTGGGCGTCAAACACGCCCTCCTTCTGCTCCGTCAGAGCCAGGAAGCCGTCGTTGCACCACACCACGGCCTGGGTGTCCATGTCGAACACCATCATCGGAAGCGGGGCAAAGAGCATGTTGCTGGACCGGGCGGAGTCCATGCCCCCGGTGAAGCGGTCCATGTACTGGCGCATGCTCTGCTGCACGGAGCGGCTGCGCCGCCGGGCGATGATCAGCAGCAGCACCGCCGCTGCCCCCTCGCCGATGGCCAGGCGCACATCAAAGGGGATAGCCGCCAGGGCAAACAGCACCAGGCATATGAAATACAGGGTAACGTTGGTGCGCAGGATATTGGTGAGCTTTTTGTTCAAGGGTGTTCCCTCCCTCAGGCATACAGATCCACTTTACAATAGTTGATTTTCTATTATAGCATATCTTCCCGCCGTTCACAATGGATTTTCCGGGGATTTTTTGCCCCTGTCGAAGGCCCGGGGAAAAAAGCGAAGGGAAACACTGTACAAACCCGGATGAATGTGCTATACTGTATATAACCGTTCCGGTCCACAGGCCGGAGACGGACGTTTTTGTATGCTGAGCGGGGGCGGCGGGCCCTCGCGTTCATGTATAACCGGGACGCGCCGGAGGTCCACTCCCTCCCTGCGCCTCCCTCCCCTTTTCCACCACGGCAGACGGGCGCCCCTTCCGGGCGCCGGCGGCGATGCAGGGCCGCCGGGCGGACGGATGCGTCCCGGTTTTGGTGCGCCCATTTTCCGGCGCACAGCCCTGGGGGAAAGGGCCGCACCATCCCATCAAATACTGAATTTCTAAAAGGAGAATCATCTGAAAATATGGCAGAAAAACTGAAAATCATCCCCCTGGGCGGTCTCAACGAGATCGGCAAGAACATGACCGCCTATGAGTACGGCGGCGAGATCATCGTGGTGGACTGCGGCATGGCCTTCCCCGGCGACGATATGTACGGCATCGACTGCGTGATACCGGACGTGTCGTATCTGGTGAAGAACAAGTCCCGTCTGCGGGGCCTGTTCATCACCCACGGCCACGAGGACCACATCGGGGCCATCCCCTATGTCCTCAAGCAGATCAACCTGCCCATTTACTGCACCCGCTTCACCGCCGGGCTGATCCGGCTGAAGCTCCAGGAACACCGCCTGCTGGACAGCACGAAGCTTGTGACCGTGGAGGCCGGGCAGACGGTGAAGGCCGGAAAGTTCCAGGTGGAGTTCATCCATGTGAACCACTCCATCGCCGACTCCGTGGCCTTCGCCATCCACACCCGCATGGGCACCGTGGTCCACACCGGCGACTTCAAGATCGACTCCACCCCCATCGACGGGGAGGTCATTGACCTGGCCCGGTTCGGCGCTCTGGGCAAGGAGGGTGTCCTGGCCCTGCTGGCGGACTCCACCAACGTGGAGCGCCCGGGCTATACCATGAGCGAGCGCACCGTGGGCAAGACGTTTATCCGGCAGTTCACCGGGTGCAAAAAGCGCATTATCGTCACCACCTTCGCCAGCAATGTCCACCGCATCCAGCAGGTCATCGACGCCGCCGCCGCCTGCGGGCGGAAGGTGGCCGTCACCGGCCGCAGCATGGAGAACATCATGAAGGTGTCCACGGAGCTGGGGTATATGAAGCTGCCCAAGGGCACGGTGATGGACATCAACCGCATCAAGGGCCTGCCGCCCCAGCAGCAGGTCATCATCACCACCGGCAGCCAGGGCGAGGAAATGAGCGCCCTGTACCGCATGGCCTTCTCCACCCATAAGCAGATCGACATCGGCCCCCAGGACAAGGTCATTATTTCCGCCTCCGCCATTCCCGGCAATGAGGTGACGGTGGGCCGGGTCATCAACGAGCTGTTCCGCAAGGGGGCCGACGTGGTGTATGACAAGGCGGACATGCTGCATGTGTCCGGCCACGCCTGCCAGGAGGAGCTGAAGATCATCCACGCCCTGACCAAGCCCCGGTTCTTCATCCCTCTGCACGGGGAGCAGCGGATGCTGCAGATCCACAAGCGGGTGGCGGAGTCCATGGGCATGGATCCCAACAGTATCTGCGTGGCGGAAAACGGCTCCGTTATCGAGCTGACCACCAAGCACATGAAGTGCGAGACGTCCGTTCCTGCCGGAGAGGTGTTTGTGGACGGCTCCGGCGTGGGCGATGTGGGGGCCGTGGTCCTCAACGACCGGAAGCTCCTGGCCGAGGACGGCATGGTGGTCATCGTGCTGCCCATGTCCTCCCACGACCATCGGCTGCTGTGCCAGCCGGAGATCGTCACCCGGGGCTTTGTATATGTCAAGGAATCCGAGGAGCTTTTGCAGGAGCTGCGGGACATTGCCCAGAACGCCGTGGACGGCATGTCTGCCCGGCGGCGGAAGGACCAGGGCGAGGTGTGCAAGACCGTCCGCGCTGCCGTCAGCAGCTATCTGTTCAAGCATACCAAGCGCAGCCCCATGGTGATTCCCATGGTGACCATGCTGTAAAAAAAACGATATCACCGCAAAAACGCCCGCTGGCCATGTGCCAGCGGGCGTTTCTGCGATTATTCGGCATTAGTCCCAGGAAAACTGCAGTCCCACTGCCTCCCAGGACTTCTGGCATTCTGCCACACATACCAGCGCAGTGCCGTCACGCACAACGCCCTCAACCTCAATTCGGAGTTTCACCGAAACCTCTTTGGCCCCGATGATGTCCTCCCGGGACAGGTAGTCGCCAGCTTCCATTTCGTCCAATATGTTAGAATAGAGTTCCTCCATCCGATCTGTGGACATGTCCGAAGTGCCGTCTGCCTCTGCCGTGACCTTGGTGACGTTGGCAGCGCTGCCAAACACGGCTTCTGCAAGCCGCTCCGCCTCCGATTCAGGTGTGCTTTTGGGCTGAAGCAGGGCCGCCGCGACAGCAAACACAACCGCCAGTGCTAAGACAATCCAGACCGCCGGATTCACTCCATAGCCGATTGCCCGGGTGTCTTCCACATCCTCCCTGGATGCATATTCTCTCTCCTCCATCACTACTTCCTCCCTTGCATCTTATTGAAAATGTTTTGACAGAATGAAGATCTGCGTGTTTTCCGGCATCTCCCCCGCCTTACAGCAGCACCGGAACCGGGCGGTCCATTTCGATGCTGCCGGGGGTCACGCGGCAGGAATAGGCGGCGATCTCCACCCCCGCCCGGGCCGCCTGGCGCAGGGCCTGGCCGAAGGCCGGGTCCGTGTCGTCATTGGGGGCAAAGTCCAGGGCGTTTTCCATCTGGATCACGAAAAACGCCGTGGCCTGATAACCCTCCTCCACCGCCCGGATCAGCTCGTGCAGGTGCCGGGTACCCCGCTCCGTGGGGGCGTCGGGGAAGCGGCAGCGGCCGTCCTGCTCCAGGGTCACGCCCTTCACCTCCACCAGGTGATGGCCGTCCAGGCAGAAGTCCAGCCGGGACCGGCCGTACCGCACCTCGGGGCGGACATCGGCCCAGCGCTCCCGGGCCCATTGGGCGAACACCCGGTTGGGGGCCTGGGCGTCCATGTTGATGAGCTTTCCGCCCTTGTCGGCGGCGATCAGGTCCCAGGCGGTGCGGCGGTTGGGGTTGGCGCCCCGCTCCAGATACACCGTGGCCCCGGGTACCAGCAGCTCCCGGCAGCGGCCGGTGTTTTTCACATGGCACTCCACCGTCTGCTCCCCCAGCTGCACCCAGGCGATGAACCGGTTGGGGCGGGCCAGAAACCGGGCGGGGACCACGCAGCCGTAGTCCATTATTCCACGGTGACGCCCCGCTCAGCGAAGTCCCGGACCATCAGGTCAAGGTCCGGCTCGATGTGCAGGGGCTCACCGGCGGACTTGATGGCGTTGGCCACATCCTTCAGGCCGTTGCCGGTGACCACGGACACCACGGTGGCGTCCTTCTCGATGAGGCCCTGCTCACAGGCCTTTTTCAGGGCGGCGGCGCCGGTGACGCCGGCGGGCTCGCCGAACACGCCGCAGGTGCGGCCCAGCAGACGCTGGGCGGCCAGAATCTCCTCGTCGGTGACGCAGACGGCCAGGCCGTTGGACTCGCGGATGGCAGCCAGGGCCTTGTCGGCATTCCGGGGCACGCCCACGGAGATGGAGTCGGCGATGGTGTTCTCCTCCATAGGCTCCCAGGGCTTGTTCTCCTGAATGGCACGGTTGATGGGATAGCAGCCGTAGGACTGGGCGGAGATCAGCCGAGGCAGCTTGTGGATGAAGCCGATGGCGTACAGGTCCTTGAAGCCCTTCCACACGCCGGCAATGGTGCAGCCATCGCCCACGGAAATGGCCAGATAGTCGGGCATTTCCCAGTTCAGCTGCTCGGCGATCTCCAGGGCCACGGTTTTCTTGCCCTCGGAGAGGTAGGGGTTGATGGCAGCGTTGCGGTTGTACCAGCCGTATTTCTCGATGGCCTGGGCGGACATTTTGAAGGTTTCCTCGTAGTTGCCCTTTACGGAGATGACATTGGCCCCGAAGATCATCAGCTGGGCCACCTTGCCCTTGGGAGCCCGCTCGGGCACGAAAATATAGGTTTTGAAGCCCGCAGCGGCGGCATTGCCCGCCAGGGAGGAGGCCGCGTTGCCGGTGGAGGAGCAGGCGATGGTCCTGGCTCCGGCCTCATACGCCTTGGCCACGGCCATGGCGCTGGCCCGGTCCTTCAGGGAGGCGGTGGGGTTCTGACCGTCGTCCTTGATCCACAGCTTCCGGAGGCCCAGGAGCCGGGCCAGGTTAGGCTCCTCATACAGGGGGCTCCAACCCACCCGCAGGGGGGTGTCGGGGGTGGTCTCCTCCACGGGCAGCAGCTCCCGATAGCGCCACATGGAGCGGTTTTCCCGCCGGGCCAGCTTCTCCTTGGTCAGAACGGACCTGATATAGTCATAGTCGTACACGATGTCCAGAATGCCGCCGCAGGTACAGCTGGTCAGGTCGGGCTTGGCCTCATACGTCCGGCCGCAGCGGACGCATTTGCCGTATTTCACGTTTTTCATGGTCTCTCTTCTCCTTATTCCGAGTAGTATTCGTCCTCCGCCCACCGGGCGGGATTGTCGTGGATGTATTGCCAGGTGCGGAGATAATCGGCATCATTGCGGATGGCATGGTCATAATAGGAGCGTTGCCAGAGCTTTGTATATCCCATGTTCCAGGCCCGCCGTGTGTTAATGGATTTGAAACGCTGCATCAGCCGCTGTAGGGGCGGACGACTCTGTCCGCCCTTTTCACCGTCGATGCAAATGATTACATGGATGTGGTTGGGCATGATGACGTATTTGTCCACGGAAATGCCAGCCGCATCGTCCGAAAGTCTTTCCAGACATTCCCTCACGATGGACCCCAGCGGGGTCAGTAATACACCGCAGGGGCGGACAGAGTCGTCCGCCCCTACAGAAACAGGTCGTATCTGCGCAAGAACCTTCATGCGCGCTTGGGTACAAATCGTCACAAAATACCAGCCGTGCTCATATGCGGATGCAGGCAACCGTATTTTCTTCCGCCGTACCTCTCCCATTTTTTTACAGAGCCTTCAGCAGACCGGTGGCCTCGTTGAACTCGTTGATCAGCTCGTCCAGCTCCTTGGCCTGGGCGTGAACGGCGTCCCAGGTGTTCTTGGTGTCGTACCACTGGGCGTTCAGGTCCTCCACGTTCATGCCCTGCTGCTCCACCCAGGTGTAATACTTCAGGTTGTGGACCCGCTTGCGCTCGGTATAGGTCAGCTCCAGCATGCTGTCGGTCTTCAGGTCCAGCATATGGCGGGCATGGTCCATGGCGGCCTCATGGGCGTTGTATGCGCCGTGGAGCTGGTTCAGCTCGTCGATGCGGGACTGGTACATGACGGCGGAGTCGGTGAGGACGGTGCCCACCACGTCGTTCTCGGTGAGCTCATAATACTTGGCCATCTTGATGCAGCACAGGACGTTGGCAATGCCGGAGATGCCCAGCCAGGCCATCTTCTCCACTTCCTCGTCGCTCATGCCCAGCTCGTCCTTCATATAGGTCTTGCCCTCGGGCGTGTTGAACAGGCGCAGCAGCCGCTGGGAGTCCTCGTCGTCGATGGCGATGGCCATGTCGGTGTTCTTTACGTTGTGGATCCAG
>OCQA01002303.1_pt1 | contig 10439 bp, 11 predicted proteins | sample 1538571 | NCBI WGS metagenome assembly OCQA01 (sample SAMN04571708, study PRJEB22368) | human gut metagenome | biome: human gut; material: stool | host: Homo sapiens | place: Luxembourg | collected 2012-09-28 | reverse complement strand
AGTAAATGGTGTCTGAGGACAGTCCGTTCAGCGTCTTAATTTCCTTATACCGCGCGCCGCTGCCGAGCTTTTTGGAAGCGATGCCCCAGAGCGTGTCGCCCTTGAGCACGGTGTAGGTTTCATAGGTTGCCGTGGTTGAAGCGTTTTTCCCGGAAAGAATCTCGTTAACCTTTGCCTGCACAGCAGTATAATCATAGCCTGCCGATGTCAGTTTTTTCTTACGCTCCTCTCCGTTGCCCCACTTACCGTTGATGACCTCGGCGGCAAGTTCATCAACGGATTTCGTGTAGGTTGCGGCGGCACTCCCTTTACTCCAGCCGTTAAAGCCGCCGTTTTTGATGATGGACGGATAATCGATATATCCATAGTCCATATCCACATTACCCTTGATGCCATCGACCTTGCCAGTGGAAGAATACTGCCAGATACCGTATTCGCCGGAGTAGGTGCATTTACTGGCGTACTGAGCTACCCAGTGGGAATAGGCCTTGAGCTTGCTGTCGTCCATGCGTTCCTGAAAACCGGAGACAGCGGAGCCGTAGATACCGACAAAGTATCCGGCGGCTTCCATTGTCTCACAGAAAGCGATGGCGGCTTCCGTAATACCGGCTTTGGCAGAAGCAGGCTGCGCTTCGTTATCCATGTAGACAGGATATTCCAGCTGTTTGCCTTTCAAAATTTTGATGAAGCGTTCTGCATCAGCTTTTCCTGCAGCGGCAGTAACGCAGTCCCTGCCGACGAAATAGTATGCGCCGATGGGAATACCGGCTGCCTTGGCTCCCATATAGTTTTCTTCCCATTTGCTGTCGGTGTAAAAGCCTGCGTCAGAGCCTCCGGCTTTGATGATGGCAAACTCGATGCCTGCCGCTTTGACCTTGTCCCAGTCAATCGTTCCCTGCCAGTGGGATACGTCAATTCCATTGATTCTTGCCATACTTATTGTTCCTCCTCATCGTTGCGGTCGTGGAGCTGTTCCAGAACCGCCTTCAGTTTTTCGGGGATGGGAAGCCCCAGATGCCCCGCGTTTTCCAGAATGGACACACCCTCGTTAGACAGATAAAAAAAGATGACCGCCGTGCGCACCGCGCCGCCGTCTCCCAGCACCTGACTGTCGATGATGTTTCCAACACCCACCAGCGCGAAAATGAGCACTTTGCGGGAGATGCCCTTGAAGCCGATTTCGCTGGAGAGCTTTTTATCGGCAATTGCGCACAGCACGCCCGTCAGATAGTCGAGGACGGCAAACGCCAGCAGCGCGTAGAGAAAGCCGTCCCACCCGCCGAGGAACCAGCCGAGAAAGCCACCAACTGCCGCCAGCGCGGCCTGAATCCAGACCCAGATTTCCTTCATCGTAAAACCTCCGTTTCATTGTTTGGTATGTATGAAAAAAGCGCTCCCGCCAAAGCGGAAACGCTTGAATGTGTGGCTGTTACAGCGACAGAATCAGTTCGGCAAGCTGATTCATCACCGCCGCCCGGGGTCTGCCTGTGCCGAGTTCCTCCCAGTCCGGTTCCGGAACGGCAAAGCCCGGGTCGGTGCTGTACTGATTGATGAGCGTAATCACCGGCTCCACGGCTGAGCGGATTTCCAGAATGTGAAGCGGCCAGTTTTTCACTTCCGTTCTGCCCGCCATGATTTCCTCACTCCATGAAACCGGCGCAAGGTCATAGTAGTTTCGCACAGTGTTGACGGCAGTGCGAAGCGCTGTGATGTGGCTTGCCTTCACCTTGGTTTCATTGGCCGCAATCTCCTCAAACGGAGAAGCCAGCACGGTCAACGAGCGGGAGACCTCCGCGCTGGGCGCTTCAAAGTCCGTGTTCACGCACCGTACCGTGAGGGTCTTTGCTCCCGCCGTCTGCGTTTCTGCCTTGAACATCATCGCCGCACTGCCGCCGACTTCGCCGCTGGGAGAAAAGAGGGACGGATTGTTCACGCCGTCCTGCCAGTCTCCCGTGCCGATTTTCACCTGCGCCACCTGTTCGGAGGGCTGTGCGCCGGTGGTTAGCAGCACGCGGGGATTCGGATTGTAAGTAGCAGAACCGTTCTTCGGTGCCGCGATTGCCGGCTCGTCGCAGGCGGCCGCCACGCAGAGAATGGTGTTGGACACCTGCTCGGCGGAATAGACATCCAGCGTGTCAATGGTCCACAGGCCGTATTTCGTGTAGGTGCCGGGCGTGGTGGAAGCCGCCGCCGTGCGCGCCCCGGAGGACGCGGACAGATCAAAGTTTTCCAGCACATTCCACGATGTCCATGTCGAGCCGTCCGTCGAAGTCTTGCTTGCCAGCATGTAGCCCTTGATGGGGCTGGTGCCGCCCGACGCGCCGCTCCATGTCAGGGTAATCGGCCCTTCGCTGTAAACCGAGGGAGCCGCCGTTAAAACGGACGCTTTTTCGGGCGGCGTGTTTTTCCGCACGGAATTGGAGGAAACTGTCCAGCCCGAATAGTAGCCGGAGCCGGCGGAGCCCTGCGTCCGTATCCGGAACCGACGGTAACTGCCCCTTGTGGAGGGCGGAGCAACGGATAAACTTCCCGATGCAGAGGAAGAAGAAACGGTAGTCAGCGCCGTCCAGCTTCCCCAGTCGGCGTTGTTGGAAGAATCACTGTACTGGATTTCAAAGCCGGTAATGGCGTTGTTTGTCCCTCCCGACGCGCCGCTCCACGAGAGCGCGGCATTTCCTTCCGCCACCGTCGGGGAAACCGAGCAGGCGGACGGTGCGCCGCAGGCTGTGGTCAGAAGCGCGGAGCTGGTCACGGTATAACTGGAATTGTCGATGACGCCGGAACTCAGCGACATACGCCCGTCCGATACCACCTGCGCAGAATTGCCGGTAGTGGAAGAGCAGGTCACCGTCACATAGCGGTAGCGGGGCGTGGTGCCGTCCCAGTTGTCGTTGTCGGCGGCCTTGATGCGTACCTGCCCGGATGAGCCGTTGACGGTGATGGTGCATAAAAGCGCGTAGCCGCTGTGGATGTAGGAACCGGATGAACCCAGCGCCGCCGCAATGGTAAAATTGTAAGTCATCTGGCTGTTGTTCGGCCGGCTTTTGGAATAGGTGATGGTGTATTTGACCGTCGGTCCGCTGCCCGCGTTCAGGGTTACGCCGTTGATATCCGCCACTGTAAATCACCCCATTTCATTCATAGACCGCCGTAATCAGCGAATTGACTGTGCCGCACAGGGCAGTATCCAGCCTTTTGTCCGTCAGATGCTGCGTGGCAATATATACCGCGCCGGCGGGAATCTGAACATCCGCCAGAACTAAATCATAAAGATTGTCGCTTCGGGTGATGTCCGGAGCGGTGGGAGAAACCGCCGCCGTTCCTGTCAGCACCATGGCTGAAATCTTGCGCTCCACCGCATCCCAGCGAACGACCACTCGGTCGATGCGGGGATTCACGCCGTCCGCCGCCGCAAGCGTCAGGTTCAGTTCCTCGGTGTTTTCATAGGCATAGCCGTTGATCCACGCACTGCCGGCAAGGACGTTCACCGACAGCCCGCCGCCCGGCGTCACACGCAGGTTGTCGGTACTGGCATAAAAAATCCCGTTGGACACCAGCTTTGCAAAATATCCTGCGAAGTCGGCGGCATCGTACATCCGGTCGCCGCTTGTGCTGTTAAAAAAACCGCTTTTCTCCATTTACATTGCCCCTTTCAGTTTCTGTGCCAGCGTGAGCACGCCCTTACCGAAGGTAATGTCCAGACTCTGCCCGGTGCTGTCGTAGCTTTCCTCAATCTCCGTAATGCGGGTGGTAAGCGTCACGCCCCATTTCTTCGAGACTACCTTCACGGTTTGACCAAGGTCGAAATCCGTGCCGTAGGTCAGATTGCCATGAGGATTGACGGACGCGTCAAAGAACTGCGCCATCGCAAGCTCGCTCAGCTTGCTCTGCCCCTGAAAGAGCAGGGCGGCGGTGTATTCGTCCCCGAAATCCTCGGAGCGCAGCGCTTTGGCATCCACAAACACCTCCCGGCGCTCGGCACCCTCGCTTTCCCCATACACGGCAAAGACACGTTCCACACCTTCACCCTCGCCGCCGACCAGCGCCACGTTGGCATAGTCCGATGCGCTTTTCGTAAAGGTCTGGGATGTGAGATTCTCATACTCCCACGAGAACACCGCCTGCGACGCGACACCCTTGTACAGCGTGACGGTAAAGATCCCATTCGCCGGATTGAACACCGCCTTGATGCCCGCGTCCGCCGCTTCACATAAGCCGGTCACCGCATCCATGAGGTTTTTGTAGGAAATCTGCGTGCTGACCGGGTCCGATAACCCGCCGCCGTCGTAGGCGATAAAGTCCATCCGCCGGTCGGTGTTGCCCGGGCTGATGAGGTGGTTGTTCACCAGCTGACCCGCGCAGTCGGCGAGGGTACCGTTTAGAATTTCCGTGTCCCATACGATGCGCCGGGCGAGGTAGGAAACGGCGAACCGTCCGCTGACGGTGATGAGTTCTTTTTCGTCCTGCGAGATTTCCGCATATTCAATCACGCCGGCTTCTTCGCCGCCGCTTTTCCAAAGAAGATTCCCCAGCGTCAGCAGGGCAAGGTTTTCTGCCGTGGCGATGGCCTTGAGCTCAAAGCCCCCGCATTGGGAATACCGCCTTGTCCAGCGTAGGTATTCAAAAGACTCCACCACGCCGGCAGGACGGCGGTTCGTGTCAAATACATACAGTTCCATTGAAAATTCACCTCTTTCAAAAAGGCGGCGCATCAGCGCGCATTTTCACACTAAACCCCTAAATACTGCGGGCGGTAGTACAGGCTGACCTCCAGCAGTTCCTTGCCCGCCGCCGCATCATAGCGGAGCGTGGTCGTTCCGGGAGACAGCTGAAGAAAAGTTGAGCCGGTGTCCAGCAGGCTGAACACGCTGACTTCCTCGCCGCTCTGCACCCGCACCACGCGCTTGCCCGCAAAATGGGTGTAGACGCGGATTTCCTCACCGGCGGTCAGGACGGTGTTCAGGCGGACATATTCGCCCGTAGAAACGTCCATCAGTTCCGGGTTTTCCACCTCGCCCAGCGCCCGGAACACAATCCGGCATCCGCAGGACACGTCCCCGGGATTTTCCACCGTGATAATCTGGCTGGGCTGGCGGGAGCCGAATTCGATGCCGCCATCGGGGATTTCCAGCACAAAATGAAAGAGCGGCGTCCAGCGGGCAAGCTCCGCGCGGACTTCCGCAAGTGCCTCGAAAAAGGGAGATGGACACAGCAGACTGACGAAAAAGCCCGGTGCGCGCTCCCTTCCGGAGGCGGTGAACCCGGCTTCCTCCACCACGCAGGCAATCTGCCGGTTCCGATACATCAGCGTACCCTGCTGTTTGGGCGTGAATATCCGCAGAAACTGCTTGCGGCGCTCATATGCCGCATCGGGAGAAGAAGCCACAATCGTGCCCTCCAGCGTGATATTGCGCATATCCAGCGCGGAGGAGATGAAGAAAGCGCCGTCCTGCTGCGGCGCTTGGAATGTATTGACAGTCTGGCGGACGCTTCCCGCGCCGTCGAGCTTCGTCAGAAAGAACGGCTTTGCCTGCCGGAGCGTCAGTTTCTCTCCCGATTCATTGGTATAGGTCAGTTCCATGCCATCCCTCCTTAAAATTCCAGCGCCAGCTTGCGCGAGAGATTCTTAAATTCCCGGGCAAGCTCCTTTTCGGACAGCGCCTTATTGTCATATTGAAAACGATGAATTTCACTGTCACGATCTTTCACGCCGCCGCGAACCACGGCATAGCCGATCTTTTTCTTTTCGAGAAGTTCCTGAATATCGTCCAGTTCCGGTACGAAACGAGCCATAATGACAAGCTTTTTATCCTCAGCCAGACAGGAATCAATGATGTCGGAAAGCGCATCAAGTTTTGCCCTGCTCACGGTATTGACCACACCGTCGTCGTCGGTCAAATGCCCGCCCGTGATTTGAGACAGGCGCAGGAGCCTGGTGAGGATGTTCGCTGTGGTAACCTCCGACTCGTCCAGTTCCGCATAGCTTTCATTCTCAATGCTGTCATATAATTTGGCGGCGTCCCTCTCCAGAGCAACAGTACGGACTTCCTCGGTGATTGCCGGAAGATCAAGGCACTCCGATTTCGTCACGCGGAACGCGACTGAGTGGAGCTTCCGCAGGAATTCATCCGTCATCCATTTACGGAAGACAGGGGTATGGTTGCCGTAGCCGCCCATATCAAAATATTGGTTGCGGAAAGAATAAAACGATGTGCCAAAAATCTGAGGATTGAGGAAACGGTACTGCGAGAACACATCCAGTTCGCGGTTCGTGATAACCGTTCCCGTAAGGAGCAGCTTGTATCTTGCCTTATCGCCGATGTGGTGCATTCCCTTGCTCTGGGAAGTGCGGTTCTCCTTCAATTTGTGCGCCTCGTCCGCAATCACCAGGTCGGCGTTATATGCCAGCAGTTCCTTTTCAAGCCGCCACGCGCTTTCGTAATTCACGACCACGACCTGCAAGCCTTTGTCCGGAAGCTTTGTCAGCTGCTCTTTTTTCTTCGCCGACGTACCCTTGAGGATGGTCATGGAATATGGGAAGTCAGCAAATTTCTCAAATTCCTCCTCCCAAACCCCGAGGATGGAAAGCGGCGCGACAACAAGCACCCGGTTGACCTTGCCGTACTGGTACATACAACCAGCCGCGGCAATGCTTACGATGGTCTTGCCGGTACCCATTTCCATCAGCAGAGCCGTGCCGCGGCTTTTGAGATGATCGTCAAACACGCCGAACTGGTTGCAGGCAAAAGCAAAGGCTTTCTTTTGGTGCTCATACGGAGTGGCCTTAATCGGCATCATCAGTTCCATGTTCTCAGGCATTCCGCTCACCCCGCTTATCCGTGCATACTTCCTTTTGCGTGGAGCCTAATTCTTTGATCTCAATGCCCTGCACGGTTTTACCCGGCTTCAGCACGAGGATTTCGCAAAATTCCCCAAAAAGAAAGGTGAGCAGCCTTTTCGGCAGGCTGATATGTTCGCTCTGCAAAACTTCCTTTTTATTGCCGTTCCTGTCGGCAATATTGATTCGTACTTTGTGTTGCATTTTCATGTATTGGTCCTCCTGTCCCTGATTGGCCTTGCTGAGGAGGATGAATGTATTTCCTTCCTCACTCACTGCCGAGAAATTCAATCCCCCAAGAGGGGAGCGGCCGGGGAGGACTCCGACCGCCGTTCACGGCTCAGTCCTTTTTCGGGTAAGCATGGCGTTTCACACGCTCAACACCGAAGGATTTGGCGACCTTATCAATAATTTTGTTTTTGCGGTTGGTCATTGCCGCAGAGGACGGCAGCTTGCCCGTCTGCTCGGCTTCAGCCTGGCGCATCTCCTCAAGCTGCGTACCCTTGCCGAAATGCTCAAAAAAGAAATCCTGCTGTGCTTCGGTACAGTTCTCATCAATGATGCGGCGCACTTGTTCTGCCTGAGGATTCTCCGGCTCCGGCCCGGCGAACAGTGCGTCTTCCGGGCTGCCGCTCTTGTCGGCAATCGCATCCCAGGGATCTACGGCATCCTCGTTATTTGGATCCGATATGTAGCTGTTGGCCTTTGCCTCAAACAAGGGATCGCACAGTTCGTCCTGGTAACGGTCATTCAAATCCATGTCATGGTCAGAGGAATCGAGGATAAGCGTCAGTTCCAGTGACAGGTCTTTGCCGACCTCCAGTTTTTGCGTAACCATGCGTTTAGCGTCTGGATCCCAAGCCTCGTAACAGTAATATTTTCCGTCCGAGGACAGGTAGCAGGTACGGTTGCGGTTGTAGTTGCTCTTGCGTTTCTTTGAATCGTTGTTTCTCGACATTTTTGTTCCTTTCTCGCCTTCGGCGTGACCGAGAGGAGTCAGGAACAAACGCAAAGAGCCGATTTTGAAACGTAAATGGCCAGATGACTATGAAACCTTACGTTTCAAAATCATCCGGCCATTTGGTAGTTCGCAATCGACTCCGTTGCTCGGTATGAATAGACAATAATTTATAAACTTATGGTTTTTACTGATGCTTTGTCACACCATATTCTTACAATGTTGTGACACTGAGGGCATTTCATTTCAATATAAATTTTTTCCTTGGGAATGCTGTCATGGGGTTTTGCATAATATAGCATATTTCTTTACCGTAGATTGCCTGCAATCGTTTCTTTGAACAGTGCAGCAAGTTTTCCCCCCTATAAAGCACCTCACCTGAAATGGAATAATTAGAACTAAGTAAGCCCATAACGGCCTTGCATACCGTCGTTTTTCCTGCCCCAGAGCTGCCCACAATGGACAACATTTCTCCTCCATCTATTGAAAAAGAAATATCCTTTGCAATTTCTTCACCCGTTTTGAGAGTAATAGTGAGATCTCTGACGTCAAGAAACACTGATCTGGTCCTCCTTGCCAATAAAATAATCTGCATATTGCTCAGAGAGTGTACCATCCAGGCCAAGTTCAACTCTCATTGCTTGGATTTGTTCTTCTGTTGCGAACAATGTAGTCTTTCTTACAAGCATTTCTGCCGGATCTGTACCGGTAAATATCTGCAAGCAAAAACTGAGAGTAACGACTCCCAAAATCACAATTAGCAAGGTTATAATACGTTTTACAATTCGCGCACTGATCCCCATACTGAACAACTGATTTGCCCCCCATTCGCTCGCGGTTAGACATCGCTAACTGACACCCTTAAAAAGAACCGCTGAACGCGGCTCTTTTCACCATTCTCTAATTAACGTCAATTATGATAGCACAAGATCATATATTCGTCTATAACTGTTTAGGTCAAGTCTTAATCCATTTAGGTCACGAGTATTTCAAACGATATGCGATAGGAGTCATTTCGTATACTGATTTGAATGCCCCAGAAAACTTTCCTTGATTTTCATACCCTGCAAGACTGGCAATTTCACCCACACTCAATGTCGGCTCTGACCTAAGTAATTCCGCAGCAGCCTCCATCCGTTTCCTTTTCATAAACGTGCCTAGAGAAGCACCGGAAATTGACTTAAAGCAGCGTTTCATACTTGATTCCGAAACCCCATAAATCTCTGCTATCTCAGAAATATTTTTTTGTGTAAAAGGATTTTCAATAATATACTGATAGACCTGTTGAGTCCGCCGGGATACTTTCTCCGTAAACTGTTGGGGCGGCTCCACATAACTGTTATCCAGTTGGCTTAATAAAAGTAAGATTTCCAGGATTTTCAGCCAGTAATACGGCAATCTTATCTGGTTCTCAACGCTCAAGATCTCTGCAAAAATATGGTCGATTTTTTGTTTGGATTTTATTAAAAGAACACGTCCTTCCGGACATAGAGTTGTGCGGATTTTTTGCAAGTCTATATGCCACTTAGAGAATTCATTGTCGAGAGTCGTCTGGGCTGTTTCTAGCTCCAAGAGAATGGTTATACCTTTATATTTATTGAAAGGGATTCTTGAATTGACAATAACCCGTTTATCATGGTATAGGCCAGATATACTTAAATCCTTTTCACCCAAGAAGGTAATTCCGCCTCCGACCATTTCAACTTCGTGTCCGCCCTCAAGGCAATAATTTATTTCTAAAAAATCTTTTTGGACATTTAGTGGCTGATAGCAAGAACTTAGATTTAGATCATTAAAAGACAGTTGAATACCTGGCGCAATATTATAACAGTGCATTTCCCCAGACCCGCTCTCATACTCGTATCGCCGGAGGGTATAAAACTGGCGGGGCGTATCATCTGTATAATAAAATGCTCTGAATTCCGGAATATCAACAACATCAGCCATACTTATTTGCCCTTTCTTGGAAATCGTGATTGACTAAAGAAAATGATAACGCAAGTGTATTCTAATTTCAACAAGGATATGTAATTGAAGTATAATTAAAAGCAGGACACATGCCACACGGTGTGTAGCATGTGTCCCAACTTACTGAACCCTAGACGGTTTTAAATGATACCCTTATGCGGCCGGGCCCTTGCGTCCGGCGGGATTTTTGCAGTTTTCCCTTGACAGACGGGCAAAGTGCGTGTATGCTACGGTTTGAATTCGGGACTGATTCCCGATTTGGAGGCGAATCATGCGAAACAGTTATCACACGCAGCAGCGCTGTGCGCTGCTGGCGTTTTTGTCTGCGCACGCGGACAAGCAGTTCACGGTCGAGCAGCTGCTCGCGGCCATGGGCGACGAGGCCCCCGGCCGCAGCACGGTCTACCGCGCGCTTGACCGGCTGGTCGAGGAGGGCACGGTGCGCCGCTTCGCGCCCGAGAGCGGCGGCAGCGCGGCCTATCAGGCCATGGACCCCGGTCACTGCGATGCGCACCTGCACTTAAAATGCGTCGGCTGCGGGCGGCTGATCCATCTTGACACCGGCGTCTCCGACGCGCTGCAGGCAGACCTGCTGCGCGCGGCGGGCTTCACGGTCGACGGGCGCAGCACGACGATCTACGGCACGTGCGCCGCCTGCGGCGGAAAGCGGGGCGG
>OCQA01002284.1_pt1 | contig 10539 bp, 7 predicted proteins | sample 1538571 | NCBI WGS metagenome assembly OCQA01 (sample SAMN04571708, study PRJEB22368) | human gut metagenome | biome: human gut; material: stool | host: Homo sapiens | place: Luxembourg | collected 2012-09-28 | reverse complement strand
CCTGGGCCTCCAGAGCCACAATCTGGCGCGCTAACCAACTGCGCTATACCCACCATATTTACTTCATATGGTCCATATGGAATTGATATGAAATAAAAAATGTGCCTGAAGGGATTCGAACCCCCGACACCCGGCTTAGAAGGCCGGTGCTCTATCCAACTGAGCTACAGACACATATGGGATACTGCGAATACTGCAATATCTAAGCGGGTGATGGGAATCGAACCCACGTATCCAGCTTGGAAGGCTGGTGTTCTACCATTGAACTACACCCGCATGTAGTCGGGGTGACAGGATTCGAACCTGCGACCTCCTGGTCCCAAACCAGGCGCTCTAGCCAAGCTGAGCCACACCCCGAAGGATTTGTTTGCGTTCTTTCCGTGACGCAAGAATTAGTATATAGCAAAGGGCAGAATATGTCAACAACTTTTTTTATTTTTTTTTATATTTTTTTAAAGTGGCTGCCGGTCAGCTTAAAAGAGCTTCCCGGCAGGCATTTTATCCGTATACGTTGCAATTCAACGCCTATACTCTAGATCACCTTCACAAGCATCTCTTTCATGGCGCGAAGAGCCTTGCCTCGATGGCTTATGGCATTCTTCTGCTGGGGAGTAAGCTCTGCAGAAGAGCAGCCGTACTCATCTAAATAGAAGATAGGATCATAACCAAAGCCGTTGGCTCCCGCTATCTCCCATCCTATATAGCCCTCCATAGTCTGTCTGGTCACAAGTTCCTTTCCATCCGGCAGCACTGCGGCGATAGCACACACAAAGCGGGCTGTACGCTTCTCCTTTGGCACACCGTCAAGGCGTTCTATAAGGTTATTATTCTTTATATCATAGGAAGTATCCTCGCCCATATAGCGCGCTGAATATACTCCCGGTTCCTTATTCAGATAGTCAATCTCAAGTCCTGAGTCGTCTGCGAGAACAATTGCATCTGTGTGTGCCGCAATTGCGCGTGCCTTAATCAGCGCATTGTCTTCAAAGGTCTTCCCATCCTCCACTATATCCACATTGATACCTGCTTCCTTCATTGAACGGATATCCACGTCACAGTCTGAAAGTATCTCTTTGATTTCTCTGAGCTTATCCTTGTTTCCTGTTGCAAATATGATTTTTGTCATAATATATTTCCTTCCTTCAGTGCTTTTGCCATATCATCTGTTATCAGAAAAGGCCTTTATACAGAGGTTACAATCCTGTTTTTCCTTTACATTGATATATGCCACACCATCATAGCTGATATAGCCCTCGCCATCATCCAGATTGACCGTAGACATGTATGCTTCTCCCGAGTTGTACTCTATAGCCATCGGATGAGTCGAGCCCGGTGTATTTATATAAAGTACAATGGCATAACGTTCACCGGACTCCAAATCAACAGGCTCATCAAAATCAACAGTGTAATAGCCTGCATTTTTTAGTGACCCCTCAGCCACCAGCGTCTTATTTTTAAAAGAATACTCATTCTCAAAATTCTTAACTACATACAGCTTGTATGAGGTATCCGCTGCTGTGGCATAAAAGCCGGAAGCCCTTAGCGATTCAGCCGACTGTGCGGTAAATATGTTGGCTCCGTACATATCCTCCTTGTCGTAGCCCATCTTTCCTACCCAGCCACACAGGTCACTCTGGTATATATTATCATAATTGTCAGCGCTCTCTATATCTGTATAAACAACATTGTGCGTGCCCACATTTGTATCGTAGTATGACACATAGAACACCCCATTGTCTCCAAAACTGCTGCCCCAGCTGTTCTGGCATATAAAGGCTCCATCTCCTTCCAGATCCACATTGAAGTTTTCCTTAGGGTAATTGTCATCCCAGCCAATTATAACCACATCATGATTTGGCTTATCTTGACCCATGTAACAGTAAGAATTAGTCTGCTTATTGTAATAAGGCGTCTTTGTCCTGGAGCTTGATATTGTACTGTAAAGCGATGTCTGCACACCACCATATTTGAAAACAGCCTCCTTTATGCCCTGGTAGTCCTTTCCATCTATGATAAGCATCTGCTGCACATGCTTTACTGCAGCAAGATCATCGCGTGTCACTCCATCTCCGTAAGGATCATCCGCGTCATAAACCGGTCCCTGCCATGCTGCCAGATATGCCATTCCCATGGTATACTCTCCACCGTCATACTGATTGACGTTGAAGGAATTGCTCATACTCATATGATCCACTGAAAACAAAAGCTGCTCCTCCGGCATAAGGGCTGACTCGAGTGCACTTGTGGCCGCAAAAGCCCAACAGGTGCCGTAGCTGCCCTGATCCCTGATCAGTGACACACGCTGTCTTTCCCTCAGATCATACTTTGTTGGCACCGTTGATACACCCTCGGATTTGTCTGTCATAGTGAGCGTATTTGTCGCCGTATCAAAGCTGCAGGTCATATCCAAAAGTTTAGACAGCTTGTCTAAGCTTGCATAAAACTGCCCCTTATACTGTACAAAGCCATTGTCGTCTGCCAGCTTGAAATCAGCTGTCAGACTGTGCTTTTCCACCAGAAGCTCATTTTTATTGTATACATGTGCACTGCTGTTTAGTGCATCGCGAAGCATAGACACGGGAACCATTATATTCCTGTTCTCATCCATATACACATGCTCATCCTCGCTCGTATACTCCTTATTTTCTATCATAAGCCTGATGGTGGTGCCATTTACATCAGCAGCCACAAGCGGACTCCATATAGTATTATCTATCTGTGCTCCTCTGAACGCGCCAAGTGTAGAGCTGTCCTTTGCATATATGTAAAAATTAGACACAAAGATAAGTGCCAAGATAAATGTAAATGCAATATATCTCTTTGAATATTTCATATACCCTGCTAATCCTTTTTCCTTCTCGGAGGCTTAGGCCCCATAAACTGATAAAAATATGTCTTTATCATACCATTGTAGATTTTCCTGTTTTTGTCAGCTTTTCTGCCGATATAGCGCTCTGTATCCTCATAGCTCGTAATCAGATACATCGACCATGCATCAAGCCTCTTATAAGCTTCTCCAATCTGTGAATACAGTGCCGGGAGCGCTGATTTCTCCTCGAGTCGCTCACCGTATGGAGGATTTGAGATAATAAATCCGTACTTCTTCGGGTGATGCAGGTCAGCCACAGCCCTCTGCTGGAAATGAATCATGTGCTCCACTCCGGCTCTCTTGGCATTTTCCCTGGCTGCAGCCACCACATCAGGGTCAATGTCATAGCCCTGGATGTCCACCTGCACATCCTTATCTATCATATCCTCTGCCTCCTGCACAGCCTCATACCACAGCTTTCTTGGTATGATATTGGTCCAGCTCTCAGCTGTAAACTCCCTGTTCATACCGGGTGCTATATTTGCTGCCATCATGGCTGCCTCTATCGGAAATGTACCACTGCCGCAAAACGGATCCACAAGTATTCTGTCTGCATGCCATGGTGTAAGCATGATGAGCGATGCTGCAAGTGTCTCAGTCAGCGGCGCCTTGCTCGTTGCCAGACGGTATCCTCTCTTGTGAAGGGAATCCCCCGATGTATCAAGTGTCACCATCACCTCATCCTTGTACAGAAAAACCCTTACCGGATACTGTGCTCCGTCCTCCGGGAACCAGTCAATGTGATAAGACCTCTTCATTCTTTCAACCATAGCCTTTTTCACGATAGACTGTATATCAGATGGTGAAAAAAGCTTACTCTTTATGGAAGAAGCCTTTTTCACCCAGAATCTGCCGTCCTTGGGAATATAATTTTCCCATGGGAGAGCCTTTACATTTTCAAAAAGCTCATCAAATGTGGCAGCCTTAAAGCGTCCTACCTGAAGTAATACTCTCTCTGCGCCTCTTAAGAATATATTCGCTCTGCATATAGCCTCAGCATCGCCCTCAAACGATACCCTGCCGTCCTCCACACGTGTTATCTCATATCCCAGATCATATATCTCCCTCTTGACTACTGCCTCAAGGCCAAAATGACATGGCACAACAAGCTCAAATCTATTCATATATTGTGTAACTGCCTTTCTATAATTGTACTTTACATTGTTATCTAATATTGTTGCATAAATTTCAATTTTTTTAAATAGTTTCAGCCATATTTCTGCAACTTTTTTTGATATCCGCACATAGCATTGTATCCACCTATGACTGTCGCTGTATCAAAACCGCGATTCCCCAGATATCTGGCCAGCTTCATGCTGCTTCCACCATGCGTGCAGTAAAAAATCACACTCTGTGACACATCGAGTTCACTCTCATATGAATCCGTGATATCCATAGGCATACTGAGTGCGCCTTTCCAGTGCGACCTGTCGTATTCCTCTCTTGTTCTTATATCTATAAGCAGTGCATTCATCTCTTTTTGCACCTTATAAAGCTCATCCGCATAAACTATTTTAAATTTCATACATCCATACGCCAAAATACGAATTTACATTATGATATTCATTTTATTATGAGATGTGAACTGCGATAAATCACCAAAATCATTATAGTTGGCACTTTAGTACTTTAATTCTTTAATAAATTAACCCGTTTTATTAATATTGTATTATTTTGTGTTTCAAAGTGTTGCTTTTTAATTACTGTTATTTTATAATGTTTCCGAAGAGAGAAATCTTTTCAATGTTATACCTCTTATTAATTATTTATACTCCCCTCAAAAGAGCCGGTCACGTGACCGGCTCTTTTATACTGCTTATATTTTTATATTTATCAATCCAAAAGCATCTCATACTCTGCTAACGGCAGTGGCTTTGAATAATAAAAGCCCTGTATACTGTCGCAGTCTATATTCTTCAAAAAATCTACCTGCTCCTGACTCTCAACACCCTCGGCGGTCACGCAGATTCCCATCTCCTTGGCCAGCGCTATCGTGTGCACAAGCAGCCTCTCACCATTTGAATCTCCTATATAGTCAATCAGGCTCTTGTCGATTTTGAGTGTATCAAAGCACTTCATATTGAGGGTAGCAAGTGATGAATAGCCTGAGCCAAAATCATCCACCAAAAGCGGAAATCCATTGCCATGGAATCTATCCGCAATACTCTTGATTTCATCATTATCGACCGCTGCACTCTCTGTAATCTCTATAGGCACAAGATGTGTGTATATGCCGATTCTTCTTGCTATATCATGATATCTTTTGACCACAGACTCAAAGTACAGGCTCGCTCTGGACAGGTTAATTGAGATAGGAACTATTTTTTTCCCCTCATCAAGCCATCTTCTCTGATGTGTACACACCTCGCGGAACACATACTCATCAAGCGCCTTAATCATGCCGTTTCTTTCAAAAAGCGGTATAAATTTAGATGGCGGAATAATCTCATTATTTTCTCTTCTCCACCTGACAAGTCCCTCTGCACCGACCAGCTTGTTGGTCTTTGGAGCATACTTGGGCTGATACCATATCTCAAAACGATTGTCATTTAAATCCCTGTAGAAGTTATCCTCCATCTGCTTTTCTTCGACAATCCTTTCTGTATCGGCCTGACTGTATATCTGATAGAGCACGTCCTTCCGCTCCTTGATCCGATTCTTGGCAAAGTTGGCCTCGCTGTATGCTTCCTCAACCTTTTTGCCCGGCTCCCATTTTGTCACACCAAAGTATGGCTGAATCTTTGGAATCTTTAAGGATTCTGAAACCTTAATAAGCTGTAAATTGATGTTCTCTAGCTTTCTGATAACATTATTTATCTTGTCATCCGCACAGAAAATAACAAATCTGTCTGCATTTATATGACCTGATATGTCATTATATTCTACAACACCGCGTATATTTTCAGAAATCCATTTAAGCGCCTCATCGCCCTTTGCCACACCACAGATGGAGTTTACTATCTTGAAGGAGTGAATATCCATGGAAATCAGATATCCTGATACATTTCTGTCACGCAGCTTCTTTTTAAAGCTCTCGTAATTGTTGCCTCCGGTCACTGCATCCACATACGCCATACGCTCAAGCTCTCTTTGCTTCTCCGGGCTTATATCCGAAAAGCCCGCTATCATCTTGTGCAGCTCTCCCACGCCAGACACATTGACAAACTTGGCTCTGCAATACTGTACCTGTCCATCCCTCACGATGCGGTAATCATGCTGATAGGTATCCTTTATCAAAAACTGCCTGCGCAGATTCTTAATTGATATCTCTGAAAGCATGTGAAGCTTATCCTCCTCTAAGACGATAGCATTTACATACTGTTCCATCATCTCATTATAGCCCGGTTTTGACTCAAGCACTTCTCCAAACATAGCACGGACAGAAGGATTCATCCTGTATGGATACATCTTATTGTTGTCTACATCTACATAGTAGATACTGTTGAAGTTGCTTCCTAAAGCATTCACCATCTCACTCTCGTTAAGGCGCTCATCAAGCTGCTCAGCAAGCCCTATTGCCTCAACTGTTCTGCCATCATCATCAAAGCAAATCGACTTGAATGATATCCTGTAGGTATCTGTTCCTTCCTTGGCATGCAGTACTACAGTAGCAAATTTTTCGCCATCTGCAATCTGTTCAACAGCCTTCAGCAGATTATCCCTGTCAACCATGCTGTCTATAAACGGATTGTTTTTAATATCCACATTTTTCTCTTCTGAGTCATCTAATGAATCCTCTGATAAAAAAGACCTCAAACGGCCTTCCTGGGGAAAGCACTTAAAAACAGACTTTCCCCAGGATGCGAATGCGGTCTTTATATCCATCTCTATATTGTTTTCATCATCAAATCTATTACTCATAATAATTCCCACAAAAACAAAATAATTATTAAAACTCTTTCATATCTATCACTACTATATCATTAGTAAGTCAATTCGTAAAGTTTTGTTTTTACTAATTTTGTTCTTTTTGTGTATTTTATGAATATATGTTTTATTTTATGGCGTCGAGTGCGTTTGAGATATCTGCAATCAGGTCTGCCTTGTCCTCAAGACCTAAGCTTATTCTGATAAGCTCTGCCGGCACTCCTGCTTCCTTAAGCTGCTCATCATTCATCTGACGATGCGTGCTTGTTGCCGGATTTAAGCAGCAGGTTCTCGCATCTGCCACATGTGTCTCGATTGCACCAAGCTTAAGTGCCTTCATAAATGCAGATGCTGCCTCTCTGCCGCCCTTTAAGCCAAATGATACGACTCCGCAGCCTCCGTTTGGAAGATACTTCTGTGCTCTCTCATAGTATTTGTTTGAAGGAAGCCCTGAGTAGTTTACATAGGCAACCTTTGGATGATTTTCCAAAAATTCAGCCACTGCCTGTCCATTTTCCACATGCTTTGGCATACGCACATGAAGTGACTCAAGGCCAAGATTCAGCATAAATGCATTCTGTGGTGACTGCACAGAACCAAAATCGCGCATAAGCTGTGCTGTACATTTGGTGATAAACGCACCTTCCTTGCCGAATTTCTCTGCATATGTGATGCCATGATAGCTGTCGTCAGGTGTGCACAGTCCCGGATATTTATCTGCATGTGCCATCCAGTCAAATTTGCCGCTGTCTACGATTGCTCCGCCGAGTGTGGCTCCGTGTCCGTCCATGTACTTTGTGGTAGAGTGTGTGACAATATCTGCGCCCCACTCAATTGGTCTGCAGTTTACAGGTGTCGGGAAGGTATTGTCCACTATAAGCGGTACTCCGTGCTCGTGTGCCACCTTTGCAAAAAGCTCTATATCAAGCACCGTAAGCGCAGGATTGGCAATAGTCTCACCAAACATAAGCTTTGTGTTCGGTCTGAATGCTGCACTCAGCTCCTCCTCTGTAGCATCAGGAGATACGAATGTAGCTGTAATACCCATCTTTGCCATAGTTACCGCGATGAGGTTGAAGGTGCCTCCATAGATGGATGATGATGCCACGATATGGTCTCCGCACTCACATATGTTGAACATGGCATAGAAATTGGCTGCCTGTCCTGATGATGTGAGCATGGCAGCAGTGCCACCCTCCATAGCTGCGATTTTTCTTGCTACCGTGTCACAGGTTGGATTCTGCAGTCTGCTGTAGAAATATCCCTCTGCCTCAAGGTCAAAAAGCTTTCCCATGTCCTCGCTTGTGTCATATTTGAATGTAGTTGACTGAATAATCGGAATCTGTCTCGGCTCTCCGTTTCCGGCTGCATAGCCTGCCTGTACACACTTTGTACCTATACTGTATTCTTTCATTGTGCTTCTCCTTTATTATGTTAATGTTTCAGTTGGATATAGTATATTACATTTGGCGCGTTTTGACAAATTCAGATTATATAACTTTTATCACCATAAATTCTTAAGCTTTATAACATATTGTATCTACCAGTGCTTCATAGCTGCTGTCATCAGCTTGCAGTATCTCTCTGACATTGTGCTGCTCTAATGCTGCTGTTGTTTTTTCACCTATCGAGTATGCTGTTTCCACGTATGTATTCTCCGGCAGCATATGAAAAAATCTTTCCACATTTGATGCGCTTGTAAAAACAGCTTCACTTACCATGTTTCCAATGCTTTCAGGAATACTCTCATATGCCTGCTCATTTACATATGCATCAATTTTTTCTAATTCACATATTTCTTTAAGCCCTGCCTCAAGGTCAGGTGAAGCCTCCTTTGCCGAGAAAATGCAGACTTTGCACATTTTATCAGATATATCACCATTGCTTAAATCCAATGTACTATTTTTCCCTAAATCAAATGTATCCTCATCACTTTCCCCATAGACATACGGCATACATAATTTCATTGCATCTGCAAGTCCTTTTCCGGTCTGTTCTGCCGGAATAATATCTGCATTTATGTGATGCTTTGCAAGCTCTTTTTCTGTAGCTTTTCCCACTACTGCAAACCTTGCATTTGCTATCAGCCTGATGTCTGCCCCTGCCAGATCCAGATTATAGAAAAATGATCTTACACCATTTTTGCTTGTAAAAACTATCCAGTCTGCCGATCTTACCTTATCGGCAAATTCAGGAATTATTATCGGGTTTATTATGCCTGTCTTAACCGGTGTGACATCTGCTCCAAGCTGCTGTAATTTTGCTATCAATTCGTTTGTTTTGATATATGGTACTGTGATCTTTCTTCCAAACAGCGGTCTTTTTTCAAAGAAATCAAGCCTGTCATTCAGTGAAACCACATCTCCCACAACGATTATAGCCGGTGATGTCAGCTTTGCTTCCTCAATTTTTTCTCCGATATCCGCAAGCGTTCCTATACATTTGCGCTGCGCGGCAAGTGTGCCATTCGATATCACTGCTGCCGGAGTATCCGCTCTTCGTCCTGCTTTCATAAGCCCTGCTGCAATGCTTTTTACATGCGCAAGACCCATCAAAAATACGCAGGTGATTGTCTCATCTGTAAGAAGGGAATAGTCTATATCTGCCTCCTCATCCTTTCTGCTGTGCGCAGTGATGACCTGAAAGCCTTTTGCTATGCCTCTGTGTGTGATAGGTATTCCTGCAGCCGCAAGCGCTGCAACCGATGAACTGACACCCGGTACCACTTCTACCTCCACATTTCTATCTACCAGGTAGAGAGCTTCCTCTCCGCCTCTTCCAAATACATACGGATCTCCGCCCTTTAAACGGACTACAAGCTCATGATATTTTGATTTCTCGTACAAAAGCTCGTTTATGGCATCCTGCTTCATGACATGCTTGTGATTTTCCTTGCCCACATAAATAAGCTCACAGCCTGCCTTTGCCATTGAAAGAAACTCTGGTGATGACAGCCTGTCATACACCAGACAATCCGCCTGTTTTATATATTTTTCTCCTTTTAAAGTGAGCAGGCCCGTATCTCCCGGTCCTGCTCCAACTAATACTACTTTTCCTGTGTTTTCTCTCATGATTTTCCTAATTATTTTCCAATTTATACCGAATATCGTGCACCGCACGCTCCACAATATCGTTTCTGTCTGATGTAATATCCCATACCTGCTCTGTCCTTGCTAGCTGTTTTCCATCCTCTGAGCCAAACATCGCAAGAAGCTTTAGCCTGTTATTTTTGTTGCTGTCATTACCGCGGTCTTTTTCACTTACAATATCACAGTATGCAGCCACAGGCAGATGACAGTTTCCACCGATTTGCTTTAAAAATTCTCTCTCAATGCCTGCGCACAGATTGGTTTTCTCATCTGACAAAGCATCAAGCTTTGCCATCAGCTTAGCATTGTCAGCACGTAGCTCAAGCGCCAGTGTGCCCTGTGCCGGAGCCGGAATCATATCATCCTCTGAAAAGTACTGTGTGATCTCAGAAGCTCTTCCGATGCGCTTTATTCCCGCCGCTGCAAGTACGATTCCATCCAGCCTGTATTCGTTATACTTATTCTGTTTTTCGTTAGCTATCTCATTGTTATTTACAATATTATCGGCAACCTCTTCATATATAATTTCACCATCATATAGCTTACGAAGCCTCGTATCGATATTTCCGCGTATGCCAACCACCTTAAGGTCAGGACGCAGCTTTAAAAGCTGATATTTTCTGCGCTTGCTTCCGGTTCCTATCACGGCACCATGAGGAAGCTCATCCAGTGAAGCGGCATTTTTTAGCACCAAAACATCCCTTGGATCTTCAC